>Ga0136624_1000072_pt1 | contig 28319 bp, 26 predicted proteins | sample AntDrymUQ4692206_2_FD_104802 | JGI IMG/M metagenome (GOLD analysis project Ga0136624, IMG submission 104802) | Polar desert sand microbial communities from Dry Valleys, Antarctica - metaG UQ469 (22.06) | ecosystem: Environmental > Terrestrial > Soil > Desert | place: Antarctica: Dry Valley... | reverse complement strand
GACTCCCTCGTCGAGACGCTGCGCGGCCAGCGGGTGCTCGGTGCGTTGGCCGCGATCGGCTTCGCCGTCTTGCTCGTCTTTAGTCTCGGGCAGGCGCTTACCGGTGACTTCGTGGGGCTCGATCGGGCCAACGCCAACGGCAACGTCGAAGGGGTCGCCGGGCTGCTGTTCGACCGCTACGTGCTCGCCTTCGAGGTGACCGGAGCGCTGCTGATCACTGCCGCGCTCGGCGCGATGGTGCTCACCCACCGGGAGCGGTTCGAGCACCGCCCCACCCAGCGGGAGCGGGCCGAGCAGCGGGTGCGCTCCGGCTATGCGGCGCCACTTCCCGGTCCGGGGGTGTACGCCCGACACAACGCCGTCGACACCCTCGCGCTGCTGCCCGACGGGACGCCGGCGGAGCTGTCGGTCTCACCCAAGCTGCGCGGACCGGGGATGGTGCGCCCCACCGACCCCGCCCTTCCCCCCGGCCCGCGGCCCGGCGAGCCGGAGCCCGACTACACCAGCAGCCAGCTCGGCAAGGGACCCACCGCGTGAACCCGGCCAACTACGTCTACCTGTCGGCGCTGCTGTTCACCATCGGCGCGGCCGGGGTGCTGCTGCGCCGCAACGCGATCGTGGTGTTCATGTGCATCGAGCTCATGCTCAATGCCACCAACCTCGCCTTTGTGGCCTTCGCCCGGATGAACGGCAACCTCGACGGGCAGATCATCGCGTTCTTCGTCATGGTCGTCGCCGCCGCAGAGGTCGTCATCGGGTTGGCGATCATCGTGACCATCTTCCGCACTCGCCGCTCGGCATCGGTCGACGACGCCAGTCTGCTGAAGTACTGAGCCCGCATGGACCCGACGCTGCTTGCGCAGGAGGTCACCGCGGCCGGGGGAGTGCTGTCCCTCAGCTGGCTGGTCATCGCGTTGCCGCTACTCGGCGCCGCAGTGCTGCTCCTCGGCGGGCGGCGTACCGATCACTGGGGCCATCTGCTGGGGGTCGCAACTCCGGCGCTCGCCTTCCTGCTGGCCGCCGTACAGTTCTTCGCCCTGCTGGGGCGCGACGCCGAGCAGCGCGCGGTCAGCACGCAACTGTTCAGTTGGGTCCCGGTCGGCGGGTTCGACGTCGACGTAGGACTGCTCCTCGACCCGCTGTCGATGTGCTTCGTGCTGCTCATCACCGGGGTCGGGTCGCTGATCCACCTCTACTCGATCGGCTACATGGAGCACGACCCGCAGCGGCGGCGGTTCTTCGGCTACCTTAACCTGTTCGTCGCGGCGATGCTGCTGCTGGTCCTCGCCGACAACTACCTCGTACTGTACGTCGGCTGGGAGGGCGTGGGGCTGGCGTCGTACCTGCTCATCGGTTTCTGGCAGTACAAGCCCACCGCGGCCACGGCGGCGAAGAAGGCGTTCGTCGTCAACCGGGTCGGCGACTTCGGGATGTCGCTGGCCATCATGCTCATGTTCGCCACCTTCGGCGCGACCTCCTTTGCCGCGGTCTTCGCCGGTGCGGAGCAGGCCAGCGAGACGACGCTGAGCGTGCTGGGGCTGCTGCTCTTGCTCGCCGCCTGCGGCAAGTCGGCGCAGTTCCCGCTGCAGTCGTGGCTGCTGGATGCCATGGAGGGCCCGACCCCGGTCTCCGCACTGATCCACGCTGCGACGATGGTCACCGCCGGCGTCTACCTGGTGGTCCGTTCCAACGCCATCTTCGACGCGGCCCCGGTGGCTCAGGTGGCGGTGGTGGCGGTCGGGGCGGTGACGCTGCTCTTCGGGGCGGTGATCGGCTGCGCGAAGGACGACATCAAAAAGGCGCTGGCCGGATCGACCATGAGCCAGATCGGATACATGATGCTCGCCGCCGGGCTCGGCCCGGCGGGTTACGCCTTCGCCATCTTCCACCTGCTCACCCACGGGTTCTTCAAGGCCGGGCTCTTCCTCGGGGCCGGCTCGGTCATGCACGGCATGCACGACGAGGTCAACATGCGTCGCTACGGCGGGCTGCGCGCGGCCATGGGGATCACCTACGCCACGTTCATCCTGGGGTACCTGGCGATCATCGGCGTCTTCCCCTTCGCCGGCTTCTGGTCCAAGGACAAGATCATCGAGGCGGCGTTCGCCGAGAACACGGTCACCGGAATCGTCGCGCTGCTCGGCGCCGGCATCACCGCCTTTTACATGACCCGCGTCATCCTCATGACGTTCTTCGGCGAGCGGCGCTGGGCCGAGGGTGTCCATCCGCACGAGTCGCCGCTGTCCATGACGGTCCCGCTGATGGCACTCGGCGGCCTGTCCGTGGTGGGCGGCGCGTTGGCCTGGAACGACGGGATCGTGCGCTGGCTGGAGCCGGTCGTCGGCCACGAGGAACACGAGCTGTTCCTGCCGGTGTGGGCGTTCAGCCTGATGACGCTCGTCGTCGTCGGCGCAGGTGTGCTGCTCGCCTTCCGGCAGTACGGCCGGCGCCGGGTACCGGCGTACGCACCGGCGGCGTCCCCCCTCACCGTCGCCGCGCGGCAGGACCTGTACGGGGACGCCTTCAACGAGGCCGTCTTCATGCGCCCGGGGGGCCGCCTCACCCGGGCACTCGGCTTCTTCGACGTACGCGGCATCGACGGTGCGGTCAACGGGGTGGCGGCGCTCGTCGGGGCCGGCTCCGGTCGGGTACGTCGGCTGCAGACCGGATTCGTGCGCTCCTACGCCCTGTCCATGCTCGGCGGCGCCGTCCTCATCGTTGCCGCCCTGCTGCTGGTGAGGTTGTAGGTGGCGACCTTCCCCTGGCTCAGCGCTCTCGGCGTCGTACCGCTTATCGGTGCGGTGCTGCTGTTCCTGCCGTTCGTGCGGGATCGCATGGTGAAGCTGGTGGCGCTGGTCACCTCGCTGGTCGTGCTCGCCATGACGATCGTGATGTCGCTGGGCTTCGCGGCGGACGGGCCGCGGTTCCAGTTCGTGGAGACCTACGAGTGGATCCCGCGGTTCGGGGTGCAGTACGCCGTCGGCGTCGACGGCATCGCGTTGGTGCTCATCGCGCTGTCGGCGGTGCTCGTACCCATCGTCATCCTGGCTGCCTGGCACGACGCCGACCCCGTCGAGGGCGCGCCGCGGCGCAGCGTCAAGACCTACTTCGCGCTGATGCTCGTCCTCGAGACCTTCATGATCGGCGTGTTCGCAGCCACCGACGTCTTCCTCTTCTACGTGTTCTTCGAGGCGATCCTCATCCCGATGTACTTCCTCATCGGGAGCTTCGGTGGCCCGAAGCGGTCCTACGCGGCGGTGAAGTTCCTGCTCTACAGCCTGGTCGGCGGACTGCTCATGCTCGCCGCCGTCATCGGGCTCTACGTCGTCGGCAACGACCAGCTGCCCGGTGACACCGGCACGTTCGCGTTCGAGCAGCTGCTCGGTCTCGACATCTCACCGGGCGTCGAGAAGGCGCTGTTCCTCGGGTTCTTCGCCGCCTTCGCCATCAAGGCCCCGCTGTGGCCAGTGCACACCTGGCTGCCCGACGCGGCCGCCCAGGCGACACCGGGCAGCGCGGTGCTGCTGGTGGGCGTGCTCGACAAAGTCGGCACCTTCGGGATGCTGCGCTACCTGCTGCCGCTGTTCCCCGACGCGTCGCGGTTCTTCACCCCGTACGTCATCGCCCTGGCGGTCATCGGCATCCTGTACGGCGCGCTGCTGGCCATCGGCCAGACGGACATGAAGCGGCTCATCGCCTACACGTCGGTGTCGCACTTCGGGTTCATCGCGCTCGGCGTCTTCGCGATGACGACACTCGCCGGCACCGGGTCGACGCTCTACATGGTCAACCACGGCATCTCCACCGGCGCGCTGTTCGTCATCGCCGGCTTCCTGGTCGCGCGCCGCCGCTCCACCCTGATCCCTGACTTCAGCGGCGTACAGAGTGTGGCGCCGTGGCTCGCCGGGACGTTCCTGATCGCCGGTCTGTCCAGCCTCGCCCTGCCGGGGCTGGCCACCTTCGTGAGTGAGTTCCTCGTCCTGGTTGGCACCTTTGTGCGCTACCAGGTCGCCGCGGTGCTGGCGACCCTCGGCATCATCCTGGCGTCGGTCTACATCCTGCTGATGTACCAGCGCACGATGACCGGTGCGGTGGCCGCGGGCATGGAGAAGACCAGCGACCTGAACTTCCGCGAGGCGTGGGTGGTGGCGCCGCTGATCGCGCTGCTCATCGGGCTCGGGGTCTACCCCAAGCCGGTGCTCGACGTGATCGAGCCGGCCATCCAGCGCACGATGCAGGACGCCGGCCGGCAGGACCCGCAGCCGACGGTTCCGGTGAGCGCGGAAGCGGCGGACAGCGCGACGTCGGGGGGGGGCGAGTGATGCCGGTGGAGCTCTTCCAGATCCAGGCCCAGATCCAGGCCCAGATCCAGGCCCAGATTCAGTCCCCGCAGCTGGACTACGCCAAGCTCGCCCCGCTGCTCATCGTCTTCGGTACGGCGATCGTCGGGGTGCTCGTCGAGTCGTTCGCCCCACGCCGGGTACGCGACCTCGTCCATCTGCCGCTCGCGGTGGCCGGGCTGCTGGTCGCGTTCGTCGTCGTCGTACTGCTCGCGGGGGACCCGGTGATCGCCGCCGAGGGGGCACTCGCCGTCGACGGGCCGACGCTGTTCCTGCAGGGGACGATCCTGCTGCTCTCGGTGGGTGGCGTGCTGCTCATGGCGGAGCGTTCCGCTGCCATGGGCGGCGGCGCCTTCGCCGCGCAAGCGTCCGCGCTGCCCGGCAGCTCCGCGGAGCGGCAGGCGGCGGCGGTCGGGATCAGGCAGACGGAGGTCTTCCCGCTCACCATGTTCGCCGTCGGCGGCATGCTGCTGTTCCCCGCCGCCGGTGACCTGCTGACCATGTTCGTCGCGTTGGAAGTGTTGTCCCTACCGCTGTACCTGCTGTGCGGGTTGGCCCGGCGGCGGCGGCTGCTGTCGCAGGAAGCCGCGCTGAAGTACTTCCTGCTGGGCGCCTTCTCCTCCGCGTTCTTCCTCTACGGCATGGCGCTGCTGTACGGCTACGCGGGCACGGTGAATCTCGGCGGCATCGCCGACGCGGTCGCCGCCGAGGTCGGCAACGATGCGCTGCTGCTCGTCGGGACGGCGCTGCTCGCCATGGGCCTGCTGTTCAAGATCAGCGCCGTACCGTTCCACAGCTGGACCCCGGACAGCTACCAGGGGGCGCCGACTCCGGTGACCGGCTTCATGGCCGCCTGCACCAAGGTGGCCGCCTTTGGGGCGCTGCTGCGGGTGTTCTACGTCGCGCTGGAAGGTCTGCGGTGGGACTGGCGGCCGATGATGTGGGCGGTCGCCATCATCACCATGCTCGTCGGTTCGGTAGTGGCGGTGACGCAGACCGACGTCAAGCGGCTGCTCGCCTACTCCTCGATCGCGCACGCCGGCTTCCTGCTGACCGGCGTGGTGGCAACCAGCCCGGCGGGCCTGTCCGGGACGCTGTTCTACCTTGCGGCGTACGGATTCATGACCCTGGGGGCGTTCGCCGTGATCACGCTGGTGCGTGACGCCGGTGGGGAGGCCACCCAGCTGCAGCAGTGGGCGGGGTTGGGCAAGCGCTCCCCGCTGGTTGCCGGAGTCTTCGCGCTGTTCCTGCTGGCGCTCGCCGGGATCCCGCTGACTAGTGGTTTCACCGGCAAGTACGCCGTCTTCCTGGCCGCCATCGATGGTGGGGCCACGCCGCTGGTCATCGTCGGAGTGGTGGCCAGCGCGATCGCGGCGTTCTTCTACGTCCGCGTGATCGTGCTCATGTTCTTCGCCGAACCGGCGCCGGACGGGCCGACGGTCGCCGTACCCAGCGCGCTGACGACCTCGGTGGTCGCCCTCGGCGCGGCGGTGACCGTGATCCTCGGGGTGCTGCCGCAGCCCCTGCTCGACCTCGCCGAGCAAGCCGGCGTCTTCGTCCGCTGACCCCGGTTCCTCCCGCTCCCTGCCTCTCCTTCCGTCCCCCCCGACCCTTCCGTTCCGTCCCCTCTGTTCCCCCCGCCCGCTTCCGTCCCGCCTCCCCGGCGTTCGAGTGAAGGGACCCTTCACTCGAACCTATTGGATGAAGGGTCCCTTCACTCGAAGGTGGGAGGCGGGCGTGGATGTGGTGCGGTGACCCAACCAAACTCTCTGTGCAGGGCGTAGAGGGGATATGGAGGCGGTCCTAGGGGCCGGCGGCTCCCCGCGAAGATCGCCCCTCTCCCGCGAAGATCTTGGAAACTAATCCATCGCACAGACGGAAAAGTTTCCAAGATCTTGGCGAGCGGACGTCTTCTTTCGGCATCGGGCCGCCGTGCGGTGGTGGGGGCTGCCACGGCGGTGGTGCTCCTCGTGGCTGGGGCGGCCCTGGTCGGGCCGTGACGGGTGAGGACGACTACGAGCTTGCACGTACGCCGCCACCAGGTCGAGCCCTGCCGCAAGGGCTGCCGGAAGCGGTCGCCGCGGCAAATGCTCCGACTTCATGACGACGTCGCTCGTCCGACAGCCACGCCGCTCTGCTAGCTCCACCTGAACCGTCGGACGATAAGGCAACCGGCTGTCAATCATCGCGGCTACCGTGGACGTCATGACCGCTGGACCGCTCGCCTCGCCGTTCCCCGACCCAGGGTTGGAGGCGGAGGTGCGCGTCGGCCTGGATGCGGTGGAGCAGCGACTGCGCGACGCGGTGAAGAGCGACTATCCGTTCGTCACGGAGACCTCCCGCCACCTGGTCGACGCGGGCGGGAAGAGGTTCCGCCCCATGCTTGTCCTGCTAGCGGCGCAGTTCGGTGACCCGAACGCCCCAGGCGTCGTACCGGCGGCTGTCGTCGTCGAGCTGACCCACCTGGCGACGCTCTATCACGACGACGTCATGGACGAGGCTGCGCTGCGCCGCGGTACGCCGAGCGCCAACACCCGCTGGACCAACACGGTCGCGATCCTCACTGGCGACTTCCTCTTCGCGCGGGCGTCGGACATCCTCGCCGACCTCGGTCCCGAGGCGGTGCGCATCCAGGCGCGCACGTTCGAGCGGCTGGTGACCGGCCAGCTCCGCGAAACGACCGGCCCGGTGTCCGGTCACGACCCGATCGAGCACTACCTGCAGGTGGTCGAGGACAAGACGGCCTCGCTCATCGCGACGTCGGGTCGGTTCGGGGCAATGCTGGCTGGCGCCGACGAGGCGGTCGTGGACGTGCTGACCCGCTACGGCACCCGCATCGGCATGGCCTTCCAGCTCTCCGACGACCTGCTCGACGTGACGAGCGAGACGGCGCAGTCTGGCAAGGTGCCGGGGACGGATCTGCGAGAGGGGATCCGTACGCTGCCGGTGCTGCACGCGCTGCGTTCTCGGGACCCGGCCGACCGGCGGCTGCACGAACTGATCAACGGCGACCTCACCGACGACGCCCGCCACGCGGAGGCGCTCCACCTGCTCCGAACACATCCCGGCGTAGCCGCCGCGCGGGCCGACCTGCGGCACTGGGCGGAGGAGGCACGTGAGGTGCTGGCGCCGCTGCCCGACGTCCCCCCGCGTGCGGCCTTGGAGATGCTCTGCGACGTTGTCGTGGCTCGCACCGGCTGACTCCGACCCGGCCGTGAGGAGATCACGACGCCGAACTGATCACCTGCACCGGAACGGGGGCACTGCGGGCCAGCTTGCCGTCAAGGGTCAGCAGGCCGGCGTCGAGAGCTTCGGCGCAGGCGACGTACAGCCCGTCCCGCAACGCGACGATGTTGCGAAGCGCCCACGCCCTGCGCACCAGGGGAGGCAGCGGATAGCGCTGCACTGGCATCCGCGTCACCTGCCCAAGGGCGCGGTCGACCACCGCTTCGGTGAGCGCGGTCGCCCGAGACAGCCGACCGATTGCGGAGAGCACTTCCGCGTCCAGATGCGCCGGGGCGGCGAGTACGGCGCCACGCATCTCCTCCGCCACCTGATGGCCCAGTTGACCGCCGCGCAACAACTCGACCACTGCGGACGCGTCGATAACGAGCCGACCCGGCCTCACAGTTCGCTGTCCGCACGTCCTTGGGCGACCAGCGTCACGCTGTCCGGGCCATCCGCGGGCAGGGGCGGGCCAGTCCGAATGTCGTCCAGCCAGGCATTCGGCGCCGGCAGGGTCGTGTGACGGCGCAGTACGTCTATGACGTACGCCCGCAAGCTCATCCCCGCGCCATCGGCGCGCCGCACGAGCTCGGCGTGGGTGGGCTCGTCCAGGTCGCGAATGTGCATGTTCACGCCCACGGTCTCTACGGTAGCAAACTGCTACCAAAGCTGGACGGCGGGGCCCGCCGGTCAGGTCACCGGTTGGGGGGTCAGCCGCAGCGTCTGCCGCCGGTGCCGCAGGCTCTCCACGGTGAAGACCACCAGGGCAGTCCACACGAGGAGAAAGCCGACGAGCCGTACCGGCGGCATCGCCTCGTGGAAGACCAGCAGGCCGAAGGCGAACTGCAGGATCGGGCCGAGGTACTGCAACAGGCCGAGCACCGACAGCGGGATGCGCCGGGCGGACGCCCCGAAGAGCAGCAGCGGCACCACGGTGACCACGCCACCCAGCGCGAGCAGCATCGCGTGGCCTGCGCCCAGACCGGTGAAGGTCGATTCCCCGCGGCTGTCCAGCAGCCACAGCCAGGCCAGCGCCGGCAGCGCGAGCGCCGCGGTCTCCACGGTCAGCCCCTCGACCGGAGCGACCGGGGTGGTCTTCTTCAGCAGGCCGTACAGAGCGAAGGACCCAGCCAGCACCAGCGCGATCCAGGGCACCCGGCCGTACCCCGCGGTGAGCACCACGACCGCCACGGTCGCCACCCCGACGGCCACCCACTGCCCGCGACGCAGCCGCTCCTTTAACACGACGACGCCGAGGAGCACGCTGGCCAGCGGACTGATGAAGTAGCCGAGCGATGTCTCCACGACGTGCCCGTGGTTGACCCCCCAGATGTAGGTCCACCAGTTGAGCCCGATGAACAGGCCGGCGAGCAGTAGGCCGAGCAGCGTTCGCGTGTCGCGAACGACCCGCCGGCTCCACGACCAGCGGCGCTGTAGGGCGAGGATGGCGAGTACGACGACCAACGACCAGACGACGCGGTGGGCGAGGATCTCCAAGGCGCTGGCCGGCAGCAGGAGCGGCCAGTACAGCGGAAACAAGCCCCAGAGCAGGTAGGCGCCGGCGCCGTAGGCGACGCCGCGGCGCTGGTCGGGCATGCCGACGAGGCTAGTCGACGTCAGGAGCGAACTCGTCGGTGGCTCCGCACCATCCGGTCAGGCAGTCGTCGGTGGCTCCGCACCATCTTGTCAGGCAATGCGTGCGCTATAGCGCACGTTCTGCCTGACAAGTCGGGGAGCGATCCAGCTGGGGAGGAGTCGCGCAGAACGTATGGTGCGGACGCGGTCAGTTGACGACGGTCCAGGAGTCGCCGCCGGTAATCAGGGCGGCGAGGTCGCCTTCACCTTGGGTTTCCACCGCGGCGTCGAGCTGGGTCTGCATCAACCCGTCGTACGTCGGCCGGTGTACGGCGCGGAACACGCCGATTGGCGTCGGCGCAAGCGAGGCGTCGGCCAACCGGGACAGCGCGAACGCCACCGCAGGGTCGTCGGCGTGCGCGTCGTGGACGAGCAGCGCATCGACGCCGACCTCGGCCACCTCGGCCACCCGCAACGAGCCGCCCGGCGAGCGGACGACGCCGCGCTGCCCGTCGTTGCCGAAGCGGATTGGCTCGCCGTGCTCGAGCCGGATGGTGACGTCGTCGCGCGTGCCCGAGTCCTTGAGCAGCTCGAATGCACCGTCGTTGAAGATGTTGCAGTTCTGGTAGATCTCCACGAACGCCGCCCCCTCGTGCTGCGCCGCGGCTCGAAGCACCGAGGTGAGGTGGCGACGATCGGAGTCGATGCTGCGCGCCACGAACGTCGCCTCCGCGCCCAGCGCGAGCGACAGCGGGTTGAAGGGCGCGTCGAGTGACCCCATCGGCGTGGACTTGGTGATCTTGCCGAGCTCGGACGTCGGCGAGTACTGGCCCTTGGTCAGCCCGTAGATGCGGTTGTTGAACAGCAGGATCGTCAGGTTGACGTTGCGGCGCAGCGCGTGGATGAGGTGGTTGCCGCCGATGGACAGCCCGTCGCCGTCGCCGGTGACGACCCACACCGACAGGTCGGGCCGCGAGGCGGCCAAGCCGGTGGCGATAGCGGGAGCGCGGCCGTGGATCGAGTGCATCCCGTAGGTGTCGACGTAGTAGGGAAAGCGGGACGCGCAGCCGATGCCGGAGATGACGACAATGTCCTCCCGCGCCCTGCCCAACTCGGGGAGGAAGGACTGTACGGCGGCGAGGATCGCGTAGTCGCCGCAGCCCGGACACCAGCGGACCTCCTGGTCGGTCTTGAAGTCCTTGGCGGTCAGCTTCAACTCGGTCATGTCAGTCCAGGCTCCCGACGGTGTCAGTGATGACGCCGGCCAGCTCCTCCGCCTTGAACGGCAGGCCGGTCACCCGGTTGTAGGAGACGATGTCGACCAGGTAGCGCGCCCGCAGCAGCAGGGCCAGCTGGCCCAGGTTCATCTCCGGGAGCAGCACCCGCTCGTAGCGGCGCAGCGCCTCGCCGGTCCCCGGTGGAAACGGGTTGAGGTGACGCAGGTGAGCCTGGGCGACCGCCTCGCCCTGCGCGCGCACCCGGCGTACGGCGGCACCGATCGGCCCGTACGTCGAACCCCACCCCAGCACGAGCACCCGCGCCCGTCCGGACGGGTCGTCGACCTCCAGCGGCGGGATGCTGCGCGCGATCCCCTCCACCTTCGCCGCCCTCGTCCGAACCATCAGGTCGTGGTTGGTCGGGTCGTAGGAGATGTTGCCGGTGCCGGCGGCCTTCTCCAGGCCCCCGATCCGGTGCGCCAGCCCCGGCGTCCCCGGCACCGCCCACGGCCGGGCGAGGGTGTCCGGGTCGCGCAAGTAGGGCCAGAAGGTGCCGTCGTCGCGGTTGGGCTCGGTGGCGAACTCGACGTGCAGGTCCGGCAGCGACTCGACGTCGGGGATGCGCCACGGCTCCGAGCCGTTGGCGAGGTAGCCGTCGGAGAGCAGGAGCACCGGGGTGCGGTAGGCCGTGGCGATGCGCACCGCCTCGAGGGCGACGTCGAAGCAGTCCGACGGGCTGCGCGGCGCGACGATGGGTACGGGCGCCTCGCCGTTGCGCCCGAACATCGCCTGCAGCAGGTCGGACTGTTCGGTCTTGGTGGGCATGCCGGTCGACGGACCCGAGCGCTGTACGTCGACGACGACGAGCGGCAGCTCCAGCGACACCGCCAGTCCTACCGTCTCCGCCTTGAGCGCGAGCCCCGGCCCCGAGGTCGTCGTCACCCCGAGCGCTCCGCCGAAGGCGGCACCGAGCGCCGCGCCGACGCCGGCGATCTCGTCCTCGGCCTGGAAGGTGCGTACGCCGAAGCGCTTGTGCTTGCTTAGCTCGTGCAGGATGTCCGACGCCGGAGTGATCGGGTAGGAGCCGAGGAACAGCGGCAGCCCGCCGCGTCGGGAGGCGGCCAGCAGGCCGTAGGCCAGCGCGAGGTTGCCGGAGACGTTGCGGTAGGTGCCCGACGGCAGCGTCGCCGGGGCAACCTCGTAGGACACCGAGAAGTCCTCGGTGGTCTCCCCGTAGTTCCACCCCGCGCGGAACGCCGCGAGGTTGGCAGCCATCACCTCGGGCCGGGTGGCGAACTTGCGTTCCAGAAAGCGGATGGTGCCCTCAGTGGGGCGGTTGTACAGCCAGGACAGCAAACCGAGCGCGTACATGTTCTTGGACCGCTCGGCGTCCTTCCTGGGCACTCCGAGGCCGGCGAGCGCGTCCACGGTCAACGACGTCAGCGGGATGGGGTGCACCCGGTAGCCGTCGACAGAGCCGTCCTCCAGCGGGTCGGCGGCGTAGCCGACGCGCTGCAGGTTGCGCCGGGTGAACTCGTCGGTGTCGACGATGAGGTCGCCGCCGCGGGGAAGGTCGGCCAGGTTGGCCTTGAGCGCGGCCGGGTTCATCGCCACCAGCACGTCCGGCGCGTCGCCCGGCGTCATGATGTCGTGGTCGGCGAAGTGCAGTTGGAAGGAGCTGACCCCCGGCAGCGTGCCAGCCGGGGCGCGGATCTCCGCGGGGAAATCCGGCAGCGTGGACAGGTCGTTGCCGAAGGCGGCCGTCTCCGAGGTGAAGCGGTCTCCGGTGAGCTGCATCCCGTCACCGGAGTCGCCGGCGAAACGGATGACCACGCGGTCGAGCTGAGTGACCTGCTTTGGCACAGCTTCAGAACCCTCCCGGGCGGGGGGCTGACACACCACCCGCCTCAGTACCCCCGCCATCGTACGTCCGACCCGACGCGGCTTCCGCGGTGGCCAAAAAAAGTTCCACAAAAGTTCGGCGCTTTGCGAACCTTTTACCCTCCTGCTGCGTCTACTCGGTTGTCCGCTCCTGCCGTGGGGGCGCGAAAGGGGATGGAATGGCCCGACTCCGGGGCGCCCGCGGGGCGCTCCTCACTGCAGCCGCGACGGCATTGGTCGTCACCGGGCTGCCCGCACCTGCGTCGTCCCAGCTGACGGCGGACGCCGCAGCGGACTGCCCGGAGGCCGTGCCGGTCTCCGCGCTGACCCCCGGCACCACCGGTCACGGGCTCACCGTGAGCAGCGGCACCGAGCCGGAACCGTTCACCGCGACCGTGCTCGGCGTCCTCGATGACGGCATCGCCCCCGATCTCGACATGATCATCGCCGAACTCGACTCGCCCGCACTGAGCAAGGTCGGGGGCGTCTGGTCCGGCATGTCCGGCTCCCCGGTCTACACCCAGGACGGCCGGCTCATCGGTGCGGTGTCCTACGGTCTGGCCCTCGGCCCCTCCAAGGTGGCCGGCATCACCCCCGCCGCCGACATGCTCGCGCTGCTCGACAACCCTCCCGCCGCCGCTGCTGCGCCGGCCGAGGCCGTGCCGCTGCCCGCGCGGGTGCGTACCGACCTGATCCGCTCCGGCCAGCTCACCGGCCGGGAGGCCGACGCCGGGCTCCGCCAGCTGCGGCACCCGCTGGCCGTCTCCGGACTGGCCGACGACCGGCTGAAGAAGGCGGTCAAGAAGATGAAGCTGACCGGCGTACGGGCCTATCGCTCCGGTGTTGCCGCCGGCGCGCCGAGCGCCGCCGACACCATCGTCCCCGGGGGCAACCTGGCCGCTGCCCTGTCCTACGGCGACCTGACCGCCGCGGCCGTCGGCACGGCGACCGCGGTCTGCGGTGGCGAGGTGCTCGGCTTCGGGCACCCGTTCCTCTTCTCCGGTACCTCCACGATGAGCGCGCACGGCGCGAATGCCATCTTCGTCCAGGACGACCCCACGCTGACGCCCTACAAGGTCGCCAACCTGGGGGCACCGGTGGGCACGCTGGGGGATGACCGGCTGGCCGGAGTCCGCGCGCAGCTGGGGCCGGTACCCGACGGCATGCTGGCGACCTCGCACGTCAGCGCATCCGGACGCTCCCGGGACGGGTCGACCCGCATCAACGTCGAGGATTACGTCCCTGTCCTCAGCGCCTTCCACCTGCTGTCCAACATTGACCGCATCGCGGACCGCATCGGCGAGGGCCGGTCCAAGCTCGGATGGACCATCCGTGGCACGCGCGCGGACGGGAGCAGCTGGCAGCTGGAGCGGGGCAACCGCTACGCCAGCGAGTGGGACGTCAGCTTCGAGTCGATCTTCGAGCTGTACGAGCAGCTGTGGACGATCCAGGCGAACCGGGCGGAGGACGTGACGATCGACGACGTGGACGTCCACGCCAAGGTCGCCGAGGACTACCGTGCCTTCCGTGTCGGCAAGGTGCATCTGCGCACGCCGGACGGTTGGCAGAAGCTGACTCGCCGCGGCGCTGTCCGGATCGAGCCGGGGGCGACGATGGAGCTGCGCGTCGGTCTCGACCCGCAAGGCTTTGTGGGCGAGTCGCGGACGCTGCGGATGAAGGTCAAGGTGCCGCAGCGCATGGCCGGGTCCTCCGGTGCGCTGACGGTTTCTGGTGGCAACTCCGACTGGTACTACTACGGCAACGCCAAGTCCTTCGACAAGCTGCTCGCCAAGCTCGCCTCGGCACCGCGCAACGACGAGGTGACGGCCGCGGTGCGCACGTACAGGGAGCGCGGTGGGATGCGCGGGCCGACCTCCGTCGAGCGGGTGCGCAACGTCGTCGGCGGCGACAAATGGTTCCGGATAAAGGTCAGGTCTAACGGCTGACCTGACCGATGGCAGGCGGCGGCGGCGGCTTCCCCTCCACCCGCCGCCGCCCGCCAGTCCGACAGCTGGACAAATGGACAGCTGGCAGCCAGGAGGTGGTGCCATGCCTGTCGCCGCGGCAGTTTCCTGGCGGAACGCCTGCGCACTTGCGGCGCTCGGCTGCCTGCTGGCCGGATGCACCGGAGCCCCCGCTGGGCCGGGCGCCAGCGGGGGATCGGGTGAGCGCGACGCGAGCCCCGCATCCACCGGGGAAGCGCGCCCCGGGCTCTCCGGGGCGGTGAGCCCTCCACCCAAGAAGCCGGTCGTCGACCCGCCGCGGCGGCAGGGGTGGCGGGTGCTTTCGGATGTGCCGGCTTCGCTGAATGCCGTAGAGTTCGGCGACGGGACCGGCGTGTGGACCGGCGCGGAGGCCGTCTTCTTTGTGGGTTCTTCCGTTGTGCTGGTCAGGTATGAACCGGACAGGGACCGCTGGGTGGAGGGGGCTGAACCCCCCCTCGGGCCGCGCTACGGCGCTCACGTCTCCCAGCGCAAGGGCGAGCTGCTCGTCTGGGGCGGCGGCCTCAAGTGGGGTAATCCCAGGGGAGCTGTGTACGACATCGCGTCGGACACGTGGCGCAAGACCCCCTTGCTGCCTCGAGAGGTGCTGGGGAATCACCGAGCTTCATCGGTGCGCGCCGGTGACCAGGTCATCTACTGGGGGGGAATGCGGCGCTACGTGCCGCGGGCGGAGGGCTGGGCGGTCGACGTCTCCAGCGGTGCGGCCACCGAGTTGCCACCCGCGCCGATCCCGGCCCGCTTCGATCACACGGCCGTCTGGACGGGCCGGGAGATGATCGTCTGGGGCGGGAACGTCGACGGCAAAGGCGCGTTGTCCGGGCAGGAGGGCGAGCGGCCGCTCAACGACGGTGCGGCCTACGACCCGAAGAAGCGTTCCTGGCGCGTGTTGGCGGCGAGCCCGTTGACCGGGTCGGCCGAGCACGGCGATGCGGTGTGGACAGGTGCGGAGATGGTCATCTTCAAGGGCAAGGCGGCCGCGGCCTACGATCCGGCCACTGACAGCTGGCGCAGCTTCGATGACGCGCCTTTCCCCTATGTAGAGGGCACCGCTGCCGTCTGGGCGGACAGTGAAGTCATCTTCTTGGGAAGGCACGGGGGAAGCGCGCTGAACCCGGTGACGAAGAAGTGGCGCCCGCTGCCGGATGCGCCGGGACCAGCCAGAGAAGGTGGCGGGGCAGTATGGACAGGGAGCGAGATGCTCCTCCTCGGAGGTTACAGTCCTCGCACCGGCGTCGAGGCAGCCGATCACTTGGCTTATCGACCCTGAGGCGCGGCCCGGTCGTCGTCGACCGTCTGACCACAGGGGTCGGCGACCCTTCCGTCGCCATGGCAGCAACGGCCCGCACAGTTGCTCGGCCGGCTGCATCCGCAGGAGCCGGCGTGCTGATCGTCTGGCTGATCAACTTGGCTTCTTGATAAGTTCCATTCGCTGCTCGTTCGTGTGATCAACATGGTGGGGTGTCATGGCGCGGGGCCGGCCCAGCAGGGCGACCTTGTACGCGCGCCTCGACGCTGCCATGACCGAGCTGCGGGAGCGACTGGGCGGGCTGCCGCCCCCGAAGGAGTCGGAGTTCGTCTGGTCCGACATCTGGCACCTCGAAGCGCACCACTCCATCGTGCCCGGGGTCGCCGGGGCGGCACGACTGGTGCCGCTGGTGGCGCTGACCAACGAGTCGTTCAGCGTCGCTGCGCTACGGCAGGCGGCGACGCGCGGCCGTCTCGATGCGGTCCAGGGCGCCGACGGCGTCTGGCGAAGTTCCCGCAAGGCGGTCGAAGACTACGCCCGGACCAAGGGGCGTCGTACCAGGAGAGACCCGGGATGACCTCGAGCTTCGACTCCGTCAAGGCCACCTGGCCGGGCATCCATGGGGTCAGCGGCGCAGCGCGATCTGCGATTAGTAGCTTGCTCACAAGGCGTCGTGCTCAGTCCTCAACTCGACACCACCAACCGTTACGCGCCGTCATGAAAGACCGCCGGGGCTAGGCTCCAGTTGACGGGCTCTGCCTGCTGGCGGGAGTCGATGCCCAGCGACGGGAGGTCGCGGTGAGCAGCTATTTCGGCGGTTACGCCGTGGTCGGGCTGCTGCTGCTCGTGGGCGTCTCGTTCGTGACGGTGGCGATGTCCGCCAACCGGCTGCTGCGCCCCAGCCGGCCCACACCGGCGAAGCTGCTCACCTACGAGTGCGGCGTCGACCCGGTCGGCGAGGGGTGGGCGCAGACCCAGGTGCGCTACTACGTCTACGCCTACCTTTACGTCGTCTTCGCGGTCGACGTCATGTACCTCTTCCCCTGGGCGACGGTCTTCGCCGAGATCGGTGTCGCCAGCCTGGTGGAGATGGTCGTCTTCCTCGGCTTCCTCGCCGTGGGTCTGCTCTACGCCTGGCGGACGGGGGCGCTGCGGTGGGTGTGACCCCGCTGCCCCCGCCGACGATGCGGCCACCCGGGGGGCCGCCGAGCCGCACCCAGCTGGGTGCGGCGTCCCGGCTCGCGCCGCAACCGGTCAAGCTGGTGCTCAACTGGGGGCGGCGCTACAGCCTTTGGGTGTTCAACTTCGGGCTGGCCTGCTGCGCGATCGAATTCATCGCGGCCTCGATGGCCCGCCACGACTTCATCCGGTTAGGCGTGATCCCGTTCGCGCCCGGTCCGCGGCAGGCCGACCTCATGGTGGTGTCGGGCACGGTGACCGACAAGATGGCCCCGGCCATCAAGCGGCTCTACGAGCAGATGCCCGAGCCGAAGTACGTCATCTCCTTTGGCGCGTGCTCCAACTGCGGCGGGCCCTACTGGGACTCCTACTGCGTCACCAAGGGCGTCGACCAGGTGATTCCGGTCGACGTCTACGTGCCGGGCTGCCCGCCCCGCCCGGAGGCGCTGCTGCAGGGCATCCTCAAGCTGCAGGAACGCATCGCCGCGGAGTCCCTCTCGCAGCGCTACGCCGTCCGCGACCGGGCGATCGACGTCGTACCGGTGGAAGCGCTGCGCCGCCCCTCGCTGCCGGCGCCCGCTGGACCGGCCCCCGCCGCGCCATCCCGCACCCGACCGGCGGTCGCCGGACCGGCCCCCGGGTCGTCGCCCGGTCCGCTCGGCCCGCCCGATGGCGCCTGAGGAGCTGGCCGCCCGGTTCACCCACCGGTACGGCGACGAGGCAGTGGTCGAGACGTCGTACGGCCTGCTCACCGTCGACGTACCAGCCCGGCACTGGACGGCCGCCCTGGCCTTCGCCCGTGACGAGCTGGACTGCCGCTTCTTCGACTGGTTGAGCGCGGTCGACGAACTCGACGAGGGGTTCTCGGTGGTGGCCCACCTGTGGTCGGTGCTCGACCGTCATCGCCTGCTGGTCCGCACTCGGGTGCCGCGGGACGACCCGCGGCTGTCCACCGCCACCGGTGTCTTCGCCGGAGCCTCCTGGCACGAGCGGGAAACCCACGAGATGTTCGGCATCGTCTTCGACGGGCACCCGGGGCTGGTGCCGCTGCTGCTGCCCGACGGCTTCGAGGGGCATCCGCTGCGCAAGGAGTTCGTCCTCGCGGCGCGCGCCGCGAAGCCCTGGCCGGGAGCGAAGGAGCCGGGGGAGTCCGACGCGGACACCCGCGCGCCGGCCCGACGCAAGACGCTGCCACCGGGTGTCCCGGACCCCACCACCTGGGGCCCGCGGCCGCCCGCCGCGCCTGTCGATCGTCCACCCCCGGGCGACGAGGCGTGAACACGGTCGTGGAGGTTGCGCTGCGGCTGGCCCTGGTGGTCGCGGCTTTCCTGATGTTGCCGCTGCTGGTGGGTCAGCTCGAGCACAAGGTGATGGCCCACATGCAGGGTCGGCTCGGTCCGATGTACGCCGGCGGCTTCCACGGGTGGGCGCAGCTCGTCGCCGACGGAGTGAAATTCGCCCAAAAGGAGAGCGTGGTTCCGGCGCGAGCGGATCGGGTGGTGTTCCAGCTCGCCCCGGCGGTGGCGCTGATCCCCTATTTGGTGGTGCTGGTCGTCATCCCGGTCGGACCCGGGCTGGTCGGGCAGGACCTCGACGCCGGCATCTTCTTCGTGGTGGCCGTGATGGGAGTGGGCGTCCTCGGCTCGCTGATGGCCGGGTGGTCGAGTGCCAACAAGTTCAGCCTGCTCGGCGGGCTACGCAGCGCTGCCCAGCTGCTCGCCTATGAGCTGCCGTTCGTCCTCGCGGCAGCCTCGGTCGCCGTTGCCGCGGGCACCTTGTCGCTGTCCGGAATCGTGGAGGCGTGGCAGCCATGGTGGCTGGTCTGGCAGCTGCCCGCGGCGGTGGTGTTCTTCGTCGCCGGACTGGCCGAGTTGCAGCGGCCGCCGTTCGACATGCCGGTCGCCGACTCGGAGATCATCTTCGGGGCGTACACCGAGTACACCGGGCTGCGGTTCGCGCTGTTCCTGCTGGCCGAGTACGCCGGCATCGTCGTCCTCTGCGCCTTGACGACGGTGCTGTTCCTGGGTGGGTGGAAGGGTCCTGGCCCCGATGTGCTGGGTGTCGCCTGGACCCTCGTCAAGGTCTTCGCGCTCGCCTTTGTGGTCATCTGGCTGCGGGTGAGCTATCCGCGGCTGCGCGAGGACCAGTTGCAGCGGCTTGCCTGGGTGGGCCTGGTCCCGGTGGCGCTGGGCCAGCTGCTGCTCACCGGAGTCGTCGTGGCGCTGGTCTAGCGACCCTTGGTCGCTGAAACCATCGATATCTTGGCACCTGAAACTGGGATATCGGGAGGCAGGGTGACTCGTACGCTGGTCGACATCGACGACGACAACCTGGCGGCGGCGGCCAAGGTGCTGGGGACCAAGTCTAAGAAGGACACGGTCAACGCGGCCCTGCTGGAGGTGCTTCGCCGCCAGATGGTGACGGGCTACTTCCACCACATGGCCACCGATCCGCTGCCAGATCTGCGTGATGGGGAGGTCATGGCTCGGGCTTGGCAGTGAGCGGTCGCTTCCTCGCGGACAAGAGCGCGTTGGCTCGTCTTCATCATCCGCAGGTCCGTGACGTTTTGTTTCCCTTGGCCGATGCTCGCGCAGTGGCGACCTGCTCGGTCGTCGACCTCGAGGTGCTCTTCTCGGCGCGCAACCACCAAGAGTACGAGCAACAGCGCAGCATGCGTCGTGCGGTCTTTCCCACGCTGGCGATCGACCAAGCGGTCTCGACCGCGCAGTAGAGGTGCAGGCGGCACTCGCGGCTCGCGGCCAGCACCGTGCGGCCTCGATACCGGACCTCTTGATCGCTGCCTGCGCGCAGCGCCACGGGGTCACGGTGCTCCATTACGACGGCGACTTCGATCTCATCGCCGAGGTCACCGGCCAACCAGTGCAGTGGGTGGTCCCCCGCGGCAGCGTGCCGTAACTGTCCGCCCACCCGAGGTCCTTGATTCAGGCGGCGCTACCAGTGGCCGGGCATGGGTCTTTCCGCCTGGATCAAGGAAGTGGGGAGGTGGGTGCGCAGGGGCGCCGAAAGCGCAGCTATCCCGCCGAAGCGGCGGGGGAGGCTGGCGGCGTACGCGGCCGGGCGACCATGATGGCGGCATGGGTGTCCCGGGCTCCGGCCTCGCCAAGGGTCTGGCCGTCACGATCGGGGCGATGAGCCGGCGGGCGCACACCGCGCAGTACCCCGACGCCGCGCCCGCGCTGCCCCCGCGCAGCCGCGGCGTCATCGCGCTGCTGGAGGAGAACTGCACGGTCTGCATGCTCTGCGCCCGGGAGTGCCCGGACTGGTGCATCTACATCGACTCGCACAAGGAGACGATCCCGGCCCGAACCGAGGGCGGCCGGGAGCGGACCCGCAACGTCCTCGACCGGTTCGCCATCGACTTCGCGCTGTGCATGTACTGCGGCATCTGCATCGAGGTGTGCCCGTTCGACGCGCTGTTCTGGTCACCGGAGTTCGAGTACGCCGAACTGGACATCCGTGACCTCACCCACGAGCGCGAGCGGCTGCGCGAGTGGATGGCCACCGTGCCGGCCCCCCCGGCGGCGGAGGCGGGGGCCGAGCCGCCCAAGGAGATCGCGGCGACGCAGCGCCCGGGCGGGCGGGGCCCGGCCCGGTGAACGCTCCGGCGTACCTGCCACCCAGCGGGGTGGAGGTGCTGTTCCTGCTGCTCGGCGTGGTCGCGTTGGCCTCCGCCGTACTCGTCGTATCGACGCAGCACCTCGTGCACGCCGCGCTGTGGCTGGTGGTCACCCTGGGCGCGCTGGCCGGCTGCTACCTGCTGCTCACCGCGGAGTTTCTCGCCTGGGTGCAGGTGCTCATCTACGTCGGCGCCGTCGTCGTCCTGCTGCTCTTCGGCCTCATGCTGACCAGAGCCCCGATCGGCCGCTCCACCGACCTGGACAGCGGAAACCGCTGGCTTGCCGCCGCCGTCGCCACCGCGACGGGCGCGGTGCTGGTGACTGTGGTGGTCGGTGGGCTGCGCGGCGCGTACGTGGACCTGGGTCCGAGCGCCGCCGCCGGGGCGGGCGGCGCACCGGCGCTGGGTGACGTCGTCTTCCGCACCTGGGTGCTGCCCTTCGAGGCCCTCTCGGTGCTGCTGCTCGCCGCCCTGGTGGGTGCGGTGGTGCTGTCCCGTCGCGACTCGGCGGAGCGCTGAGGTGCACGTCGCCTACCCCGCCGTGCTCGCCGCCTTGCTGTTCAGCGTCGGCGTGTACGGCGTGCTGGCGCGGCGCAACGCCATCTGCGTACTCATGTCGGTCGAGCTGATGCTCAACGCCGTCAACCTCAACCTCGTCGCCTTCGACGTGTGGTTGGGCGACCCCCTGCACGCCGGGCAGGCGCTCGCCCTGTTCGTTATCACCATCGCCGCCGCGGAGATCGGCCTGGGGCTCGCCATCGTGCTGCTGGTGTTTCGCACCCGCGGCACGATCGCGGTCGACCAGCTGCGCGAGCTCGGCGAGCAGGACGCGCCCGACCCGGCGACGCGGTCGTGACACCGGGAGCCGGCCTGACCTGGCTGCTGCCGCTGCTGCCCGCGGTGGCCGCCGTCCTGGTGGTGCTCGTCGGCGGAGCGGCCCGACGCGGTCCGCGGGGACGACTGCCGGCCGCGCTGCTCGCCGTGGCGGGAACGGCGGCGGCGACGGTCGTCGCGGTAGCCGTCGCTCTCGACGTGCTCGCCGAGCCGGCCACCCAGCGGGAAGCCGCGGTGGCGTTCGCGCCCACCGGCGGCCCGGACATCGTCCTCGGCACGCTCGTCGACGGGCTGGCCTCGACTGTGGCCGTCATGGTGTGCGTGGTCGCGCTGCTCGTGCAGGTCTACTCCATCAGCTACCTGAAGGGGACCCCGCGCTACCCGTCGTACGCCGCCGCGGTCTCCTTGTTCACCGCGGCCATGCTGCTCGTCGTGGTCTCCGCCGACCTGCTCGTGCTCTACGTCGGCTGGGAGGTGATGGGGCTGTGCTCCTACCTGCTCGTCGGACACCACTGGGAGCAGTCGGCGGCGCGCGCCGGGGCCGTCAAGGCCTTCCTCGTCACCCGGCTCGGCGACGTCGCCTTCCTCTTCGGCATCTTCGTGCTGGGCGAGGCAGCCGGATCCTTCCGGATCACCGCTGTCATCGAGGCGGTGCCCCGGCTCGACCCCGGCACGGTGACGATCGCAGCGCTGCTCTTGCTGGGCGGCGTGGCGGGGAAGTCGGCCCAGTTCCCGCTGCACGTCTGGCTGCCCGACGCGATGGCCGGCCCGACGCCGGTGAGCGCGCTCATCCACGCGGCGACCATGGTCGCCGCCGGCGTCTACGTCGTCGCCCGGCTCTACCCGGTGTTCCTCGCCGCCCCGATTGCGCTGGCGGTGCTCGGTGCGCTCGCCGCGGTCACCATGCTCGGCGCCGCGCTGGCCGCGCTCGCCCAGGACGACCTCAAGCGGGTGCTGGCGTGGTCGACCGTCAGCCAGCTCGCCTACATGACCGCTGGTCTCGCGGTCGGCGGCTACACCGCGGCCGTCGCCCATCTGCTCAGTCATGCGGCGTTCAAGGCGCTGCTGTTCCTCGGTGCAGGCGCTCTCATCCACGTCGTCGGCTCCAACCTGATGAGCGACATGGGCGGCCTGCGTCGCGCGCTGCCGACCGCGTTCGTCACCACCACCATCGGGCTGGCCGCCCTGGTGGGGCTGCCGCCCACGGCTGGCTTCTTCACCAAGGAGGCGGTGCTCGGCGCGGCGGAGCACGCCGCCCTCGGCGAGGCGGCGGTCACCGCCTGGGTCGGGTGGGCGGTGCTGCTGTCCGCGCTGGCCACCGTCGCGGTCACCGCCGCCTATGCCACCCGGGTCTGGCTGCGCACGTTCTTCGGCTCGCCGGTGAGCGCCCCCGGCCACGGCACGCCGGTGCTCATGGCCGTGCCGCTGCTTGTGCTCGCCGTACCCGCGCTGCTGTTCGGCTTCACCGGCCTGTCCGCCGACCTGCTGCCCACCTGGATCGGCACCGGGGCCTCTGGTGCCGGTGACGCGAGCAGCCCGGAGGCGCTGCTGCCGGCCGTGGTCACCGCGGTGCTGTCGATGCTGCTCGCCGCGGCCGGCGGCTACGCCGCCTACCGGGTGTGGCGGGACGGGCAGGGAGCCGATCCGGCGACCGCGCTCGGCCGGTTCCGCCGCCCCTTCCAGGAGGCTTTCGGGCTCGACGCCGCCTACGACCGGGCCGTCGTCCGGCCGCTGCGCGCGCTGTCCCTGGTGGCGCGGCGCACCGACGACGACGTGGTGGACGCTGCGGTGGTCGGCTCCGGGCGTGCCGCCCGCGCGCTGGGCGGGGCGTTGCGGCGTACCCAGGCCGGCAACGCGCAGGGCTACCTCACCGGGGTGCTCGCCGGGGTGGTCGCGCTGGCGGTCGCCGTGGTGATGCTGTCGTGAACGTGCTGCTCCTGGTCCTGCTGGCGCTGCCGCTGGCGGCGTGCGCGCTGCTGGTAGCGCTGCGCGGGCCGGCCGGCGAGCGGTGGGCGGTCACCGTGGGGACGATCACCTCGGCGGCCGTATTGCTGCTGTCCCTCGCCGCCGTACGCGCCTTCGACACCGGCGCCCCGCAGCGGATGCAGCTGGAGACCGACGTCGGGTGGACCAGCGGGCTCGGGCTGCGCCTGCACGTCGGCGTCGACGGCGTCTCCCTCCCGCTCGTCGTGCTCACCGCGCTGCTCACGTTCCTGTGCCTGCTGCACCTGCGGCGGCACCTCCCGGAGCCGGGCCGGCCGCGCGCCCTGGTCGGGCTCGTGCTGCTGCTCGAGGTCGGTCTGCTGGGGACGTTCCTGGCGCTCGACCTGCTGCTGTTCTTCATCTTCTTCGAGCTCGTACTCATCCCCATGTACGCCGTCATCGCCGGCTGGGGCGGGGCCGGCCGCACCGGTGCCGCCACCAAGTTCATCCTCTACACGCTGCTCGGCTCGGCGGTCACCCTCGTCGGCTTCCTCGTCGTCTTCCTGCAGACGGGCACGCTGGACATGGTCGAGCTGGCCGAGCGCGGGGGCGACGGCATGAGCCGCACCGTCCAAGTCGTCGCCTTTCTCGCCGTCGCCACCGGCTTCGCCGTGAAAACGCCGATGTGGCCGCTGCACACCTGGCTGCCCGACGCCCACTCGGAGGCACCCACCATCGGGTCGGTGCTGCTCGCCGGGGTCCTGCTCAAGATGGGCACCTACGGGCTGGTGCGCATCGCCGTACCCGTGCTCCCGGAAGGGGCGCAGCTGCTCGCGCCGTGGCTCGGCGCGTTCGGCGTGGTGGGCATCATCTACGGGTCGCTGGTGTGCCTCGCCCAGACCGACCTCAAGCGGCTCGTCGCCTACTCCAGCGTCGGGCACATGGGCTTCGTGCTGCTCGGGATCGCCACGCTCACCCCGGCCGGGCTCAACGGCGCGCTGTTCGCGAACATCGCCCACGGGCTCATCACCGGGCTGCTGTTCTTCCTCGCCGGCGGGCTGAAGGAGCGCTACGGCAGCACCGACCTCGCGGTCCTCGGCGGGGGCCTGTACGCGCGAGCCCCCCGGTTCGGAGGGCTGCTCGCGTTCGCCGCGGTGGCCAGCCTCGGCCTGCCCGGACTCGCCGGGTTCTGGGGAGAGATGCTCGCCATGTTCGGCGCCTACCGGCCGGCTGCCGGGCTGCCCCGCGAGCTCTTCCTCGCGTTCATGGCGCTCGCCGGCCTAGGCACCGTGCTCACCGCCGCCTACCTGCTCATGGTGCTGCGGCGGGTCGCCCAGGGCAGCGCCGCCGATGCCGCCCGCGGCCCACTGCCCGACGTGGCCGCGCGTGAGTGGTTGGCCTGGGCTCCGCTGGCCGCCCTCGTGCTGGTGCTCGGCCTCTGGCCGCGGCTGCTGCTGGGGTTGACCGACCCGGCGGTGCGCATGCTGCTCGGAGTCGGGACGTGACACCCGGCGTCACCGACCTGCTCGCCGCCGGGCCGCCGGTGGTGGTGGCGGTGACGGCGGTCGTGGTCCTGCTGGGCTCCCTGCTCCCCAAGCGGCCCCGATCGCCGGTCGTTCCCACCCTCGCCGGGCTGGCCCTCGCCACGGCCTGGGTGGGGGCGCAGGCATGGACGCCACTCGGGCGCGAGACGCGGGCGGCGTTCTGTCTCGGACCCCCCGAAGCCGGCGCCTTGTGCTCCTACTCGGCCGGCGACCTCACGCTGGTGCTTCAGGCTCTGGTCCTGGCCGGCGCGGTGGTCGTCGTCCTCATGTCGGCCGCCGCCGTACCCGAGCAGCGGCTGCCGGCGGGAGAGTTCTACCTGCTGCTGCTGTGCTCGGTGTGCGGGGCGCTCACACTGGCCGCCGGCGGTGACCTGATCACCCTGCTGATAGCGCTCGAGCTGGTCTCGCTGCCCGGTTTCGCGCTGGTGGGGCTGCGCCGCCGCGACGCCCGGGCGGGCGAGGCGGCGCTGACCTTCTTCCTCGTCTCCGTGGTGTCCGCCGCGGTCACCCTGTTCGGCATCAGCCTGGTGTACGGCGCCACCGGCGCCGTACACCTGGACGCCGTACGCGCCGGGCTGGCCGCCTCCGGGACGGCCGAGCCGATGGCCGCGCTCGGGGTGGTGCTCACGGTCGTCGGGTTCGCCTTCAAGGTGGCCGCGGTGCCGTTCCACTTCTGGGCACCAGACACCTACGCTGGTGCCCCGCTGCCGGTGGCCGCCTATCTCGCCGTCGTCTCCAAGTCGGCTGGCTTCGTCGGGCTGATGCTCTTGCTGGTGGTGGCCTTCCGGCCGCTTGCCGCTGTCTGGGGTCCGCTCGTCGCCGTCCTCGCCGCCCTCACCATGACGGTGGGAAATCTGGTGGCGCTGCGGCAGCGCGAGGCAGTGCGGCTGCTCGCGTGGTCATCTGTCGCCCACGCCGGCTACCTGCTCGTGCCGCTGAGCGTGGCCGCGTCCGCTGCCGGCCGCGGGATCCTGGGCGAGGCCGTCGGCGCGACCGTCGTTTACCTGGTCGTCTACGCCGCCATGAACCTCGGTGCGTTCGCCGTCGCCACCGCGGTGGGACGCAGACGACCCGCCAACCTGCTCACCGACTACCGGGGACTGGCGAGCCGGTCGCCGCTGCAGGCTGCTGCGCTGGCGTTCTTCCTTGCCGCCCTGGCCGGGCTACCCCCCGGTTTGTCCGGTCTGTTCGCCAAGATCGTCGTGTTTCGCGCGGCGCTCGACGGCCAGGTGGCATGGCTCGCCCTCGTCATGGCCGTCAACACCGTCGTGGCGCTGGCCTATTACCTCAGCTGGGGCGCCCAGTTGTTCCGCGCTGACCCCCGGGTGGACGTTGCCGATTCTCCCGCCGCGGCACCGACTCCCCGACCGCTGACGCTTGCGCTCGGCTGCGCGCTCGCGGCGACGGTCGCGCTGTCCGTACTCCCTCAGCTGGCACTGCAGGTCATCCCCGGGATCAGCGCCGACCTGGGCGAGTCGCGACCGCCGGCCGCGTCGCAGACGGTGGCTCCCCTTCGCTGACGGTTGCTCCTGGGAACGGGCCGCCCCGGCATCACGTTCGACTGGTGTGCACCGCCATCGCAACGGCCTGAAGACCGCGGCGCTGCTCGGCCTGCTCACCGCCCTGATCCTGCTGGTCGGCTCGCGGGTCGGCGGCAGAGCGGGGTTACTCGTTGCCTTCGTACTGGCGCTGGCGATGAACGCCTTTGCCTACTGGGGGAGTGACAGGCTGGCCCTTCGGTCGATGCGGGCGCGTCCGGTTGGTGAGGCGGAGCAGCCCGCCATGCATCGCATCGTGCGGGAGCTGTCGACAGCTGCGCTCCAGCCGATGCCGCGGCTCTATGTCTCCCCGACGATGGCGCCCAACGCTTTTGCCACCGGACGCAATCCGCGCAACGCGGCGGTGTGCTGCACCGATGGCATCTTCGATCTGCTCGACGAGCGGGAGTTGCGCGGGGTTCTCGGGCACGAGTTGGCGCACGTCTACAACCGGGACATTCTCATCTCCTCCGTTGCAGCCACGCTGGCCAGCGTGGTCATGATGCTCGCCCAGCTCGCGTGGTTCCTCCCGCTCGGAGACGACGACGACGATGGCGGCGGCATGATCGGTGGGCTGCTGCTGCTCGTGCTCGGTCCGCTTGCCGCTTCGCTCGTGCGGATGGGGATCAGCCGCTCGCGGGAGTTCGCAGCCGACACAGCGGGCGCCGCGGTGACCGGCGACCCGCTCGCACTGGCTAGCGCGCTGCGGAAGGTGGAGATGGGTACCCGGGCGCTGCCGCTTCCTCCGGAACCAGAGCTGCAGACCACAGGTGCGCTGATGATCGCCGACCCGTTCCGGGGCGGCGGGTTGACCCGGCTGTTCGCCACGCACCCGCCGATGGGGGAGCGCGTCGCCCGGCTGGAGGCGATGGCCGGCTACCGCCGCTGATCGCGGTCCAGCCGTCGGCCGCGCTCGTTGACCACGGGAGGCAGCCCAGCGTCCGAGCCGGACGTGCTCGGGGGGACTTGCTAGGCAAATGTCGTCACCGGTGACGAGATCTGCCTAGCAAGTCCCCTACCGCCGGGTCGGGGTGGCAGTCGAACGGGCGGGTCCGGGTGGCGGCTCAGCGGTAGTTGGTGAACTGGATCGCGAAGTCGAGGTCCTTGCCGCGCAGCAGCGCCATGACCGCCTGCAGATCGTCCTTCTTCTTGCTGCTCACCCGGAGTTCGTCACCCTGCACCTGCGCTCGTACTCCCTTGGGGCCTTCGTCGCGCACGATCTTCGAGAGCCGCTTCGCGTCGTCCGCGGAGATGCCTTGCCGCAGCGTCGCGCTGATGCGGTGCTCCTTTCCGGAGGCCTGCGGCTCCCCGGCGTCCACGGCCTTGAGTGACACCCCCCGGCGGACGAGCTTGTCCTGGAAGACGTCCAGCACCGCCTTGACCCGCTCCGGACTGTTGGCACGCATGTCCAGCGTCTCACCGGACCAGGCGATCGACGCGCCGGTGTTGCGGAAGTCGAAGCGTTGTCCGATCTCCCGGGCTGCTTGGTTGAGTGCGTTGTCGACCTCCTGGCGGTCGACCTTGCTCACCACGTCGAAGGACGAGTCGGCCACGGTGATCCCCTCCCGTTGGGTGAGCTGCTGTCGCGGCGTTCGCTATCCTGGCCGCCGCGTCGAGCTCGTGACGACGCAGGTTCGGCAGGTTGCCCGAGCGGCCAAAGGGAGCGGTCTGTAAAACCGCCGGCTCAGCCTACGTTGGTTCGAATCCAACACCTGCCACCCCCGCGCCGGACCACCGCCCAGAGCTGCGTCGCCCGCTGTTGCCACGCGGCGCTGGGTGGTGGTGGCGGGCCGGCAGTGACAGCTGAGGCACCTCAGGTGGCTGCCTCAGTCGAGGAGCCTGTTGCTCCGATCGGGTATTCATGGTCAAGGACGCGGCCCGAAGGGCCGAAGGAGGGGATGGCAGCCGCTCAAGGCTGACGCTCCCAACACCTGCGCTGGAGGTCCTTCAATGACTGGCTTCTCTCGCTTCGCCCGTGCTGCTGCGGTCGTTGCAATCACCGCCGCGGCCGTCGGCGGCATCTCTGCCCCCGCCATGGCCGGGACGTCGAAAAGCGGCGCTTCGCTGAACGGCGCTTCGCTGAACGGCGCTTCGCTGAACGGCGCTTCGCTGAACGGCGCTTCGCTGAACGGCGCTTCGCTGAACGGCGCTTCGCTGAACGGCGCTTCGCTGAACGG
>Ga0136624_1000070_pt1 | contig 28377 bp, 30 predicted proteins | sample AntDrymUQ4692206_2_FD_104802 | JGI IMG/M metagenome (GOLD analysis project Ga0136624, IMG submission 104802) | Polar desert sand microbial communities from Dry Valleys, Antarctica - metaG UQ469 (22.06) | ecosystem: Environmental > Terrestrial > Soil > Desert | place: Antarctica: Dry Valley... | reverse complement strand
CCCCGAACAGCGCCTCGGCCAGATCGCCCTCGCCGTCGCCCTCATCCTGACCGTGAAACTCGTCAAATGGGCCAAACGCTGGACCGACTAGAAACGCCTATCCGCGCGCGCTCTTAGTCGGTCGACGGTCAGGGGGGCGGTGATCCGCATGGTGTGGTGCGCACGCGACAAGGGGCTATTGGTCAAACTCGGGGCATGTTGTGGGGTGGGGGAGGCGGTGGCACGGGGTGCGAGCAGGTTGGCCGCGGCAGCATTGATGTCATTCCTCCAGGCTGGTCGGGAGGCCAAACAACGAGAAGAGGTCCGTGTCGAGGAAGCTCGTGATCCCGGCCACCCGGCCTTCGGAGACGTCGAGGACGTGGAGTGCCCACGGCTCATGACCGCCGGCCCCCGTGAGCCGGTACTGTGCGAGCGCCGGGCCTCCGTTGGCGGTGAGCGGGACCACGCGCGAACCGCGACAGCCGGCTCCCGGCCCGAGCATCCAGGCGGCGATGTCGGAGCGTCCCTGCAGCCACATCTCGTACGGCGGCATGTTCTGCGTGGCGTCCTCGTGCAGCAACGTCACGAAGGAGTCGATGTCGTAGCTCTCGAACGCCGCGACGTAGCGGTCCAGCAATTCGCGGTGGTCCTCATCGAGGGAGTCGGTCCCATGCGCCGGGGTGCGCTGATGGGTCGCGAGCGTGGCGCGAGCACGCTGCAGTGCGCTGTTGACGGACGCGACCGAGGTCTCGAGAAGGCGAGCGACTTCGTCGGCCTTCCAGCGCAGCACGTCACGCAGGATCAGCACAGCGCGCTGGCGCGGTGGCAGGTGCTGCAGAGCGGCCACGAACGCCAAGCGGATCGATTCCTTGGCCACGGCCAGATCGGCGGGGTCCGCGCTCGACGGCTCGGCACGCGAGTCCAGCATCGGTTCCAGCCAGGTCGCTTCCGGTTGCCGGGCCGCGAGGGACGCCTCCACCGGCTGCCAGGCGGCGGCTGACAGGTCCATCGGGCGGGCGCGGCGCTTGCGGCCATCGAGCATGTCAAGGCACACGTTGGTGGCGATGCGGTAGAGCCACGAGCGCACCGCACTGCGACCCTCGAACCGGTCCAGACCGCGCCACGCCCGCACCATGGTGTCCTGCACCGCATCGTCGGCGTCGAAAGCCGAGCCGAGCATCCGGTAGCAGTAGCCGGTCAGCTCCCCCCGGAACTGGTCTAGTCGGGGATCGAGCTCTGCGGCTCCGACACGGTTGCACTCGCTGACGGCACCGGTCATGTGGGCCACCCCCTCCGTACGTCCGTCGTCCACCCCTGCGGCCAGACCACCCTAGACGGACCCTAGACGCGATGGCACTGATGAAGCGGTGCGGATCGCAGCCGCCGACCCTCTGAGGCACCGATCTCCCTAAGGCTCTGGCGTTCACCGGATAGGACGAACTTCTGATGTGGCGGGCCACCTCAGACGGCGAGGGTCGATCACGTCGAACCAACCGAGGAGATCGTCATGTTGACCAGTACCGAACCGTTCCTGTCGGCCGAGGTCGCCTACCGGCAGGGCCGTACGCCTGCGAGCCCAGCACTGTTCGGCACCCGCCGACACCGCTGGCTCCGCAGGCCCACGTCGTCGGCAGGCCGGGTGCGCCAGCTCGGCCACCGCCTGTTCCCGGCGCACTGAGCCGGCCCATCGCTGGCGGTAGAGATTGCGGGCGACACGTCGGCGCGTCCCCGCAACTTATCTACCCTCACCGGGGCGGCGGCTGTCGGCGGCACCCACGATGATGGTGGTCGTGCCCACCGATCTGCCGATGACCGGCCCGTTGATCGGTCGGGGCGACGAGCTCGCCTCGCTGATCGCCGGCGCGTTGGACCCTACGTCGCCCGGCGCCGTGCTGCTGTCGGGCGATGCGGGAGTGGGCAAGACCCGACTGCTGTACGAGTTGCGCCAGCACGCGACGTCGTCGGGCTGGCGCGCCCTCGTGGGCCACTGCCTCGACTTCGGTGATACGCCGCTGCCCTTCCTGCCCTTCGGTGAGGTGTTCGCGCGCCTCGAGGGCGACTCCCCCGAACTGGCCGACGTGGTGGCGCAGGACCACCCCCCGGTGACGTGGCTGATGCCCGGGCGGCGGTTGCCCGACGTCCACGGGAGCGATGGCCGGCGTGTGGACCGCACCGAGCTGTTCGAGGCGGTGCACGCCACCCTGGACCATCTCGGCCGGACGACCCCGTTGCTGCTGGTCGTCGAGGACGTGCACTGGGCCGACCAGTCGACGCGTGAGCTGCTCAGCTTCCTGTTCGCCCGCCGGTTCAGCACCCGGGTGTCCCTGGTGGTCTCCTACCGTAGCGATGACCTGCACCGGCGGCACCCGCTGCGTGCGAGCGCCGCGGAGTGGACTCGCGCCCCCGGCGTCCGGCGGATCGCGCTCACGCCGCTCGCGAACTCAGACGTGCGCATCCTCGTGCGTTCCCTGCACCCCGGCAGTCTGCGCGAGCGCGACCTGCAGCTGCTGGTCGAGCGCTCCGAGGGCAACGCGTTCTTCGCCGAGGAGCTCGTGGCCGCGACCGGCACCGGCAGTGGAGCGCTGCCCGACGACCTCGCCGATCTGTTGCTGCTGCGTCTGGACCAGCTCGAGGATTCCGCACGGCTCGTGGTGCGGGTCGCCTCGGTCGCTGGCCGTCGGGTGGCCCACGAGCTGCTTGCGAGGGTCGTCGGCCTGGAGGAGGTGACGCTCGACGAGGCCCTGCGAGCGGCGGTCGAGCGCAACGTGCTCGTAGCGACCGGTTCCGACAACTACGCCTTCCGACACGCCCTGCTCGCAGAGGCGGTGTACGACGACCTGCTTCCCGGCGAGCGCGTCCGGCTGCACGCCGCCTACGTCGACGCTCTGCTCGACGGTGAGCTGGTCGGGTCCGCCGGGGAGGTCGCCCGTCACGCGCGGGCGGCGCACGACACACCGGTCGCCATCCGGATGAGCATCCGTGCGGGGGACGAGGCCATGGCGGTGGCTGGCCCAGTCGAGGCATCCCGCCACTATGAGGTGGCCCTCGAGCTGATTGCCAACGTCGAGGTGATGGCGCCCGGCACGGAGCCGATCGACGTCGTCGACCTCACCGTGCGGGCCAGCGAGGCCTCGTCTGCGGCGGGCCATCCGCACCGTGCGATGGCGATCATCGAGGATCGCTTGCGGCGCACGCCGGACGGGTCTCCCGGCCGGGTGCTGTTGCTCGTCGCTCTCGCGCAAGCCGCGCTGCAGAGCGACAGCAGTGTCGATCCCCTGGCGCTGACCACTGAGGCGCTGCAGCTCGTCCCCGACCAGCCGCGCACCCCGTTGCGTGCCCGGGTGCTCACCGTCCACGCCCATGCCAACGCCGACCGGGACCGGGACGACGACGCAGCACGCTGGGGCGCGCAGGCCCTCGCCCTCGCGCGCGACCTTCAGCTGGCAGACCTGGAGGCCGACGCGGCGATGACCCTGGCGCGCCTGGAGGAGCGCACCGGTGATCCCGAGGAATCGCGGACCGCGCTCGAGCGGATCGTCGGTGAGGCCCGGGCGGCGGGTGACGGGGCCGCTGAGCTACGAGCGTTGATGCACCTCGGGGGACTACACCTCGAGCAGGGGGCGCTGAGTGTCGCGCTCGACCATTTTCGCAGCGGCAGCGAACGCGCCCACACGATCGGTCGGCCGTGGGCGCCGTACGGTCTCGACGCTCGGATGATGGCCGGCATCGTGGCCTACCAGTGCGGTGACTGGGCCGAGGCAGACCGCATTGCCGACGTGAGCGGACAGGCTCCTCCGGCCATGGCCGAGGCGGCCCTGTCAGCCGTGGGCATGGCGACGGCTGCGGGCCGTGGCGACGAGCGGGCGCTGGGGGTGCTGCCCTACGTCCGGCCGTGGTGGCGACGCGACGGCCTGATCGCCATCCTGAGCGGTGCGGCCGCCATCGACCTGCACGGCGACCGGGGCGATCTCGATGCCGCCCTGGCTTCGTACGAGGAGGTCGTGTCCACGGTCGGCGCGCTGTGGCAGCTGGCCGACTTCCAGGCGGTCATCCGGCTGAGCGGCCTGGTGCTCGGGCAGCTCGCCTCCGCCGCGCCACGCTCGAGCGGGGCGGAACGAGTCGAGCTCTCCCGCCGGGGGGACGATCTCGTGGCGGCGGCCGGGCGGGCCGCGGCGCTATCCGGACGGCGGGTCAAGACACGCGGCCCCGAGGGTGCGGCGTGGATCTCCCGTGTACGGGCCGAGCAGCTGCGTCTGCGCTGGCTCACCGGCGTCGAGCCGCCGTCCGAGGAGGACCTGGTCTCGCAGTGGCAGGAGTGTGTCTACGCGTTTACCCGCTATCCGCACGCTTTCGAGCTCGCCCGCTCGCAGGCCCGGTTGGCGGCAGCGCTGTCAGCCGCGGGGAGGACCGTTGAGGCGCGACCGCACGTCGATGCGGCCCGGGCGACCGCCAAGCGGTTGGATGCGCGTCCGCTGGCCACCGAGCTCCGCTCGCTCGGTGCGATCGGGCAGGTCCACCGCCAGCTGGCTTCGCGCCTCGACGAGGCGCTGACGCCGCGCGAGCGGGAGATTTTGGAGCTGGTGGCCCAGGGCCGCAGCAACCGGGAGATCGGAGGCCAGCTGTACATCAGCTCCAAGACGGCCAGCGTGCACGTGTCGAACATTCTCGCCAAGCTCGGCGCCGGTGGGCGCACGGAGGCAGCGGCCATCGCTCGCCGTCGGGGCCTGCTCTCGCGCTGAGGGCCATGCCGTGCATAGGCGCCTCAGGCGGCCTGGCCAGTGACGGTCACCGGCACGTTACCCCGGGTCGCCTTGGAGTACGGGCAGAGCTCGTGGGCGGCCTCGGCCAGCCGCTGCGCGGTGTCGGCGTCGACTCCGGGGATGGTGGCGAACAGCTCGACGGTGATCGCGAAGGAGTCACCCTCTGGGCCGAATCCGACAGCGGACTCGACCACCGATTCGGCGGTGTCGATGCCCTCCTTCTTGCCGGCCAGGCCCAGCGCGCCCTGGAAGCAGGCAGCGTAGCCGGCGGCGAACAACTGCTCGGGGTTGGTGCCGGTGCCTGCACCGCCGGTCTCCTTGGGAGCGGTCAGCGCGAGGTCGAGGATGCCGTCCTCGGAGCGGGCGCGGCCATGGCGGCCACCCTCGGCCGAGGCACGCGCTGCGTACACGATTCTCGAAGGAATCTGGGTCATACCTGCGTGTAGCGTTGGAGGCGGCGCAGATGTTCCGTCGCCGGCTCAGTCGCGACGGACCGGGAGCCCCAAGGCGGCCAAGCCTTGCTCGTGGTGCGGCACCAAGCCCATGCTGCGATAGAACGCATGGGACGCCGCACCGTCGGGGGTCGACTCGTCATCGGTGCTGAGCAGGAACGAGCGGCAGTGTGAGTACCGTCCGATGAGGTGCTGCGTCAGCACCCGGCCGATGCCCTGCCGCTGATGCTCGGGATGGACCAACAGGTCCTGCACGTAACAGATCGTCGACCCGTCGGAGATCGTGCGGGCCAGCCCCAGCAGTGACCCGTCGGGATCGCGCGCGGTCACGACGAGATGGGAGCCTTCCAGGCTCCGACACAGCACGTACAGGTCACGCGTGTAGCCGTACCAGCCCACTGAGTCGTAAAGCAGGTACACCTCGTCGGGGTCGAAGTCGGTCTCCTCGGCGAGCACGACGTCGGGCGCAGTGATCACATGTCCTCCGGTAACCGGATCGTGGATGGCCTCATTCCGGCGACCGCGACTCGTCGAACGTGCGGTCGCCGGTCGGCTTGCCTTCTGCTGTGCGCAGCGCAGTACGCAGGTTGATGGCGTGCAACGCGAGCTGCGCCACGTCCTGCGCGGCACAGTCCACGGGATCCTCCTGGGCCGGCCACGAGTCGGGATCGACGACCGGGGCGTCCTCCGGCGACGGCACCCCGCCGGTGTGTCCCCGCGCTTCGCGTGCCGCCATCAGGCGCTGGGTGCGGGTGACGATCAGCTTCTCCAGGCCGGTCACGGCGTCGACAGCGGCGGCCAACAGCGCCTGCTCGGAGGGGGGTTCGATGTCCACGGTGTCGATCTGGGTGACATCGAGGTCGCCGGGCTCACCGACGACGTGCGCGCCGGACCTCGCGATGGCATCGCTCATCGAGCGGTTCCAGTTCAGCGCGAACTCCGCCAGATCGCGGTTCGTGCTGACCTTCGGCTCCCTGGTGCGCGCAGCCAGCACCTGCTTGGACAGGTAGGCCTTCACGGTCTTGCCGTAGGCGAACTGCCCGATGTCGCCGAGATGGACGTTGACCCTGCGCACGAGATCTGCCGAGGCGTACCCGAGGGAGGCGTTGCGCTGACCCGTGGGCGGCGTGCAACTGCCGGGAGCGACACCGATGACCGAGGCGAAGCGGCGCCACAGGAGGGTGGGATCCTCTCGGCTGGCCGGTACGAGCACCACGTGCAACCGGTCCTCGGGCAGCAGCGGTCCCCAGCTGTCGAGCATCCGGGGGACGGCCATGGCTCGGCGGAAGTTGCGCCAATCCTCGCTGTCGTTATCGGGTCCTGCGAGCACTGACCTGGTGTACGTCTCCCATGAGGTCGTGCCCCGGTTCTGGCATCCCTCCTGCCATTGCGCGGGGATCACTTGTGATGAGTCCCGAACCGTCAGGATGACGTGTACGTCGGCACCGCTGAGCGACGTCAGGATGCGCTGGGCCTTCGTGGCGTTGGCGAAGCTGAGGAACTCCATGGACACCACGCTCGCCCGTCCGTCCCAAGCGAACATCTCGTCCTTGAGCCGCTCCCAGGCACCGTGTGCACGCTCCCGGATCTCGGCATCCATCCGCAGGTTCAGGATGTCGCGGACGGCGCGGACCTGGTTGCTCCACCCGTCCGGGCCGGGGAAGAGCAGCCCCTGCTCGGCCAGCACCGCCTTGTTGTCCCCGAGCAGTTGTTGCAGATAGCTGGTGCCGGTCTTCATTGCACCGATGTGCAGGTAGATCACCGGGGCTCTGCTGGCCATGGACACCTTCCGGCAGCGGTGGACGCGAACGTGTCTCCCATCATGCCGGAGTCGTGGCCGTCCGGCGTGTCCGGGCTCCGGTGCTTGTCTGCAGCGCCTGCCAGCACGACGATGAGCCTTGAGGGCACAGCAGCCGCCGTCCGGGCGTTGTTGGTCCCACGGTCGAGGAGGCCGACATCATGGCGGTGGACGTCAGCAGCATCAACAAGTTCGATCTCGGGGCTCTGGTCGCGGGTGGGCTCGTGTTCGTCCTGTCCCTCATCCCGGCGTGGTACACGGTCGACGTGCAAGGGGGAGGCGCCGACCTGTTCAGCGCGGGTGCCCTCGACGCCGGGGTGAACGCCTGGCAGGGGATCAACGTGCTCGCCCTCCTGCTCCTGCTGCTCGCTGTCGCGGTGATCGCGGTGAAGGTGTTCGCACCCCAGGCTCTGCCGTCGACCCTGCCGGTCGGGATCGGCGTGATCACCGCCGGCCTGGCGGCGTTGGGGACCGTCATCTTGCTGATCAGGACGTTGACGCTGTTCGAGAGCGAGTCGGTGGTCGGTGTCGCGGTCAGTGCCGGCCCGGGGTGGTCCGGGTGGCTGCTGATGATCGCCGCCGTTGCGCTCACGGCCTGCGCTGCGCTCGGCGTCAAGGAGTCCGGCGAATCGCTCCCGTGGAAGAACGCCGGATCGACCGGGACAGGGACGCACGGCACCCGCGCAACTACGACCGGCGGCTCGCCCGGGGCCTCCGGGACCATGACTGGCGGATCCCCCGGCGCCACGCCAACGACGCCGGGCACCCCGGCACCCGCGGGCGCGGATCCAACCGCGCCACCCCCCGCGGCCCCGCCTGCGAATCAGCAGCCACCTGCGCCAGGCCAGCAGCCGCCGCCGGGCGACGAGGGTACGCCTCGGCGGCCGCCGCTCTGAACGCGAGAGGCGCGAAACGGGGCTGCGACGGAAGGTGTCGCACTTCTTTCGCGCCACTCGGGAGACAGATTGCGCCACTCAGCCCATGCGCCACCGCTGGTCGCCACTCGTGATGACGTCGCCGGGTGAGAGGTGCGCCCCGCGGCGCTTCTCGACGCGGCCGTTGACGCGGACCTGCCCTTCGCAGAGCAGCTGCTTGACGGCGCCTCCGCTGTCCGCGGCGCCGACCAGTTTGAGCAGTTGACCCAGGCGGATGTCCTGCGCGCCGACGGGGACGTCCTCGGTCCGATCCATGGCCTTCAGTCAACCAGCCGGCGAAGGTCAGCGCAGCGGTGCCAGCCGGCTGAGCGCCGCAGCGACCCGGGCCAGGCTCCAGCGCCGGCTCGGGTCGTGCTCCAGGCAGCCGTTGATCGTGTCGATCAGCTCGGGAGGGGTCCGGCGCGCCCACGGTGCGGAGCGGAACCACCCAGACGGCGGCGGGCCAGGCCCAGGTCGATCAGCTTGGCCAGGGAGCCTGCGGCTATGACGTTGCCCGAGGTGACGTCACAGTGCACCCAGTCATGGGCATGCAGGTAGCGCAGTGCGGAGGCCACCTGGCCGCCGAGAATCGCAACGTCTGGGTCCGGTCAACGTCTCCATCACCACGGCAGCACGGGGCTTGTCCAAGACGGCGTACGCGCGTACCTGGTGCGGGTGCGCAAGGTCCCGCAGCAGCCGGCCCTCCTCGAGCAGCTGCTCCGACGTGCGCTTCTCGCACAGTCGGTCGGGTCGGACCACCTTGACCACGCAGCGCGCACCGTGCTGGGCGCCCATGCGTCGTAGACGTCGAGCCGATGTCCGCGGCTCAGGTGCTCAATCACCTCGTACCCGGGCACGACGTCGTTGCCCGGGGGATCGTCGGTGGCTCCGGGGTCGCCTGGCGATCACTCGGACGACCGGATCACGGCCCGGGAAGGGAGTCGTGCGAGAGTGCGCCGATCGCCATCTGCTCCAGCAGCTCAGCCATCCGGTCCGGACCGATCCGCGCGCTGTGCGGCGTGGAGTTGAGCAGTCCGAACACGGCCTGCACTGCGGCCCGTGCGCGGGCCCGGTCCAGGCCGGGTCGCAGGGTGCGCACGGCACCAACCCATTCGTCGATGTAGGCCAGCTGGAGCGACCGGACCGCGTCGCGGGCCTGCGGTTGCAGGTTCGTCCACTCGCGTTCCTGGACCACGATGAGTGCGGGGTGTTCCAGGGCGAACTCGACGTGCCACCGGATGAGTGCGCGCAGCGTCCGCACGGGGTCGTCGGTGGCAGCGGCCCGCCGGTGGCCCTCGACCAGCAGTCGCTGGCTGATCCCCACCAGCATGTCGGCCAGCATGGCGTGTTTGCCGGCGAAGTGGCGGTAGAGCGCGGGGCCGCTGATCCCACAAGCTGCGCCGATATCGTGCACCGACACTCCGTGGAACCCCCGCTCGGCGAACAGCTCCGCGGCCGTGCCGAGGATCTGCTCGCGTCGAGACGGGGCCACGGACCGATGCTAGTGCGCAACGTTAACGACCGTTAACATGGCCGGCAGGAATCCGTACGGAGGGACGCCGAATGCCGAGGGTGGACATGCGCGAGCTCGTCGAGGACCTGCGCGAGCGCACGGCACAGGCCCGGCTGGGTGGCTCGCCGGCCGCGCGGGACAAGCACACCGGACGCGGCAAGCTGCTCGTCCGGGACCGGGTGGACGCGCTGCTCGACCCCGGGTCGCCGTTCCTCGAGCTGTCCCCCCTGGCCGCCACCGGCATGTACGCCGACGCGGTGCCCAGTGCCGGTGTCGTCACCGGCATCGGACGGGTGAGCGGGCGCGAGTGCGTGATCGTCGCCAACGACGCGACGGTCAAGGGCGGCACGTACTACCCGGTCACGGTCAAGAAGCATCTGCGGGCTCAGACGGTGGCGTCGGACAACCACCTGCCGTGCCTGTACCTGGTCGACTCCGGCGGAGCGTACCTTCCGATGCAGGACGAGGTCTTCCCCGACCGGGAGCACTTCGGCCGCATCTTCTTCCACCAGGCCACCCTCTCCGCGCGCGGCATCCCGCAGATCGCCGCGGTGATGGGCTCGTGCACCGCGGGCGGGGCGTATGTCCCTGCGATGTCCGACGAGAGCGTCATCGTCAAGGACCAGGGCACGATCTTCCTCGGCGGCCCTCCGCTGGTGAAGGCCGCCACGGGTGAGGTGGTGACGCCCGAAGAGCTCGGCGGCGGTGACGTTCACGCCCGGACGTCCGGTGTGGTCGACCATCTCGCCACTGACGACGCCGACGCCCTGGGCATCGTGCGCTCCATCGTGTCCACGCTCGAGCGACACCAGGAGCCGTCGCTGCATACGGTCCAGGCGCGCGAGCCCGCCGAGGACCCGGAGACCCTGTACGACGTGGTGCCGACCGATCCGCGGCAGCCCTACGACGTGCGCGAGCTGATCCGACGGGTGGTCGACGGCTCGGAGCTCAAAGAGTTCAAGGCGCTGTACGGCCAGACGCTGGTGTGCGGCTTCGCCCGCATCTGGGGCTATCCGGTCGCGATCCTGGCCAACAACGGCATCTTGTTCGGTGAGTCGGCACTCAAGGGGGCGCACTTCATCGAGCTGGCCAACCAGCGCGGCATCCCGCTGGTCTTCCTGCAGAACATCTCCGGCTTCATGGTGGGGCGCGAGTACGAGAACCGTGGCATCGCCCGCGACGGGGCGAAGCTGGTCACGGCCGTCGCGTGCTCGGTGGTGCCCCGGTTCACTGTGGTGGTCGGCGGTTCCTTCGGTGCCGGCAACTACGGCATGTGCGGGCGGGCGTACGACCCGCGCTTCCTGTGGATGTGGCCCAACGCGCGCATCTCGGTGATGGGCGGCGAGCAGGCGGCCTCCGTGCTCGCGACCGTGCGGCGCGACGGCCTGGAGTCGCGTGGCTCGACCTGGTCGGTGGAGGACGAGGAGGCGTTCAAGGCTCCGATCCGCGAGCAGTACGAGGCGCAGGGGTCGCCGTACTACTCGACTGCCCGGCTGTGGGACGACGGCGTCATCGACCCGGTCGACACCCGGCGCGTGCTAGGCCTCGGCCTGGCGGCGGCCGCGAACGCACCGCTGCCGGAACCCTCCTATGGCATCTTCCGGATGTGAGGGTGCATGCCTGATCTGCTGACGCCGAGATCCGACCTGATGGTGGTGCACGTGGGCTGGCGTGATCAGGAAGTCGGATCTCGGCGGGGACGCTGCCCATGAGGGAGCTGCTGGCCCGACCGTTCACGACCCTGCTCGTGGCCAACCGGGGTGAGATCGCCCGCCGGATCATCCGGACAGCACGAGCAGCCGGCCTGCGCACGGTCGGGGTCTACTCCGACGCCGACAGCACCGCCGCGCACGTGCGCGAGGCGGACGTCGCGGTACGCCTGGGCCCGACTGCCCCAGCGCAGTCGTACCTGTCGATCGACGCGATCCTGCGTGCTTGTGAGGCCTCCGGCGCCGACGCGGTGCACCCGGGGTACGGATTCCTGTCCGAGCGGTCCGCCTTCGCGCAGGCCGTCACCGACGCCGGCCTGGTCTTCGTAGGACCTTCGGCATCGGTCATGGAGGCGATGGGCCGCAAGGACCATGCCCGGGAGATTGCGGAGCGTGCCGGTGTGCCGGTGGTGCCACGGTTTGTCGAGGGGGACCCCCACGGCGTATCTATTGGCACAGGGGTCCCCAGTGACGGACCGCAAGCGCCCCCAGTGGGCTACCCCGTCCTGGTCAAAGCGGCAGCAGGGGGCGGCGGCAAGGGCATGCGTATCGTGCGGGACCCCGCTGACCTCGACGCCTCGATCACCTCCGCCCGGCGGGAGACGATCAGCGCCTTCGGCGACGGCACCCTGCTGATCGAGCAGTACGTCGAGCACGGACGCCACGTCGAGGTGCAGGTCATCGCCGATCAGCACGGCACCGTGCTGCACCTGGGGGAGCGGGACTGCTCGGTGCAGCGTCGCCACCAGAAGGTGCTGGAGGAGGCCCCTGCCCCCACGATCAGCCCCGGAGTGCGTCGGCTCCTGCACGAGTCCTCGGTGGCGCTCGCCCGGGAGGTCGGCTACGTCAACGCGGGCACGGTCGAGTTCCTCGTGGCCGGCGACCAGGCGTACTTCCTGGAGATGAACACCCGGCTGCAGGTCGAGCATCCCGTGACCGAGGAGGTCACCGGACTCGACCTGGTCGCCCTGCAGCTGCGGGTGGCCTCCGGTGAGCCCCTCGGCCTGAGCCAGGACGAGGTGATCTGCCGGGGGCACGCGATCGAGGCACGGGTGTACGCCGAGGACGTACCGGCCGGCTTCCTACCGGCCACCGGGCGCGCCGAGGTCGTGCAGTGGCCGTGCGGCGTCCGCGTGGATGCGGCCCTCGACCCGGGTCAGCTCGTCGGCACGGCGTACGACCCGATGCTCGGCAAGGTCATCTCCTACGGTCCGACCCGGGAGGCTGCGCGCCGCCAACTGGTCGCGGCGATCGATGCCACCGGCGTGATTGGCCTGGGCACCAACCTCGGCTTCCTGCGCCGCATGGCCGCCTCCCCGGCCTTCACGGCGGGCGAGGTGCACACCGCCTGGTTGGACGACGACCCGGCCGCAGTTGACGTCATCGCACTCCCCGAGCTGCCCCGGGAGGTGCTCGCAGTCTCCGCGTGGGCGTTGCTGCGGGTCGCCGGGACCGATCCGGCGCACCCGTTCGGCGCGGCCGACGGTTGGCGGCTGGCGGGGCCGGCGGCGTCCACCTTGGTGCGCCTGTGGCACCGGGGGGAGGCCCTCACCGCACGGGTGCACACCGCCACCGGCGACGTGGACGTGCCCGGGGGCTGTGTGCGCATCGTGCGGGTGCATCGGTCACAGGGGCGGGTACGCCTGTCGATCGACGGTCTCACGCACGACCTGAGCATCCACCTCGATGCTGCCACGGTCTCGGTGGTGTGGCAGGGACAGACCTGGACGCTGGAGCGGGACACGGTCGGGGTCGACCACGCCGAGCGCACTCGGGACGCCGACGTGCCGGCGCCGATGCCCGGCACCCTGCTCGCCGTCCAGGTGGCCCAGGGTGACAGCGTCACAGCTGGGCAGACGCTGGGTGTCATGGAGGCGATGAAGATGGAGCTCACGCTCACCGCTCCGCACGCCGGGGTCGTCAGTCGGATGGCTGCCACCGTCGGTGCCCAGGTCCCACTCGGCCACGTGCTGTTCACGGTCGACCCGGTCGTGGAGGCCACGTGAACGGGCTGCCGATGGTGGTGCCCGAGACCGGCCTGCCCGATCGGGTCACGATCTACGAGGTGGGTGCGCGTGACGGACTGCAGAACGAGTCACGAGCAGTTCCGGTCGACGTCAAGGCAGAGTTCGTCCACCGGCTCGTCACGGCCGGGCTGCCGGTCGTCGAGGCGACCAGCTTCGTGCATCCCCGCTGGGTGCCGCAGCTGGCCGACGCCGCCGACCTGATGGCTCGCCTCGAGGCCGGAGGACTGGTGGACGGACCGGTGCCGCTGCCGGTCCTGGTGCCCAACGAGCGCGGTCTGGATCGCGCCCTGGAGGCGGGCGCCCGCCACGTCGCGATCTTCGCCAGTGCGACCGAGACGTTCGCCCGACGCAACCTCAACCGCGGACTGGACGAGCAGTACGCCATGTTCGAGCCTGTCGTGCTGCGTGCCCTGGGCGCCGGCGTCGATGTGCGGGCGTACGTCTCGATGTGCTTCGGCGATCCGTGGGAGGGTCCGGTGCCGATCGAGCAGGTGGTCACGACCGGTCGCCGGCTGCTCGAGCTCGGGGCCGCGCAGCTGTCGTTGGGGGACACGATCGGCACCGGCACGCCCGGCCACGTCACGGCGCTCGTACGCGCCTTCGAAGCCGCCGGCATCGCAACCGAGCGGCTCGCCCTGCACGTGCACGACACGTACGGGCAGGCGCTGGCCAACGTGCTGGCCGGGCTCCGTACCGGGCTCACGACGTTCGACGCGTCCGCCGGTGGGCTGGGCGGGTGTCCCTACGCGCAGAGTGCGACCGGCAACCTGGCGACCGAGGACCTGGTCTGGATGCTCACTGGTCTCGGTATCCAGCACGGGGTCGACCTGGCGTACCTCGCGGCCACCAGCACCTGGATGGCCGGACACCTCGGACGCCCGAGTCCGGCACGGGTCGTTCGCGCCATCACCGGCTGAGACGTCGAGGACGCCGGACGGGTGCGCTGCTGTCGCTGCACCGGTTTCCCCTACGCTGACCCCTGATGGACACGGCTGCCCGCAAGGTCTGGTTGCACGTCGGCGCGCCCAAGACCGGCACCTCCCAGATCCAGGACCTGCTCTTCCTCAACCGTGCGTCCCTGCACGAGCAGCACGGGATCCTCTACCCCGCCGACCGTCACGACGACCACTTCATGGCGGCGCTCGACCTGATCGGGCAGCAGTGGGGCGGCCTGGAGGAACGTGCGGTCGGCGCCTGGGACCGCCTGGTCGAGCGGGCCAACGCCCACCCCGGCACTGTCATCATCAGCCACGAGGTCTTCGCCGGGGCCAGCCGCGAGCAGGCCCAGTCAGCGCTGGACGCCCTCGATGGTGAGGTGCACGTCGTCGTGTCGGCCCGTGACCTGCACCTGCAGATACCGGCTGAGTGGCAGGAAGGCGTGAAGCACCGCCGGCGCACCACGTACGCCGAGTTCTGTCGCGACCTGATCTCGGAGTCCCCGTCCATGGCTGCCACCCGGTGGTTCTGGCGAGTGCAGGACGTGCCACGCGTGCTTGACTACTGGGGTGCGGGGCTCCCCCCTGAGCGCGTCCACGTCCTGACGGTGCCCGGCCGGGATGCCCCACGCGACCTGCTCATCGAGCGCTTCCTCGACCTGTTCGGCGTCGCCCGGGGGTGGCTACCCGAGGCCAGCGATCGGGCGAACACCAGTTTGGGCGCAGCCGAGACCACGGTGATCCGGCGTCTGAACGAGTTGCTGCCACCGCAGCGGCTCGAGGGAGACGTGTACCGGTTCCACGTGCGTGAGCTGCTGGTGCATCGCACCCTGGCGCAGCGCACCGGTGGCGCCAAGATCACGCTGCCCGATTTCATGGCCGACTGGGCCGACGCGACCACCACGACCTGGGTCGCTGCACTCGAACGCGCCGGGTACGACGTCGTCGGTGACCTGGCCGAGCTGGCACCGCACCGCGCTCGGATCGCCTGGTACGACCCGGACTCCGCACCGGCGGCGGACCTGCTCGACGTCACGTACGCAGCGCTGGAGGCACTGCTGCTCGACACCGGCCGCCTGGAGGCCGAGCTGGACCGACTGCGTCGAGAGCGTGCGGAACTTCTGGTGCTGCGTCAAGAGCACGAGGAGCTCCTCGCACTGCGTCAAGAGCACGAGGAGCTCCTCGCACTGCGTCGCGAGCACGAGGAGCTCCTCGGTTTACGGGCCGAACGTGAGCGGCTCGCCACCCCACCGCCACCGCCACCGGGCCTGTGGATGCGAACCAAGCAGCGGCTCGTGGCGTTCGGCGAGCGCAACGTGGTGGCTCGGGCCCTGCTGCGGGGCTTGCGGTTCGTCCGGCGTCGCTGAGGCCGGCGCTCAGTCGTCGCGGATCGTGGGCGTGCCGTGCCGCGCGCGGAGCTCGTCGGCGGCGTACGCGCCGATCTGGTGGGTGGACATCGCGTCGGTGACCGCGCCCACCCCACCGCCGAGCAACGGGATGCGGCGCCCGATCATCAGTGCCATCCGGCGTCCGCCGACCTTGGCGACCAGCTCGGTCGTGACCTGGGTCGCGACCATGGTGTCCAGCTCGGGGTCGTGCACCGGCGACGTGGCGAGCGCCATCGGGCTCGCCGGCAGCTTCTTCTTCTTGACCAGCTCGCTGACCGTGTCCTCACCCAGCAGGCACACGAGCACCGCGTTGCGTACTCGGGGGTCCTCGAGGTCGTACCCGCGCAGGTACGCGATGCCGGCCACCAGATGGCACTGCAGCAGCGCCAGCCCGGTGATGTTGGCGGGGAGGCTCACGGCCAGGGTGACCAGACCACCGATGTTGGTCGCAAATCCTTGGGCACCGGCCATCCGGACGTGTGAGTCGGTGAGCGCCTTGACGGCCTTCTCGATGTCACCGCCGTGCAGCACGAGCTTGGCGTCAGCGGCGCGGGCGGCTCCCCTCACCGGCCCGACGCCGTCGATCGCACGTTCGAGGATCTCGCGCACGAACCCCGATGTCAGGTGCGGCGCTGCGCGACGAGCCACCGGGACGAGCCCCTTGGCTGCGGTGCGTGCGATGCCCATGCCGTCCTCCCGAGTCGTGGATGCGCCCCAGCGTACGGGTCCGGGGCGGCTGGTGTCGGTGTCCTCGATCCGGATCCGGTGTCTGCTGCTGCCCGCGGCCGCGATGATGGGCCTGTGCCCCGTGAGCTCCCCGTCTCGGCCTGGCGGTTCGACCCGAGCCGCTGGCCCGACCGCGACGACTGTGTCGCCGTCGGAGCCGACACGGCGCCGGGGACGATCCTCGGTGCGTACGCCGCCGGGGCGTTCCCGATGCCCGGGGACGATTTCGCACCCATGCTGTGGTGGTCACCGGTGCGTCGGGGGGTGCTCGAGCTCGCCGACCTACAGGTGAGCAGATCGCTGCGCCAGGCCCGGCCACGCTTCGAGATCCGGGTCGACTCGGCCTTCGCCCGGGTCATCACCGCCTGCGCGGACCCGGCGCGGGCGGGGGCGTGGATCAACCAGGAGATCATCGACTGCTACTGCGACCTGCACCGACTGGGGTGGGCACACTCGGTCGAGGCATGGACGCACGACGGTGAGCTGGCCGGCGGCCTGTACGGGATCGCCATCGGGGGCCTGTTCGCAGGGGAGTCGATGTTCCACCACCGCCGGGACGCCTCGAAGGTGGCGCTGTGCGGCCTGGTTGACATCCTGGTCGACGAGCATGCGGACGAGCGACTGATCGACGTGCAGTGGCAGACCCCGCACCTGGCCACCCTCGGCGTACAAGAGATCGACCGGGGCACCTACCTCGAGCGACTCACCGTCCTGCTGGACGTACCCCTGCCTGCGTGCTGGGCCTGAGCGCTGAGGGTGCAAGACCTGGGCCGACTCCGGTGGGCTGCGCAACACTGCTGCCATGCCTGAACTCCCCGAGGTCGAGTCGCTGGCGTCGGATCTGCGGGTCCGGCTGGCCGGGCGAGCGGTCGCACGCGTCATCCCGGTAGCGCTGAGCGCGCTCAAGACGTACGACCCGCCACCCGACGCTCTGGTCGGATCCTTCGTCGACGGAGTGCAACGGCACGGGAAGTTCCTCGACCTGGAGATCGGCGGTCTGCACCTCGTGACGCACCTGGCCCGGGCCGGCTGGCTGCGATGGCACCAGCAGGTACCCGTGACGCTGCCGCGACCGGGCCGGTCCGCGCTCGCCCTCCGCGTCGTGCTGGACGACGAAAGCGGCTTCGACCTCACCGAGGCCGGCACCCGCAAGAGCCTGGCCGTCTATGTCGTTCGGGACCCGGCCCACGTCCCCGGCATAGCCCGTCTGGGGCCGGACCCGATGGCGGACGACTTCACGGTCGAGGCGCTCGCGGCGATCCTGGAGACAGCCGGACGCGCACAGGTCAAGGGGGTGCTGCGCGACCAGTCGATCATCGCAGGTATCGGCAACGCCTATTCCGACGAGATCCTGCACGTGGCACGGATGTCTCCGTTCAAGCCCGCCTCCGCGATCACGGGGGACGACATGCGCACACTGCATGCAGCGATCGGCTCCACCTTGCAGGATGCGGTGACCCGCTCGTCCGGCCTCGCGGCTTCGGAGCTGAAGAGGGAGAAGAAGTCCGGTCTGCGCGTGCACGGCCGGACCGGCGAACGGTGCCCGGTGTGCGACGACACCGTGCGGGAGGTCTCGTTCGCGGACTCCTCCTTGCAGTACTGCCCGACGTGCCAGACCGGCGGCAAGCCGCTCGCGGACCGCCGTACGTCGAAGTTCCTGCGGTGACCGTGGTCGCGCAGAGTCACACCACCTCAGGCGGGCGACCGGTCTGGCTCACCATGGGACGGCCGGCGTCGAACCAGGCATGCATGCCTCCGTCGAGGTTGACGGCGTCGTGGCCGTGCTGCCGCAGGAACATCGTGGCGCGTGCTGATCGAGCGCCACTGCGGCAGACCGCCAGGACACGTCCACCCGCGCTGTCGATCTCGCTGATCCGGGCCGGCAGCTGCGACAGCGGAACGTGCGCTGCGTCCTCGATGTGACCGGCCTGCCACTCCTCGTCCTCACGGACATCGAGCACGAGCGTGTCGGGCGGAAGGGGGAAGGGTACGCCGTGCGCCTGCACGGTCGGGATCTCGCGGCCGGGGAGCTGCATGAGAGCCAGTCTGCCAGGGATCGGTGCTCGGATACGCTCAGCAGGTCCAACGGCAGTGCTCGCCGCAGGTGTCTCAGGAGCGTGGATGAATCAGAACTCGGGTCCGCCGCAGGGCCAGTACAGCCAGGGACGGCCGTCGCAGGGACAGTACGGCCAGAATCCGTACGGGCATGCGCAGCCGGGTCCGAACAGCGGCTGGGATTCCTCCCCTCGTGCCGGCACGACGTCGACGCGTACTCCGGCGGTCGTCACGCTCGCGCGTGTCCTGCTCCCGATCGCCGCTGCAGTGGCGCTTGCCTACGGCGTGTTCGCGATCCTCCTGTTACGCGGGGGCTACAGCGACTTCGACTCCGGTGACGCGACGCTCGGAGAGGTCGACGACCGACTGGACATCCACAACGTCGCCGTCTGGGTAGCGTTCGTGGTCGTCGTGGCCGCCCTCGTGACGTGGGCGGTGGCGGCCGTCACCATTAGGCGTGGCACGAAGGCAGTGGGCCTCGCGGGCATGGTCGTCACCGTGGTGGCGGCCGCTGTGGCCGGCTTCGGCCTGGTCCGAATGACCGGTGCCGACAACGGCGATGACGCCGCCATGGGTGCGCTCATCGCAGGGATCGGCTTCCTGGCCGTCGCGGTCGGCCTGGTCCTGGGACTGCTCGCGGTGCGCGGTCCGTCGACTCTCGAGGCTCCTGCAGGCTCCTACAGCAGCGGCTACGGGCAGGGTCAGCACGGACAGAGCCCTCCCGGCTACCGCCAGCCCTCCGGTCCGTATGGTCAGCAACCCGGCCAACCCGGCCAGCACCCCTACGGTGGCCCCCCCAACCGGTGAACCGACCACCAGTCGCCGACGAGGAGAAACACATGGGCAAGAGCTCGCGTCAGCGCGCCGACGTACGACCGACCACCGGGACGGTCGCCGGCGGCGTCGGGCCGCGCCAACCGTGTCCCTGTGGCTCCGGCAAGCGGTACAAGGCCTGTCACGGAGGCAGCAATCCGTCTGCCCCGCACGTCACGCGGCCCTTCGAGGACCTGCCGTCGGAGTGTGACTGGGTGGCGCTGCGCGACTTCGTCCCCGCAGCCACCGCGGCCCTGACGCTGAGCGATGGGTCGGACCGCTCGGTCACCTTGTGCTCGCTGCTCCCGGCGGCGTCCCCGGCGATGACCCGGGCCGACGGCAGCGTCTGGATGGGCCTGCAGGTGCAGCACGCCTACGGCGACCCGAGCCGCGACCTCGCCTACGCCTTGCTGAAGGCGCTGGACGCGGAGCACGGCAGCAGTGTCGCCGTGGTCGAGGACCCCGGTCCTGGCCCTCGCATGCAAGACCTCATCAGCGGGCAGCAGCCCCTCGAGGTGCAGGTACACGCAGGGTTCGACTTCTGGGTGGCCGACGTCGAGGACCCCACCGGTCAGCTCGCCGCCTCCTTGGAGTCCGCCAATGCCGCGGCTTGGCCGACCGCACGCCTGGAGGAGGTGGCAGCGGCGTACTGGACCCGGATGGGGGAGCGGGAGTACGTCCGCTGGGTCATGCCACACGCCGAGGCCCCCCTGCTGGACGCACTCGCCCGGCTGCACGCCGACGACAGCGACCGGATGGTTGATGACAGCCGGCTGATCGGGTCGTTTCGCGCGCACGGTCTCGTGGTTCCGGTGTGGGAAGTTCCGGCCGGCACGAGCGTGCACCGGCTGGCCGCCGCCGCGAGTGCGCTGGAGGAGCGGCTTGGGGAGGCGCTCGCGGACGCTGGCCCCCTCACGCCCGCACAGCGCTCGGCGCGCAACGGGATCACCAGTCGGCAGGTCACGATCAGCTGAGCAGGCTCGTCGTCCCCTCACTTCCGGCAGGCGCGTCGCTCGAAGCCGAGGATCGCCTGCTCAGCAGCCGCCGCGTCCGCCGGCGTGACTGTGCCGGCCGGCTCGAGGCCGCCGCGTTGGCGCATCGAGGTGACGAACGTGCGTACATCGTCGCGCAGCCGCTCGGGGGCCGCTGCTTCGAGCCCCCGCAGGGCTGCTGCATTGTCGAGCACGGATCCTCGCTCGACGCTTCGGTACTCGGCTGCGGTCGCGTTTCGGCCGAGACCGGCGAAGGCCTTGCGTCCGTATGCCTCCAGCTGCTCGGTGAGCTGACAGTAGCGAGCCGGGTCGCCCGTCTGTGCCGAGCTGTGGGTGGTCGTCGGGGTGGACCTCGCCGATGGGACCTCGGCCGCCGCCGTCGGCTGTTCTGACTCGCAGCCCGTAGCCGCCAGCATCATTCCCGCGATCACGAGTCCTGTCACTGCCTGGTTGCGCATCGTTTCCTCCTGGGTAGTCGAGTCACCGACGGTAGGAACAGTCCTGCCGGTGCGTCGTCCTGCTGCCAGGCGAACTGCGCTGCCGGCCGTCCCCTCCGATCGGAGGAGGTGGAGCCGGACGACCTCCTCTGCGAGGCGGGTGCAGGGGGGCTGTCCGGGTCGTACCGTGACGTCATGGCATTGGCGCCACCGCAGCAGCTGAGCCGTAGGGAGCGCGTCCGACTGGTGCCGCCCACGGCCGACGCGGTGGCGGCAGTGGCGCTGGCGGGCCTGGCACTTGTGGAGACGTGGGCAACCGCTGCGTACGAGCCGCGAATCCCGTACGTCCTTGCGGCGCTGGCGATGACGCTGCCGTTGGCCTGGCGACGGGCGGCACCGCTGCTCACGCTGGTCGTCGCCCTCGCGGTGCTGATCGCGATGGATGCCGCGGGGAACCCGTTGGACTCGGCGTACATCATGGCGGTGCTGATCCTGGCGTTCTACTCGGTCGGTGCGCATCTCGACCGGGTGGCGTCGGTCACCGGCTGGTTGCTCGGCGTGGTGCTGATCGGCGTGCTCGTCGCGATCGAGGACGGAGTGGGGGCAGGGGACTTCGTGTTCGTCGGCACCATCGTCACGGCCGCATGGGTGCTGGCCACTGCCGTGCACAGGCGTACCGAGCAGACCGCTGAGCTCGAGGGACGAGCCGCACGCTTCGAGCAGGAGCGAGAGGTGCGGGCCCGTGAGGCCGTCGCTGACGAGCGCGCCCGCATCGCGCGCGAGCTGCACGACATCGTCGCGCACAGCCTGAGCATCGTGGTCGTGCAGACCGCGGCGGTGCGGCGCCGTCTGCGTGGGGACCGGCCGAGCGAAGCCGAGACCTTGGACAAGGTGGAGGCCATTGCGCGGGATGCGCTGCAGGAGATGCGCCGCCTCCTGGGGATCCTGCGGAGCGAGGAGGACCCGGTGTCCCTGGCGCCGCAGCCGGGGATGCGTGAGGTCGATCGGCTGGTCACTCAGATGCGTGCGGCCGGCCTCGACGTCGACCTGCGCGTGGACGGTGAGCCGAGGCCGATTCCGCCCGGTGTCGACCTCGTCGCCTACCGGATCGTGCAGGAGTCGCTGGTGAACGTGTTGAAGCACGCCGGGGAGGCACGGGCGAGCGTGGTGGCCAGGTACGACGACCAGAGCCTCGCGCTGGCGATCACCGACACGGGACGTGGGCCGCACGACGGTGCCGGCCGCCTCGCGGACGACGGCGACCCCGGGCACGGCCTGATCGGGATGCGCGAGCGGGTGGCGCTGTACGGCGGCTGGTTGCAGTCCGGTGCGGGTCACGACGGTGGCTTCGCGGTACGCGCCAGACTTCCCCTGGGCGGGTCGTGAACGTCCGCGTCGTGGTGGTGGACGACCAGGCGATGATCCGTGCGGGGCTGACCGCCTTGCTCACCGACGAGCCCGGCATCGACGTGGTCGCCGAGGCCTCCGACGGCGCGCAGGCCCTGCGTGCCGCGCGAACCTTTCGGCCCGACGTGGTCCTGATGGACGTCGGATGCCCGGGATGGACGGGCTCGAGGCCACCCGACGGCTGGTCGAGGCGGGCTCTTCGGCACGAGTTCTCATGCTCACCACCTTCGACCTCGACGAGTACGTGTTCGGCGCGCTGCGCGCCGGAGCGAGTGGCTTCCTGCTCAAGGACGCGCCGGCCGATCAGCTCATCGAGGGGGTTCGAGTCGTCGCCGCCGGTGAAGCCATGCTGTCGCCGTCGGTGACCCGGCAGGTGGTCGCGGAGTTCGCCCGGCTACCGCCGCTCACCGACCAGCTGCCCGCCTCAGTGGGGGAGCTCACCGCCAGGGAGATGGACGTCCTGCGGTTGCTGGCCATGGGACGGTCCAACCCGGAGATCGCCGACGAGCTGGTGATCGGCGAGACCACGGTCAAGTCACACGTGGCCCACGTCCTGATGAAGCTCGGGCTGCGGGACCGGGTCCAGGCCGTGGTCTTCGCCTACGAGTCAGGACTGGTCCGCACCGGGCGGTGACACTCCGGACGGCTTCTTTGCACATCGATGAACTCACAACTAAACTCGTGAGCAGCCCGGTTGTCGCTGTTTCCCCCGTCTGCGACAGCCGGGCGATCAGTCTTCCTACAGGCGAGTGTCGCGGATGGGGCCTTGCCCATCCGCCACGGCGTGTGCGCGGTTAGATGTAGTGGAAGCGTGCTTGCAGGATGACGAGGTCGTCGCCGTCGATGAGGTAGACGAGGCGGTGTTCCTCGGTGATTCGTCGTGACCATGCTCTGGCGAGCACGTGGCGAAGTGGTTCTGGCTTGCCGATGCCGGCAACGGGGTCACGCAGGGAGTTGTCGATCAATCGGTTGAGGCGTTTCAGGGTGGCTCGATCAGCCCCGAGCCAGTAGGTGTAGTCACCCCAGCCATGGGGCGTGAAGACCAGCCTCACTGCCTCAGGTCGTGCTTTTCGCGCTGGCCGGCTCGTGCCTGCTCCAAGCTCTCTATCAGACGCCGGGCGTTGGCTGGGACGCGCAGTAGGTGCGCGGTCTCCTCCAGTGCGTCGTAATCGGCGCGAGACAGGAGGACGGCGTCGCCTCGCTTCGAGGTGATCTCGATTGGAGTGCGGTCATCGTTGACCTGCTCGATCAGCGGGAACAGTCTCTTACGCGCTTCACTCGCGGTGATCGCCATTGGCGGCTTCCTTCATCAGTCGTACGATTTATCGTACCACTTGAAAGGTGGTCGGCGGTTCAGCCAGTCGGTCTCAGGCCCGGACCTTGAGCTGCACCCGGTCACTGACGACGCGTACGTCGTAGGACAGCTGCGGGGCCGTGGCCGGACCGCGGGCCACGCTGCCGTCAATGAGCCGGAAATGGCTCCCGTGCCACGGACAGACCAGGCACTCGCCCTCGATGCTGCCCTGCTCCAGCGGACCGCCGTAGTGGCTGCAGGTGGCGCCCATGGCGTGCAGCTGCCCGGACACACCGACCAGGACCACCTGCTGGCCGGCCACCTCCACCCGCAGCGGACCGTCCTCGGGGACGTCCGCACGCGCGGCTGCGTCGGTCCACTCCCGCGGCTCCTTCTGCTCATCAGCGTTTCGGTCGACACCAACGCCTTGGCTGTACGCGAGGTGTGCGCCGAGGTAGCCGCCGATACCCAGTCCCGCGGCGCCCAGCAACGCGAGCGTGCGGCCGCGGGCATGGTCACCGCGGCGGCGGGCCAGCCAGCTCGCGGCGTACACGGTCGCGGCCAGGGTGTTGGCTGCGGCATGGACGAGCCCGACGCGCTTGGGTCGCTGGAAGGCACCCAGCTCGGACCAGTCGGCCCAGCCGGCGGCGGCCGTAGGGGCGACCAGCAGGACCCCGGCGCCGACGAGGCGCTGGGCGGCGCGGTGACCGTCGCGGCCCGCCGTCAGGTCGAGCAGAGTGGCGCCGGACCACATGCCGATCGGGAGTGCGACCAAGAGCGGGTGCAGCTGGTGCCCCAGCCAACGCCCGTGCAGTGCGTCCTTGACCGGTCCCGGTGGCAGCACCTTGGCGACGAGCCGGCCGACCTTGTCCGTGGCCGGGTCGAGCCGCTCGGCCTCCTCGAGCCTGCCGGTGAGAGTGGACCACCACATGAGAACCTCCTGAGGGCGTGCCGTCGCTGTCATCGCACCAGCAGACGTACCTTCCCGCCACTCGAAGCTTGCCGAGGTCCACCGGTTGACCCACATCCGGTCCACTGTCACGGTTGACGGATGCTCGACGGTGACGTGCACCGCTGTCTGGAGGCGCGGTTCAAGCGCTGGTCGCGCGAGCGAGACCTGTCCGGGAGCGTGCTCGTGACCCAGGCCGGTTCCACCCTCTTCGAAGGCTGCTACGGCTTGGCCGACCGAGGGGCAGGGGTGCCCGTCACCCGACGGACCAGGTTCGGCCTCGCGTCGGTGACCAAGATGTTCACTGCGGTCGCGGTCGCCGATCTGGTGGCTGCGGGGCGGCTGCGATTCGATCAGTCAGTCGTCGACAGTTGTCACCGCAGCGTCGTCCCTCGAAGCTGCGCCCGGATGTGACGCTGCACCATCTGCTCACGCACACGTCCGGGATTGCGGACTACTGCGAGGAGGACGAGGACTCGCCTGCCCACCTTGGCAATGAGGAGCCGCCATTCACGCAAAATCGCTCTGGGGTCGGTCTCGTGCTCCCGCATCTGGGCGGACCTCTGGTACGCCGGCACCGGCCCGGCGAGCCCGCGGTCGTAGATCGGGGGGCTGAGATACGGATCAGAAGCTTGGGGTCCGAATCATTCAGGCGCGCAGTACACGGAATGGCAGGTACGAGGCGTGGCCTCAGGTCCCGCAGAAGGTCCGGTAGGCGCCGTAGTCCTGCGGGGCGGTGGCGGCGTAGCGCTCGAGGCCAGGTCGCCCGTCGTAGGGGGTAGCCACCGCGTCCAGGAGCCGTTCGAGCGGATCCAGGTCGCCCTCGGTCGCGGCGGCGAGGGCCTCCTCGACGAGGTGGTTGCGGGGGATGTAGACGGGGTTGACCCGGTCCATCGCGTCGGCGTCCGGACCCAGGGTGCGCCAGCCCTTCGCCCAGGCGTCGAACGCCGCGAGGTCGAGGAACAGGCCGCGCGCGGGCTCGGAGTCGCCGCGGGCGGCCACACCTAGGCCGCGGAAGAACGACGTGTGATCGACGTGGCTCTCCTGGAGCAGGATGAGGAGTTCGTCGACCAGCGGTGAGGTCACCGTGTCGTCGAGGTCGTCGGGCAGGCCGAGCTTGGTCCGCATGCCGGCCGACCAGGCGGCGCCGTACTGTCGGCGGAACGCGTCGAGCGACTCCACCGCGAGTGTGACCGCCTGCTCCTGGTCGTCGTGCAGGAGGGGCAGGAGAGCCTCGGCGAGCCGGGCGAGGTTCCACTGCGCCACGACCGGCTGGTTGCCGTAGGCGTAGCGCCCGCCCTCGTCGATCGAGCTGTAGACCGTGGCCGGGTCGAAGGCCTCCATGAAGGCGCACGGCCCGTAGTCGATCGTCTCGCCCGAGATCGTCATGTTGTCGGTGTTCATGACCCCGTGGACGAACCCGACGAGCATCCACTGAGCCACCAGCGACGCCTGGGCTGCGACCACCGCCTCGAACAGTGCGAGATAGGGATGCTCGGCCTCCGCGGCGCCGACGTGGTGACGGCTGATCGCGTGGTCGGCGAGGCGGCGCAGGAGGTCGAGGTCGCCGGTGGCCCGGGCGTACTGGAAACTGCCCACGCGCAGATGGCTGCTCGCGACCCGGGCGAGCACGGCCCCTGGCAACAGGGTCTCGCGGCGCACCGGGCGCCCCGTCGCCACCACCGCCAGGGAACGGGTCGTGGGGATACCGAGGGCGTGCATCGCCTCGCTGACGACGTACTCGCGCAACATCGGACCGACTGCGGCCAGGCCGTCGCCGCCGCGCGCGAACGGCGTACGACCGGAGCCCTTCAGGTGGAGGTCGCGAAGGTCGCCGTCGGCGTCGACGACCTCACCGAGCAGGAGTGCGCGCCCGTCACCCAGACGCGGGACGAACCCGCCGAACTGGTGGCCGGCGTAAGCCTGCGCCACCGGAGTCGCACCACTGGGGACCCAATTGCCGACCAGCAGACGCAGGCCGTCGGAGCTCCGCAGCGAGGTGGGGTCAAGACCGAGCTCGGTGGCCAACGACTCGTTGAGCACCAGCAGTCGCGGGTCCGGAGCCTCCTCGGCCTGCCAGGGACGGGCCATCTCCGCAAACTCGCGGGCGAAGCGGTCGCCAAGGGTGACCGCCGGTGGGACTGCGAGGCTCACGCCATCCAGACTACGTGGGACACCGTGACCGGCCAGCGGGCGATCTTCGGGACAGGTCCTGGGCCAGCTGCTCGTGCAGGGCCCGGGCGGGGTCGATACTGGTGTGGCGGTCATCGCGGTCATCTCCTGAGTTGACTCTGGTAGGTCTCTTGAAGAATCACGCGGTGGCCACCCTCTACACATCTACGCCCCGCGGCGGTCCAACACCACCCTCGTGGACGCCACTCGAACCAACAACGGCATGGTCGGCGCTGCTGGCTGACAGCGGCATTGAGCGGGCGTTCCGAGGGTCGTTTCTTGGCTGCGGTCCCCGCCTCGAGTCGGCCGATCGACGACCGCCGCGCGGTACACGCCACTAGCCCGGGGCTACTCCGACCTGCCGCAACGCGGATGCGCCGCTCTCATCCACGACCACAACTACCACGGCAGCGGCTCCACGGATTCAGGCTAAAGGGCAGGGTCGGTCGGCGAAAGCGGCGGCACTACCCCAGCACGCGAATGACTCAATCCTAGGCCGAACTATTGAATAGTGCCGTACAAGTGCCGTACAGTCGGTCGCGGAGGTACAACGACGCATGACTACGACCACCAAGACCCAACTCAAGGCGCGTCTCGAGGCGCGCATCGACCCCGAGCTCGATCACCTGATCGTAGAGGCCGCCGACCGGCTGCACGTCAACAAGACCACGTTCGTGTGCGATGCCGTCCGCGAGGCCGCGTTGAAGGTGATAGCCCGCGCTGACGTGACGATGATGGCGCCCGAGGTGTTCGACTCGATGATGGCCTCCATCGACGTTGCAGACGAGTCGCCCGAGCTGGAGAGTCTGGCGGCCATGCCGCGCCTGATCGCCAGGTGAGTGAACCGACCTACCGAGTCGTCAAGTGGGCCTCCGGGTACGACCTGGGGGCTTTCGACTGCAGTGAGCCCTCCTACAACGACTGGCTGATCGGTCACGCGGCCGCCTCCGTGCAGTCCGGTGTGTGCGCGGTCTACCTGCTTCTGGCGGAGGTCGAGGACCAGGCCCGAGTGGTGGGCTACTACGCGATCAACCCCACCCAGGTGGTTCGCGAAGTCGTTCCTGGAAAGATGGCACGGGGGTGGCCGCAAACCGTGCCGGCCTGGAACCTAGGCAAGCTCGCGGTGCACGTCGATCTGCGCGAGGACAAGGACGCCCAGTGGGGCCGGCAACTGCTCCGCGAGGCCCTGGAAACCCTCGTCCGGGTCGCCGACGCCGGGGGTGGGAAAGTGATCGTAGTCGACGCCGACAACCCCGGTCTACTCGGCTTCTACATCCGCAACGGGTTCAAGAGCACCGGCGTCGAGGGCGACCTGTCGCTCTACATGAAGGTCTCCACCGCCCGGAAGGCACTCGCGGGGTAGCAGCCCGAGAGGCAAATACCGCGCCGGCCTCCAAGGTGCGCGCATGGCGAAAACGTCGAAGTGCAAGACCAAAATCCAACGGTACTCACGTCGGCGGCGGGAATGTGCAGGTGGTCCTGGACCGTGCCAGCCGGATCATCGGCGGCGCCCCTTAGGAGTCGAGAGTTCCGCTGCGTCGTTCGGGCTGTGGATCGGGTATCCGCCGGGGACTGGACCGCGGGAGCAAGGGAGCCGGAGCTTCCCCGCAACAGCAGGCGACAGCGCATTGGAGCACTGGCGGCGAAGTGACGCAGATTGCCGACCTGCCAGCGGCCGCGACTTGCTAAGGGGCCTTTGATCTCGATGATGGGGGCGCGGCTCGATCCCGCTCCGCGACCGGGCGTGGTCGGGCTGCTGCGAGCCGAGATGGCCCGGTCACCGAATATGAGGGAGCGCTGATGTCGAAGTCAGCTTCCGAACGCCGATCGTCCGGAAGCTGGGTACGGTCTCGTTTACGGACATGCTGACGGGCGACCAGATCGTCGAGGCCAACCTGACCGACTGGCGCAAGCTGGGTCAGGGGCTACATGCCCGCTACCTGGTCGGCGTCTTCGGCACCGGCGTACGGTTCGTCGCCGCAGTGGGCGAGGCCGGCGACGCGCTCGGCCACCACCCGCGCGTGACGATGAGCGACGGGTACGTCGATCTCAAGCTG
>Ga0136624_1000069_pt1 | contig 28391 bp, 26 predicted proteins | sample AntDrymUQ4692206_2_FD_104802 | JGI IMG/M metagenome (GOLD analysis project Ga0136624, IMG submission 104802) | Polar desert sand microbial communities from Dry Valleys, Antarctica - metaG UQ469 (22.06) | ecosystem: Environmental > Terrestrial > Soil > Desert | place: Antarctica: Dry Valley... | reverse complement strand
GCCTACCCGATCGAGGCCGTCGACCCGGCGGACGCCGCCGTCTGCGCCCACCCGGAGGCGTGGTCGGCGCACGCCGCCGTGGCGCAGCGCCGCGTCGACGGTGCGAGGCTCTACGCGCACCTGGGCACCGGGGGACACGCCTGGGACGGCATCGCGGCGCTCGACCCGCACCGTGCGGCGGTCGACGAGCGCGCGACCCGGTTCCGGGCCTGGTTCGCCCGGCTCATCCACCAGCCCGGCGCTGGGGACGCATGGGTGCCGGACCGGCTCGAGTACCAATTCGCGTGCTCGGCGCCCGAGGCCGAACGCGAGCGCGTGCTCCTCGCCGAGGAGTACTACCACGGCCACCTCGACTGGTACGCGGTCGATGTCGGCGCCGACGCGTCGTCGCTCGGCGGCCCGCCGCAGACCGCCGAGCCGGCGACCGACACCCAGGTGCTGCTGCCGGCGCCGGTCGCGTTCGACGGCATGCCGAACACGCGCTGGTGGGCGTTCGAGGACGGGCGGACGAACTTCGGCGAGGTGCGGCCGGACACCACCGACCTGGCCAAGCTGCTGTTGATGGAGTTCGCGCTCGTCTACGCCAACGACTGGATGCTGATCCCGTACACGCTGACCGCCGGCAGCGTGGCGAGCATCCGCGGGATCGCGGTCACCGACGTGTTCGGGGAGCGGACCTGGATCGAGGCCGCCGGCAGCGGCGACGACGCGGACTGGCAGCGCTGGGCGATGTTCCTCAACAGCGTCGAGGGCGAAGCCCACCGCCCAGCGGACACCACGCTGCACGGGCTTCCGGTCGCCGTCGGGGGGCTGGAGGGACCTGCGCAGGAGGAGGTGCTCCTCATTCGCGACGAGGTCGCGAACATGGTGTGGGGCGTCGAGCGGACGATTTCACTCGCAACCGGGGAGCCCAAGCCCGGGGCCGAGGCCGCGCGCGAGACCCGGGCGTTCTTCGAACGGGCGCTCGAGCGCCGGCTCGGCCACGCGCCGGAGCCGCCCGCCATGGCCGACGGCGCGCACATCCGCTATCGCGCCATGACCGACGTGCCCGAGCACTGGGTTCCGTTCATCCCCGTCCACGTCGCGGGCCAGAACCGCGAGATCCAGCTCCAGCGCGCCCGCATCCTGCGGACGCTCGAGGGGGACACCGAGGATCCCCTGCCGGTGGAACCGCGCACGTCGTTGCTGCGCGTCGGCCTGCCGGGAGGCAGCTACGTCCTCCACGAGGAGGAGGTCCCTCGGGCCGGCGTGCGGATCACGCAGGGCTATCAGCGCACGCGCTGGCGCGACGGCCGCGCGTGGGTGTGGCTGGGAGTCCGCAAGCGGGCGGGGCGCGGCGAGGGCTCGAGCGGACTGGCGTTCGACTACCTGCAGGTCGTGCCGCCGCAGGATTGAGGACGCCGGGGCCGTTCGATCGGCTCGGCGCATCCTCCCGCCGGTCGAAGTGGTGTGGTCGTCGCTCAGCGGGTACGCTGCACGAGCTGTTCGACCGGTGGCGTCACGGTCGTGGCTCCCTCCGAGCGCGGAGCGGGGAGGACCGTGGGATGCTGAATGGGGCCCGCGACCCCACGGACAGACCGGCATCGATCGCTGCCACATCGTGTCCCCGACGAAGGAGGCCGTATGGAGCGAAGAGCTCCGGCGACGCACCCGGCCCCGCTTCGGCGGGGCCGGTTCGCGTAGATGGCCCCGCATCATCCGCTGGCGCCGATCGCTCCGTTTTGACGAGGGCGCGGTGGTGCCCCAGGTCGACGAGTCGAGCTTGGTCCAGCTCGTGACGCAGTGGATGTCGCAGCGGACCGCTTCGGGGTCGAGCGCGCGCAGCTCCTCCCAGCTCCAGCGGCGCGGTATCCGGCGGGCGGAACTTCTTGGACAGGCCCTTCAGCCGGCCAAGGGGGGCGGCGGCGAGGAGACCGCCACCAGCGGCTCCGACGGCGGCTCTCCGACCTCGTCGAAGGTGCCGAGCGACTCGAGCTCCACGCCGACCACGATGTGGCGGACCGACAAGGCGAGGTACTTGTGGCGCTCGTCGGGCCGGTCCACGCCGACCCAGGTGAGCACCGCGTCGGTGATCGGGAGGAAGTGGGAGTCGTGGGAGTTCAGGAAGTCCGTCATCCGCGACCGGTATCCCTCGTTCGGCAACTGGAGCGTTCCCTCGATGACGTGGCGCTCCGTCTCGAGGCGCACGCGCAGGCGGCGGAAGTGCATGCCGGGAGTATCGGACACCACGCGACGGGCCTATAGGGTGGCTGGTCAGATCGTGCCCGGACTCGACCAGCTCATGCGACCCTGGCTGGACCGGATCGTCCAGGACACGGGGCCGCTCGACCTTTACGACGCCCACACCCACATCGGGCGCAACGACCCGGACGGCTACAAGCAGACGGCCGAGGAGCTGGTGGCGGCGCTCACGTCCGCGCCCGCCCGCGGCGTCGTCTTCCCGATGCACGAGCCCAGCGGCTATCGAGCGGCCAACGACGCCGTGCTGGAGGCGGCGGCCGCCGCCCCCGGCCGGCTCGTCGCGTTCTGCCGGGTCAGCCCGCACGACGGCGCGCTGGAGGAGGCGCGGCGCGCGCTGGACGCCGGCGCCCGGGGCATCAAGCTGCACCCGCGAGCCGAGCGGTTCGCCATGGACGAGCCCGCGGTGGCCGACCTCGTCGCGCTCGCGCACGAGCGGCACGTGCCAGTCCTGATCCACGCGGGGCGCGGCATTCCCGCGCTGGGAGAGAACACGGTGCGGCTCGCCGAGCGCCATCCGCGCGCCCGGCTGATCCTCGCTCACGCCGCGATCTCCGACCTCGCCTGGCTGTGGCGCGTGCTGCCCTCCCATCCCAACGTGCTGATCGACACGGCGTGGTGGAACCCGGTCGACCTCGTGGCGCTGTTCGCCCTCGCGCCGCCGTCGAGCATCGTGTGGGCGAGCGACTCGCCGTACGGGCGTCCGGTTCCGAGCGCCGTGCAGGCGCTGCGCTGCGCGCTGCAGGCGGGACTGACGCCGGCGCAGGTCAGGGGCATCGCGGGCGGCACGCTGGCGCGCGTGCTCGACGGTGGTGAGCCGGAGGACCTCGGGCCGCCACCGGGAGCGCCGCGCCGGCCGCTGGACCCGCTGCTCGAGCGCGCGATAAGTCACCTGACCGGCGCGTTCGCCCGGATCGTCGGCGAGGCCGATGCGACAGAGCCGCTCGGTCTCGCGCGGCTGTCGTGCGCGGTCGGAGTCGAGGGGCCGCTGGCCGGCGTCTTCGCGGCGGTGCTCGAGGAACTCGACCGCTACGACGCCGAACTGGCTCCCCCGCCGCCGGGCGCCCGCTTCCCGGTGGCTCTCCGCTACGTCGTGCACGCGCTCGTCATCGCCCGCACGCCCGAGGTGCCGCTGCCGTCGCGGCCGGACGCGCCGCCGCCGACCCGGGCGTGGGCCGGCGACTGACGGCTCGGCTCAGCCGCCGCCCAGGCCGTGCATCACGTTCCCCGTCCCCTCACAGGCGGGGCACTCGCGGCCGTCGCGCTCACCGGTGCCGTCGCACTCGGGGCAGCGCTCTCCGCTGCCGGGCGGCGGGGCGCCCTGCGCGTCCTCGGCCGCGGGCTCATGCGCTCCGTCGGCCATCACAGCACCCCCGGGATGAGCAGCAGGACGACCGTGAAGATCGCGGAAACCTGCAGGGAGCCGAAGCAGCCGAGCCGGTTGGAGAAGAAGAGGAACACCGTCAGCGCCTACCCAATCGTTTGACGCGCGACTCGCGCGGGGTATCGGGCGCGATGTCAGAGCCTGAACGAGGAGGAGGTCGAGCGTGGCATCCGGCCCAGTCGAGCTGAGGACCATCGAGACGAACATCCCGGCGCGGCCGCGCGCTGCGGGCGGGTGTGCAGCAGGGGCCTCAGCCGCCCGCGGTGCGGTCTACGGGCCGGTCTCCCAGTAGCCCACGTCTCGCGAACCGGATACGGCACCTGCTCAGACCGCGCGACGACCGGCGAACGCGCGCCCGAGGGTCACCTCGTCCGCATACTCGAGGTCGCCGCCCACCGGCAGCCCGGAGGCCAGCCGCGTGACCGCGACGCCGGGCGCGCGCGTGCGCAGGCCGTCGGCGATGTGCAGGGCTGTCGCCTCCCCGGTCGTCGTGGGGTTCGTGGCGAGCACCACCTCGCGCACCGGCGGGTCGGCGTGCTCCACGCGAGCGTAGAGCTGGGCGATCTTCAGGTTCTCGGGCTCGATCCCGTCGATCGGGGAGAGGGCGCCGCCGAGCACGTGGTAGCGCCCGCGATACTCGTGCGTGCGCTCGACGGGGATCACGTCGCCGGGCTCCTCGACGACGCAGATCAGCGCCGGGTCGCGGCGCTCGTCCTGGCAGATGGTGCAGAGCGGGCCCTCGGCGAGGTTGAAGCAGACCTCGCAGAGCGTGATGCGCTCCTTGACCTCGTGGATGGCGTCGGCCAGCGCGTGGGCGTCCTCGGGAGTGGCGCGCAGCAGGTGGAAGGCCAGGCGCTGCGCCGTGCGGTTGCCGACGCCGGGGAGCTTGCCCAGCTCGGTGACCAGGCGCTGGACGGGCGGAGCGAGCAGCCGGCTACCTCTGCTTGCGCCGGGCGGCGCGATTGGGCGGGGCGCCGCCCGGCAGGCCGCCGCCGCCCGGTGCGCCGCCGAGGCTGCCGAGGCCGCCGAGCGCGTCCAGCGCCGACGCGGGGTCCATGCCGCCCACGCCGGTTGAGGAGGCCTGCAGCTCCATCGCCTGGCGCAGCGCCTCGTTGATCGCCGCCATCACCATGTCCTGCAGCATCTCGACGTCCTCGGGGTCGACCGCGTCCGGATCGATCGCGAGCGACTTGAGCTCCAGGTCACCGGTCATCACGACCTTGACCATGCCGCCACCGGCCGAGGCCTCGATGACCTCGTCCTTGAGCTTCTCCTGGGCGGCCAGCATCTCTTCCTGCATCTTCTGGGCCTGCTGGAGCAGGGCACCTAGGTCGGGCGGCTGGGGCATCACGACTCCTCTTCGGCTGGAAGCTCCTCGGCGTCGAACTCTTGCATGAAGCGGTCGATGAGCTCGTCGTCCGACAGGATCGGGGTCACTGACGGCGGCCCCGCGTCGTCGTCGGTCAGCGCATACGCGAGGCGCAGCGAGCTGCCGGTGACGGTGCGGATCGCCGTGGCGATCTGATCGCGGCAGGTGGGGTCCTCCGCCTTGCGCTTGTAGAACGCGGCCGACTCGGCCCAGCTCAGCGTGAGCTCTCCGCCGTCCAGTGCGGAGGGACGGGCGTTCTCCATCAGCGCGTGCAGCATCGGCGAGCGCTCTTGCACGTCGGCCAGTACGGCGGGCCACAGCTCGGCGACGCCGGACAGGTCGAGCTCCACGCCGACGTGGACACTCGGCTCCGACACCGTGCCGTCGGGCTCCACGACGGCGACGGCGGTGACGGGAGGGCCGCCGTCGATCTCCACGGAGGCGGCGACGACCGCGGGGACTTCGGCCCGCCGGTCGCCGGAAGCGGGCGGCGGCGGCGTGGTGTCCGTGGGCGGCTCCTGCGCGGCGCGCCCCGCTGCGGTGGCGGGCACCTCCGGGCGGTGGACCGGCGCCGGCGGCCCCGAGCTCCCGCTCCGGCCCTCGAGCCGCTCGAGCCGGGTGAGGAGCGCCCGCAGCGAAGGATCGTGTTCGGGCTGGGCGCCCTTGAGCAGCGCGAGCTCGAGCTGCGTGCGCGGATCGGCGCCGTCCTTCACGGCGCGCAGTGCCGTCGCGATCAGGTCGAGCAGCCGCAGCACGGACCCCCGGCCCACGTGACGCGCCTGCTCGGCCAGACGCTCGTCCTGCTCCGGGGTGACCCGCAGCTCCTCGGGCACCGCGTCGAGGGTCTGGACGATCATCAGGCTGCGGAGATGCGCCTCGAGGTCGCCGAAGAATCGCCCGACGTCGCGACCGGACTCCGCCAACCGCGCCACGGCGATCAGCGCGGCCCGCGCATCGCCGGCGTCCACCGCGTCGACGGAACCGAAGAGCAGGTCGGCGTCGGCGGCGCCCAGCACGGCGAGCACGTCGTCAAGCGTCACCGCCGCGCCGGAGTAGGCGACGAGCTGCTCGAGCGTGCCGAGCGCATCACGAAACGATCCCGTGGCGGAGCGGGCGATCAGGGCGCTCGCCTCGTCGGGGATCTCGATCTCCTCCGCATCGGCCACCCGTCGCAGCACGCCGGCGATCTGGCGCTGGGAGGGTCGCGCGAAGTCGAAGCGATGGCAGCGGTCCACGACCGTGGGCAGCACCTTGGCGGCCTCGGTGGTGGCGAGCACGAACACGGTGTGCGGCGGGGGCTCCTCGAGCGTCTTGAGGAACGCGTTCCACGCGGGGGTGGAGAGCATGTGCACCTCGTCGAGGATGTAGACCTTGTGACGGCCGGAGATCGGCGCGTACGCCACCTTCTCGCGCAGGTCGCGGATGTCGTCGACCGAGTTGTTGGACGCCGCGTCCATCTCGATCACGTCGAGCGACGTCGCGTCGGCGATCGAGCGGCACGAGTCGCACCGTCCGCAGGGGGTCACGGTCGGGCCGTCGACGCAGTTCAGCGACGCCGCGAGGATCTTCGCCATCGACGTCTTCCCGGTCCCGCGCGAGCCCACGAACAGGTAGGCGTGGTGGACCCGATCCTGCTCGAGCGCGTTGCGCAGAGTGCGCACGACGTGCTCCTGGCCCACCACGTCGGCGAACGTGCGGGGGCGATGGCGACGGTAGAGCGAGGCGGAGGCGAGCGTACGCGGTGATGAGCACGGAGCGCGAGGCAGGGGCACGGAACGGTGAGTCTAGCCCCGCGGCGGATGGCGAAAAGAATGGACCGTGCACCCTCCGTCGAAGCCGGTCCCCGGGCGCGTCCGCTGTCCTGAGCTCCGGCACGGGCGACCCCACGTCGCCCGTCGGTGACCGCTTAAGGCTGCTTCCTTCCGGACCTGACCTGATTCACGGGCCGACGTCGAGTGGGACCCGGCCATCAACGCTTCGAACAGCGCGCTGACCCCGGGGGCCTGAGCCCCTCGAAAGGGAATTCAGCCCCGCTAGAGCGGATTGCGAGTACAGGGCACCGCTAATTCCCCGCCTAGCACGGTCCACGACCCATCCTAGCCTGGTCAGCCGCTAAGGGCACGCCCGCGGCCTGCGCGCCCCCGGCCACAGGCAGGCATCCCGTCGCGCGGGCGGCTTGCCCTTGCGGATCGTGATGCGGACGTACTTGCCGATCCGCTTGCGCCGGGTGACCCGCACCTCGATGCGCGACCCCGCGCGGTAGACGCGCTGCAGCGCTGCGAGCCGCATCACGCCGGCCGCGCGGATCGATCGTGCGCGCGGGCACCCCTTGCCGCGACAACTCGCCACGATCCGCGCGCCCTTCGGCGCCGTCACCGTGAACAGCGTCAGTCGCGCACCGCCCGGCCTCAGCGCGCCGGCGAAGCGAACGACCGGGAAGGGTGTCATGAGGCGTGGGGGCAAGACCGCCCGCACCGTCACCGGCAACGTCACCGGAACCGGTGCGGAGACCGGCGCGGGCACCGCGCTCGCCGGGACCACCTGAGGCTCCGGCGTGCCGGTCGCCGGCCGGACCTGGACGATGACCTCGTGCTCCACGGTCACCGACGCACCGTCGTCGTCGGTGACCCTGAGCCGTATGACTGCCCTGCCGGGCAGCGCAAACGTCGTCGACGCACTCGGGCCCGTGCCGTCGTCGTAGTCCCCGTCGCCGTCCAGATCCCACGCATAGCTAGCGATCGAGCCGTCCGCGTCTTGCGCGACCGCCTGGAAGTCGACCGGGGCACCCGAGAGCGGCGTCGTCGTCGATGCCGTGATGGAGGCGGTCGGCGGCCGGTTGACCACGTTGATCGCGACGGTGGCGACGTCGCTCTTCCCGTCCGGGTCGGTGACCTGCAGGGAGACGGTCACCGGCCCGTCAGCGGAGTAAGAGCGGAACGGCTGGACCTCGTCGCCGGTCTCGAAGGCGCCGTCGCCGTCGAGGTCCCACTCGCGCCTGAGCTGGTCGCCGTCGGGGTCCGACGACGCCGCCGAGTCGAACTGGACGACCTCGCCCGTCGCGGGGCTCGTCGGGGAGGCCGCAATGGCCGCTTCCGGCGCCCGGTTGGGCGGCGGCGGCGGGAGGACCACCAACGGCTTGGACGTCGTCACGGGCTCGTCGGTGTCCGTGACGTCGTCGACGGTCAGCGACGCGGTCACGACGCCCGACTCGGCGTAGACGTGGGCCACGCTCTCACCGCTTTCCTCCACCGTGCCGTCGCCGAAGTTCCAGGTGCAGGTGACCGGTTCTACGCACGGGTCCTCCGCCGTGAACGTGACCGGCTCGCCGGCTGTAGGCGGGTCCGGGGATACGACGAAGTCTGTCTGGGGTTCGGCCACGGCGACAGACGCGAGCAGGGCGGCGCCGAGTAGGGTGAAGACAGCGATGCGGCGCGCCGCTCGTATGGGGCTCATCAGTGGCTCTCTCTCGCTTCCGTGCGGCGGGCCTGAACGCCTGCCTGCCAAAACAACGCGCGGCTCCGGGAACTTCTTTCGCCGAGGGCTAGACTTCCTCTGCCCCGTCGGGCGCGTAGCTCAGTGGGAGAGCGCTCGCTTCACACGCGAGAGGTCGCAGGTTCGAAACCCGCCGCGCCCATCTTCCGAAGCCCCTGCATCTGCGGGGGTTTCGTCGTTCAGGGACGCTTCCGCGGAAGCGTCCGTGGAGGCTTGAACAGGGGTGCTGGTGCCCAATGGTGCCCAATCGCGGCCCTCCACGAGCGCTTTCAGCTGCTCCTTGTCGCCCTCTTCGCGGCGCATCGCGTGCGCATAGACGCGGAGCGTGAAGCGCGGATCGGCGTGCCCGAGCTGGGCCATCACGTACGGCGGGTCCTCGCCGCGGACGTAGAGGATCGAGGCGAACGTGTGCCGCAGCTTGTGGGCGGTGACGCCGGGCGGGAGGCCGGCGTGCCCGCGGCGCGCCAGCAGCTCGTCCGCGGCCGCCACGACGGGCCGGATCACCCGCTCGCGGGCGTTGTCCTTGTCGCGCCGGCTCCCGGTCGAGGTGGGGAAGACGAGGTCGGTCGGCAGCGCGTCCGCGCTGGCGTGCCGGTGGCTGGTCAGCTCGTCGCGCAGCGCCGGGAGGATGTCGACCAGCCGGACGCCCGCCTCGGTCTTGGCGTCGCGGACGGAGATCCGACCGTTGGCGAGGTCGATGTCGCGCCAGCTCAGAGCGGTCGCCTCGCCGATGCGCAGGCCCGCGTAGACGAGGGTCGCGATGAGAGCCCGGCGGCCGGCGGTCCGGGCGCCCGGCCTGGCGTCGAGCTCGGCGGCGGCGTCGATCATGGCGACGATCTGATCGGCCGACTCGAGGTACACCGGTCGCGTGCGTTTCGTCTTGAGCTTGCGGTTGCGAGTGTTGACGCGCACCGGGTTGCGCGCGATCGGGTCGCGTTCCTCGGCGACGGCCAGGATCGGCCGAGGCGGGTGATCGTCTTGTTGATCGACTCCGGCGAGAGGACGCCTTCGCGGACCTTGAAGTCGCGGTACCGATCGACTTCCGCAACGGTGATCTGCGGCAGGCGGTGACGGTCAAAGAACGGGAGCAGGCGGTTGCAGAGCTGCCAGGAGTAGTCGGCGATCGAGCTGTCGCGCAGTTCCGGCCGCCGGGCGTCGAGCCAGTCGGATGCGAACTCGTGGAAGGTCGGTGCTCCCGGCGCCTCTGCCTGGCGTGCGACGTGTGGCGCCCAGAGACCGCGCTCGACGTCGGCCAGGATGTGGCGCAGCTCGGCTTCCGCCTTCGGCCGTGTCCAGCCGTCGGCGGCCCCGCCGAGTGAGGAAGTGGCGTCGCCCGTACGCGCGAAAGCGCAGCGCGAACACGCGCCCGCCTGCCCGTTTGCGCTCGACGACCTCGCCCGTTGATCTCGGTGCCATCGTGGATCCTCCTGCTACGGGTTGAGACTACGCCGCGTGCGCGACGGCGTGATCGGAAGCAGCGGCGCTCCGGCTCTCGCGCGCGGGTCCGGCCGTAGCGCCGCGGGGCTCGCCGGCGGCCTCACTAGCCGCTGCGCCACCACCGCGGGATCAAACCGGAGTCGTGGCCGCGGCCCATTCCCGAGGCGGATCACGCCCAGGTCGGCCGCGTGCGCGTAGATCCAGCCACGGTCGACGTTGAAGTGAGCAGCGACCTGGCCGGCGGTCAGCAGCCCTCGGGGCATGGGGGGCGTGCTCCGGCCAAGTAGCTCGGCGACCTCGCGGGCGAGGGCGTGGAGGCTTGCGTGGTCGGGCGCGGCCATCTCACAGCTCCCGGCCGATGTCCCGTCGGGGCATCCGGTCCGTTCGCGGTTGGACTCGAGCGCTGCGAGCAGATCGCGGCCGCGCTGCACCACCCGCCGCCGGGCATCCGATAGCTGCTCGAGCTGCGCTGCGACTTGCGCGGCCTCGGACCGCAGGTGGCGTTTCTCGCCGCGGCACTCGCCGATGAGGCGCTCGACGTTGGCACGCCGACCGCGTTGATACCAGCGCGTCCCCTCGTGTCGCCGCGTAGAAAGCCAGCCGCGACTCGATCTGCCCGAGCTGCTGGCGAGTCTGATCGAGCTCGGCCGTGAGTGACCGCTCGATGTCGTCGCTTGCGAGGTTCTTTGCCCGGCTTGCCTCGAGCATGCGGGCGAAGGTGTCCAGCTCGCCGCGGCGCAGCGCCGCGAGCGCGTCACGGTCCCAGCTGTCTCGCTGGCGATGGACCTCATGCAGCTCGACCGCGCCGAGCCGCTGCGCGAGGGCGCGGAACGCGCCGCCGGCTTGGATCTCCGGGAGCTGGCAGTTATCGCCGACCAGTACGAGCTTTGCCTGCGAATGCTTCGCTGCGTCCGCGAGGGCAGCGAGATCGCGCGTGCCGACCATGCCGGCCTCGTCGATGAGCAGCACCGCGCCGTGCGCGAGCGCCACAGCTTGGTCGAGGCCTTGACGGAGGCTCGCGATCGTAGTCGCGTCGATCCCCGCCTGGTCGCGTAGTTCGCAGGCCGCGCGGGCCCACAGCCCGCAACCCAGCACCGCGATTCCGCTGTGCTGCCACGCCTCGACGGCCGCGCCGAGCGCGAACGTCTTGCCCCGTCCCGGCCGCGGAGCGCACGACCTGGACGCCGTCGCCGCTGCGCGTCAACGCGAGCACGAGCGCGCGCTGCTCGTCGCTCAGGCTTGGTCGCACGTCGAGCGCGCCCCGGACGGTCTCGGCGTCCGCGATGCCGGCGCCGGTGTCTTGCCTGGCCGCGGCGCCGTCGAGCAGATCGCGCTCGAGCTGCAGTAGCGCACGCGTCGTGTACTGCGGCTCGCTCGCTTCGCTGTGAAGCGCTACCACCTCCGCGCGTGCAAGGAAGGCCGTCGCGTCGCGCTCGATCTCGATGACTCGGGCGCCGCTGCGGGCTGCCTCGGCGAACGCCTGCACGACATCACGTCGCGTGAAGCGCGACTGCTCGCTCGTCAACCCCCTTCGCAAGAAGTGCAAGTCTGTGCTCGTCGTTTCGGGCGTCGTTGGTAGGAAGAGCGGGCGAGCATAGGATCGCGGGCGGTGGCCGGTGGGTGGCCGCTGTCCAGTTCGCGTGCTGAAGCTCATGCTCGGCCGGGCGTGTGCCGATGCAAGCAACAGGAGCTGAAACCGTCGTGTTGCGCTCTGCGTTGATTGCCCGGCCCTTTCGGGCTCCTCTGCACCCTCGGCGTCCGGGCCTTCTGGCCGCTGTCTCTGCTGATCCATTTCCACGCCGCCTTCGCGCGGAGACAGGAACACCATGAGGATCAACCCTGCACGCAGGCTCGCGCTCGTCACCGCGATGCTTACCTTGGGGGTCGCCGCACCCGCGATGGCGGGACCGACCGCCGCAACCGTGACCGTGACCGGCGGCGCGCTCTCCATCAGCGTCCCCACCGACGCGGGCAACCTCGGCACCCGGGCCAACACCGTCTCCGGGGGCGTTATCAGCGGACCGTTGGGCCAGGTCCAGGTCAACGATGCGCGCAGCGCCGCCGCCGGCTCAGGGTGGGTCGCCAGCGTCATCTCGACCGCCTTCACCCCGAGCTCGGGGCCGACGATCGGCGCCGCCGCAGTCGGCTATACCGCCGGACCGATCACGAAGGTCGGAACCGCGACGTTCACGGCCAACGATCCGGGCGACCTGACGGGCGCGGTCGCTGCGGTCACGGCGACCGGGATCACCGGCGACAACTCCGCGACCTGGAACCCGGCGATCAACGTGACTGTCGCGGGCGGCAAGGCCGCCGGCGTCTACTCCGGCACAATCACGCACTCGGTCGCATAGAGCCATGCGCGGGCGGGGCTTCATGCGACTCGCAGGACGTGCCCTCCCCGCGCTCGCCGTGGCCGCCGTGTTCACGGCGCCCGCTGACGCGGCGCCTGGAGGCATTGGTGTGCAGCTCCGCGACGTGCCGACCACGGCGCGCCTCGAGCCTCGAGCGCGCCTCTACATCGTCGATCACGTCGCACCCGGGAGCGTCCTGAACCGTCGCATCCAGGTCTCCAACACCACAGCAGCGAAAACCCGCGTCGCGATCTATCCCGCGGCGGCCACGATCGCGAAGGGCACCTTCGTCGGAAGTGATGGACACACGCGGAACGAGCTTTCGACATGGACGTCCGTACGTCCCGACACCTCGGCGATCCCGGCCGGCGGTCGGCAAACCGCGGTCGTGACGATCAAGGTGCCGCACGATGCGGCGCCCGGTGAACGCTACGCCGTGGTCTGGGCCGAGACACGAGCAACACCTCCAGCGGGCGGCGGAATCACGCAGGTCAGCCGTGTCGGCATCCGTATCTACCTCTCCGTGGGGCCTGGCGGTCCGCCCGCCGCCGACTTCACGGTCGCCTCGCTGACCGCCAAGCGCTCCTCCGACGGCCGGCCCATGGTGCTCGCCACCGTGCGCAACAGCGGCGGCCGCGCGCTCGACATGAGCGGAACGCTGCGGATGCGCAACGGCCCTGGCGGACTCAACGCCGGCCCATACCCGGCCAATCTGGGCGTCACCCTGGCCATCGGCGACACCGAGCCGGTCACCATCGTCCTCGACCGCCGGCTGCCGGCCGGCCCGTGGCACGCTCAGGTCAACCTGCGCAGCGGACTGCTGGAGCGCAGCAGACGCGCGACGATCACGTTCCCCGGCGCCGAGGCATCGTCGTCCTGGCCGCCGTTCCTGATCGCCGGTCTGGGCGGCTGCCTCGCTCTGCTCCTCGCCCTCGCCACACTGCTCATCGCGCGGAGGAAACGCGCGACCGTGCCGCCCAGCCCGCCCCGCGGTGCCCGGGCCAGGCGCGCTCGCCGCGTCTGACCGCAACGCCGTGGGTCCCGGCTGGGTCCCCAGCATGATCTTGACGCGTTCAGCCCGCCCTCGAGGCCGACGATCGGCGCCGTCGGCCATGCCGCGGGGCCCGCTCGCAAGACTGACCGGTGTAAGCGGACCGCGGGCGCGCTGCGCCGAAGGGGCGGCTCGAAGCCGGCGTTACGCTGTGCCGTCGCGGCGTGAGAGCCCTGCCGCATCCTCGGCCGGCGCGCGGTCAAGGTAGTTCTCCAAGGACGCGATGAGCCCCCCGCGGAAGCTGTAGACGAACCAGGCGGGGGTCTCCTCGACTCCCAAGTGCCCAATCAATCCGAAATCGGCGGAAATCCCTTGCCGCGCACCCTGCAGCAGCGTTGACGGAGTTACCCTGCAAATCAGAACAAACGCCCCTGCTCCGGCGGCTGCTCCTTATCCCCCTCATCGCGCTTCACACGCGAGAGGTCGCAGGTTCGAAACCCGCCGCGCCCATCCGCGGACTCTCGCCCGCCGACGCGCGCCGGTCTCATCGTTCGTCCGTTTTGTTGACCGAGGATCGCGGCTCTGGTTCGCTTGCGCGAATGCCGGCCTGCCGCACGTGTATCGCATTTGCCGCCATCGGGGTATCGGCTCTGGTCGCAGCGCCGGCGGCCGGTGCGCCGCGCGCGGAGTACGCCATGGTGAACTCCTACATCCCGGCCCGCATCGACGCGATGATCGGCTTCATCCCGAGCCACGGGATGAATCCCCCGGGTCGAGCGCCGCGTTTGACGACCGTGCGCTACGGCGCGAAGACGTTCCGCTTCTTCTATCAGAACAGCGCCGTCGTCTGGCCGGACACCGCGCTCATCCTGTCCACGCTCGCGCGTCGGTATGCCTCCACGATGGCGGGCGCCTTCGTCGACCGCCGCCTCACCGCGCGACAGCGCAAGCGACTGGCCGTGCGTGCCGACGTGGGCCGCGACGCGGACGTGCTCGTCGTCGCCAGGGACCATCCGGTCTGCAGCGCAGGCCTCACGGCCTCTCAGGCGCGCGGCATCGCGCGCGGCGGCATCGAGCGCTGGTCGCAGGTCGTCAACTTGCCTGTCGGAGCGCCTGACGCGATCGCGGTTCGCGTCGAGAAGGGCTCCACCGGAGCGAAGGTGCCGCGCTGGGGAGTTCGCGACGGTCCCAAGTACGCGAGAGGCGCCCGAGGCGCAGCGGATGGCGGCCTCGCACAGGCCGCCGGGGGCGACCAGGCCGTAGCCGGCCTCACGAGTTGGACGCGCGCGCGGGCGTACGGGTCGAGTGTCTGCAGCGTGCCGATCGACGGAGTCGCGCCGACCGATGCGACGGTGTTCGCGCTGAGCTACCCCGCGGCGTTCCCGATCTCCTACGTCGTCCCGCGCTTTCCCTTCGGCGCATCGAAGCTCAGCCGAGCGATGATGAAGGGCTTCGTCGACTGGCTCCGGGGCGCGGACGCCGCCGAGCAGTTCCGTGCGCGCGGCATGATGCTGGTGGCCGACGGGATACCGGCACTCACCCCCGAGGCGGCTCCGCAGGACGACAGTCCGCTTCCCGACGCGATCCCGGTCGAGCAGCCGCCGCCGGACGCGGTGGAGGTCCCCGGACCCGAGGGGTGAACCGAGCGGGCGTCGAGGCGCGGCGATGCGGGAACATGCGCCTCTTCGGCGTGCCACATGACCGCGAGCAGTCGGGTTCGCCATCGCTGAAGCGCCGGCCGAAGCTCGCGACGATCACCCTCGACGGGAATAGGGCGATGCTGCGCGGTGATCGCGGCATCGGCACCATGGACGCTCTGGCGTTTCGCAGTGGAGTGTGCGTGCCCACCAGCGGTGGGTTGCTGTCGACGAGGAGGAACGGTGAACGAAGAGGTCTTCAACATGCCGGTGCGGAAGTTCCTCAAGACGCTGGGTGTCACGGCGCAGCGGGAGATCGAGCTCGCGATGCGCGAGCAGCTGGAGGGCGGTGACCTGCGGGGCGATGAGACGCTTGACGCGACGGCGACGGCGACGGTGACGGTCGCCGGTCTCTCGCGCGACGTGGTCGTGACCGGGCAGATCTCGCTCTCGTAGCGCGGCCCCTGGCGCGGGTCCGCTCGCGCGGTGTCGGCCATGGTCGGCCGAAGCCCCCTTACGTGACTGCTGCTCTGCGCGGGGTCTACTTGCAGCCCTTCTCGCCGAGCGTCCCGTGGCGGTCCTTAACCGGCTGCGCGGCCAGCAGGCAAGAGCGTTAGGTGGCCGCTGCCGCGTCGAGGCAAGAGCGGAAGCCGGCTCGAACGAGCCTCGGAGACGGCGCGGTGAACGCGACCGAACGGCGGGCCCGGGGTCGCGGTTGCGCAGACGCTGGAGACCGTATACTCCGTTGTAATGGACGACCCGGCATCGCCCATCACCATGCGCCTCGTGCGCGCACGCGGACCGCAGCCGGACGAGCGCCCCCTCGACCCGGTCAGGCGCTTCGTCAACTCCCGCCTGATCGAGGACGACGTCGACGAGCTGGGGTCCCCGGCCGGAGCAGTCTCGTGGTTCGCGAGGCAAGGGTACGGGGCCCTGGATGTCGGCGACTCGGCGCTTGCCGTCTATCGGGACGTGCGGGAGTCGCTCCGTCGCGCGCTCGAAGGTGACGGCGTCGCGCTTGGGGAGATCAATCGCGCGATGGCGCGGTACCTCCCCGCGGATCCGCGCATCGTCGCGGTGGACGCCGAGATCATCGGAGTAATGGCTCTCGCCGAAGCGCTCGATCTGCGCTTCGAGGCGCTGCAGTGGATCCTGGCGTCGCTGTGGAGGGGCGCCGCCAGCGGCGAGCTGAGCCGCCTGAAGATCTGCGCCGACGACCGCTGCCGAAGCGCCTTCTACGACGGATCGCGCAACCGCAGCCGTGCATGGTGCACTTCCGGAGGATGCGGGAATCGTAACCGGGTGGCACGGCACCGCGCGAGGCAGCGGGCCTCCGCACCCGGTGCCGACGACTGAGCGCGTCGCGTGCCCGTCCCGTCCGCGAGGCCCTCGCGTTCGGTCCCCCCACATTAAGCGGCTCGACGGCCCGGCGGCGGCGACACATCGAGCACCAGGCCGCGCATGTCGGTCATCGACTCGATCGAGTGCCGCCCGCCGACGCGGCCCCACCCGGTGAGCGTGCCCGCGGCGCCCCCGAACGGCGAGTGGTTCTCCCACCAGTCCGTCGAGTCGTTGACGATCACCGTGCCCGATCTCAGCGCCTCGCCGAACCGGAACGCCCGGTCCAGACTCGACGTGTAGACGGCCGTCTGCAGCCCGAGATGCGTGTCGTTCGCGATGGCGAGCGCCTCATCGTCGGATGAGGCGAGCATGATCGGCACGATCGGCCCGAACGTCTCCTCGCCGTGGATGTGCGTGTCGGTGCCGACCCCGTCGATCACGGTCGGCTGCCAATAGAGATCGGTCGGACGGCCCTGCTCCCGGCGACCGCCCATGAGCACGGTCGCGCCCTTCGCCACGGCGTCCTCGACGTGACGGTCCATCTTCTCCGCTGTCGAGGCGGTCGCCAGGGGCCCGACCAGCGTCTCCTGCTCGCGCGGGTCGCCCAGCGGCCACTTGCGCGCCTCGCGCAGCACCGCCTCGACGAAGGCGTCGTGCACCTCGCGGTGGACGATGACGCGCTCCGTCGCGCAGCACACTTGTCCCGAGCAGTAGAAACCGCCGTAGACCGCGCCCTGGGCGGCCCGCTCCAGGTCGGCGTCCGGCAGGACGACGACCGGGCCGTTCCCGCTCGCCTCGATCAGGGTGCGCTTGAGCCCGGCCGCGCGGACGATCCGCTCGGCGACCGGATGTGAACCGACGAAGGCGACCCCGTCGACGTCAGAGGTCACGAGCCGCTCGCCGGTCCCGCCGTCGCCGTAGACGACGTTCACGACGCCGGGCGGCAGATCGGCCTCCTGGATGGCGGCCACGAGGGCGGCCGCCGAGAGCGGCGTCGACTCCGAGGGCTTGAGCACCACGGTGTTGCCGGCGACGATGGCCGGGGCGAGCAGCTCGGTCGGGATCAACATGGGGAAGTTCCATGGCGTGACGAGGGCGAACGTGCCGACGGCGCGGCGGAAGGTCATCAGGCGCTTGCCGGTGTCCTCGAGCGGGACGACCGACGTCTCCATCCGCTTGATGTCCTCGGCGTGCTGACGGAAGAGGTCCGCGCAGTCCTGCGCCTCGTCGAGCGCCTCGGCGTGGTACGGCTTTCCCTGCTCGAGGGTGATCGCCATCGCGAGCGACTCCTTGTGTCGCTCGATCGCGTCGGCGATCGTCAGACACGCACGCGACCGCTCCCACGCTCCCGCCGCCTCCCACGCCGGCTGGGCGGCGCGCGCTGCCGCCACGGCGGCGGCGACGTCCTCGGCGGTGGCGCACGGCATGTGGCCGATGACGTCCCCGGTGACCGGCGAGAGGACCGCGCGACCGGGTCCCTCGCCCCGGCTGACGCGTCGTCCGCCGATGAGGTGCTCGACGGTCTGGTCGTGTGTGAGCATGGATTCGGTCTCCGGTGTCGTGGTCAGGTCTGGGGCGGGACGCAGAAGTGCAGCAGCGCGCCGTGGGTCTGGCGCGGGTGCACGAAGAGCTCCTGCCAGCCGCCGTGGTCAAGCGAGAACCCCCTGATGTCGAGACCGAGGGCGGCGATCCGTTCGCGCTCGGCCACGATGTCGCCGACACGGAACGAGACGTGGTGCAGACCCTCTCCGCGTCGTCTCAGGTCCTCGGCGTAGGGCGAGCGATCCGACCGCGGCGCGACGAGCTCGACCGGCGGCGTGCCCTGCATCTCGAGCCGCGCCCAGTGGCAGTCGAGCGTCTCATCCGGCTCGAACACCTCGAACGTCCCCGACAGCAGCGCGCCGTAGCGTCCGAGCGCGGCGTCGAAGTCAGCGACGAGGATGCCGACGTGGTCGAGGGCGATGTGCGTGTCCGACATGGCCAACATCCTTTCATCCATGTTAAAACTCTTCAAGCCTGTTCGCAGATATATTGCTGTGTGCAGCTCTTTTATCCGAGTTGCAAGATACCGTTCCATCTGATGTAATGCTCAACAATGCCCGAACGCTCCGAATCAACGGATGTGCCCGTGTCGGACGACGTCATTGGGGAGATTTACGCGAGCCTTCGGCGGGCGGTGGTGGTCGGTGCTTCGCCGACTTCCGGGAAGGCGTCGAACTACGTGTCCGCCTACCTCCAGGAACAGGGCGTCGAGATCGTCCCGGTCAACCCGAACGCCACCGAGGTGCTCGGCGTGCCGGCGATCCCGTCCCTCGCACAGGTCGAGGGCCCCATCGACGCGGTGGTCGTGTTCCGGCCGGCGGCGGAAGCACTCGAGATCACCCGCGAGGCCATCGCCCTGGGAGCCGGGGCCGTGTGGCTCCAGGAGGGGGTGGTGTCCGCCGAGGCCGCGGCGACCGCGCGGGACGCGGGGCTCCGGTTCGTGATGGACCGGTGCATCGGCATGACGCACGGTGCGCTCGGGCTGGGTCCCGGGCCCGACCCCGAGGCGGCGGCGTGCGCGGTTCCGGCCGCCGTTGACGGCTCCCGGCGCCCGGCTCGATGAGCCGGGCGACCAGATCAGAGGAGATGTGGAGAGGGATGGCGTCGTCGTCCTGGCACTCAAGAGAGGGAATTTCGATGCGAACGATGGTCAGGGCCGCCTGCACGGCGGCGGTCGCGACGGGGCTGGCGCTCGGTCTCGGCGCCTGCGGATCGGAGTCGGAGGAGCGGGCGCCCGCGGCCGCGGGCGGGGACGAGAGCTCCAAGCCGGCGAGCTTCTTCCAGCAGCGGGTCGATCAGTTGTATGCCGGCGCCTCGTACTCCGAACCTGAGGGGGACGCGCCCAAGCCGCAGCCGGGCAAGAAGCTGTGGGCGATCACCTATGGCCTCGCCGCTTCAGCCGGTGCCGAAGCGGCGGAAGGCGCCAAGGAGGCCGGCGAGGCGATCGGGTGGGAGGTCAGGGTCTTCGACGGCAAGTTCGACCCCAACAACTACTTGACCGGGATCCGTCAGGCCATCGCCGCCAAGGCCGACGCGATCTACCTCTACGCGATCGACTGCCCCGTCGTCAAGGCCGGCCTCGAGGATGCCAAGAAGGCCGGCGTTGCCGTCGTCGCGGCCGAAGCGGCCGACTGCGACGACCTCAAGCCCGGGGCCCCGTCACTCTTCACCACCGACAACGGCGCCTACAACGGCGGGCCCTTCACCTCGAAGAAGCTGACCTATGGTCCCTGGATCGAGAACTGGGGCGCCGCGCAGGCGAGCGCGATCATCGCCCACACGAAGGGCAAGGCGAAGATCATCGACTTCTATGAGACCGACACCGAGTCGACCCTGCGGTTGGACGTCGGTCTGCGGCGGGAGGTCGCGGCCTGCGCCGAGTGCGAGATCGTCGAGACGGTGAAGTTCACCGGCGCCGACTTCGGGCCGTCGCTGCAGGCCAAGGCGGAGCAGGCGCTCCTCCAGCATCCCGAGGCCAACGCCGTCTTCGGAAGCTACGACGCGCCGATCACGAGCGGCATCGCCGCCGCCGTGCGGGCCTCGGGTCGATCCGACAAGCTGTACGTGAGCGGCGGCGAGGGCGACCCGCCGAACGTCGAGCTGGTCCGCGAGGGCAAGGGCCAGAACGTCGGGGTCGCCGATCCGGTGGCGTGGCAGAGCTTCGCCGCGGTCGACGCGCTCAACCGGGTCTTCCAGGGCCAGAAGTCGGCTCCCAACGGCATCGGGTTCATGCTGTGGGACAAGGACCACAACCTCCCGCAGAAGGGCGAGCAGGTCCAGCCGCCCATCGACTTCAAGAGCGCCTACTTCAGGTCGTGGGGCGTGAAGTGACGGACGGTCCCGGTGCGCTGGGGTTGCACGGGGTCTCGAAGGCGTACGGTCCGACGCAGGCGCTGGACGGCGTGTCCTTCGAGGTCGCGCAGGGCACCGTCCACGCGTTGCTCGGAGGCAACGGGTGCGGGAAGTCGACGCTGATCAAGATCCTCGCCGGCGTCGTGGAGGCCGACGCCGGCGAGCTGGAGGTTCGGGGAGGCCGGCACGACGCCCGGGACGTGACGCCGTCGGTGGCCCGCCAGCTGGGGTTCCGGTTCGTCCACCAGCAGCGCACGACGTTCGCCGACATGTCGGTCGCCGACAACCTCGCCATCGGCCACGGGTTCGTCACGGGCGCCGGCAGGCGGGTGCAGTGGCGCGAGCAGCGGGCGCATGCCGCGGCGACGCTCGAGCGCTTCGGGATCGACGCAAAGCCGTCACAGGCGCTCGGATCCCTGACTCCCGCCCGTCAGACCATGGTCGCGGTCGCCCGGGCGTTGCAGGACCAGCAGGACGCGAGCGACGGCATCCTCGTCCTCGACGAGCCCACCGCCGCACTCCCGGCCGGCGAGGTGCACCTCCTGCTCGACGCCCTGCGCGGATACGCCGGTCATGGCCAGACCATCCTCTATGTCAGCCATCGACTCGACGAGGTCCTCGCCGTCGCCGACGCCGCGACGGTGCTGCGCGACGGCGCCGTGAAGACGACCTCGCCGCGGGCCGCCCTGACGCACGACCGGCTGGTCGAGCTGATCGTCGGTCGAGCGCTCGAGGCAGCCGTCGCGACCACGGCGGCTCGCCCACGCGACGCGACGATCCTGGAGGTCCGCAACCTCCGGTCAGCGGCCGTGAGGGACGCCGGCTTCGTGCTCCGGGAAGGCGAGGTGCTCGGCGTCGCCGGGCTTCTGGGGTCCGGGCGCTCCACGTTGCTGCGAGCGCTGTTCGGCGCGGTGCCGCTCGAGCGCGGCGAGCTGCGCCTGGCCGGGCAGCCGCTGTTGCTGCAAGGGCCGCGCGACGCCATGGCCGCCGGCATCGCCTACGTCCCGGAGGACCGGATCTCCGAGGGCGCCTTCGGCGATCTGTCGGTCGACGAGAACCTGTCCATGGCGACCGTGGGCACGTACTGGGTACGGGGCCGGCTGCGCCACCGCGACGCCCGCGGCGACGCTCGCGGGCTTATGCGCCGCTACGGGATCCGCGCCGCGTCCGAGCGCGCCCCGCTCGCCTCCCTGTCCGGTGGCAACCAGCAGAAGGTCATGCTCGCCAGGTGGATGCGCCGGCGCCCGAGGGTGCTGCTGCTCGACGAGCCGACGCAGGGCGTCGACGTGGGCGCACGCGCAGAGATCTACGGCCTCGTCCGGCGCGCCGTCGACGCCGGAACCGGGATCATCCTCGTCTCATCGGACGCCGAGGAACTGGCGCTGCTCTGCGACCGGGCGCTGATCCTCCGCAGGGGCGTCATCGTCGACGAGGTCGAGCGCCCCCACATCACCGACTCGGGTCTCGAGCAGCTCCTGCTCGAGACCGAGGCGGTGCCATCATGACCGCCGTCGAGACCGAGGACTCCGCCCCTGTGACCACCCAATCGCCGCCCACTCCGGCCATCACCGAGGAGTCGTCGCGCCGGCCTTCTGCCCTGGGCGTCCTCGAGGCCTACGCGCTGGTCGTCCTGCTCGTCGGCGTCGGCGTCTTCTTCTCGCTCTACGGCCCCACGTCCTCGACCTTCCCCACGTCGGGCAACCTGCAGGTCCTCTTCGGGGGACAGGCGGTGCTGGCGATCGTCGCCCTCGCGGTGCTCGTCCCCTTGATCTGCGGCGAGTTCGATCTGTCCGTGGGGGCGGTCGCAGGGCTGTGCTCGGTGGTCTGCGCCTCCGCGCTCTCATCGGGCGTCGCCGTCCCTCTCGCGGTCCTGCTCGCGATCGGTCTCGGCATGGCGTTCGGCATCGTCAACGCCCTGCTCATCACGCGGGTGAAGATCAACTCGTTCATCGCGACGCTCGGCGTGGCGGCGATCGTCGACGGGATCGTCACGCAGAAGACCGGCGGGCTCGCCGTCGTGAGCAACATCCCCGCGATCGTCACGAGCTTCGGGTCGGGGAACTGGCTGGGCATCCCCCGTCCGGCCTACGTGCTTGCCGCGGTGGCCGTCGCCGTCTACTACGTCCTCGCGCACACGCCGTACGGTCGCTACATCCAGGCCCTCGGCTCCAATCGGGAGGCCGCGCGCCTCGTCGGCCTGCGCACCGACCTGCTCCTGGGCCTGACCTTCGTGGCGGCCGGCACCCTGGCCGGCACCGCCGGCGCGCTGCAGGTCGCGCGCGCGGGTGGCGCAGATCCCCGCGTCGGCGCGACCTTCCTGCTGCCGGCGTTCGCAGCCGCGTTCCTGAGCGCCGCCGCGATCAAGCCCGGCAAGTACAACGTCGGAGGAACGCTCGTCGCCGTGCTGTTCCTGGCCGCGCTGAACAGCGGCCTGAACCTCACGGGTGCGGAGCCCTACGTCAGCCAGTACGTCAACGGCGCGGCGCTGCTGATCGGTGTCGGCCTGGCGGCGTACCTCGGCCGCAAGCGCCTGAGGCAGGCCACGGCACGCCGGTGAGCTGGCTGCTGCTGCTCGGGGCGATCCTCTCCGAGGTCGCCGGCACCCTGTCGCTCCGAGCGTCCGACGGCTTCACCCGCCCCGGGCCGGTGCTCGGCGTCGTTGTCGGCTACGGCGTGTCGTTCTATCTGTTCTCGGTCGTCCTGCGCGATCTGCCGCTGGGCCTCGCCTACGCCGCCTGGGCTGCGCTCGGAACCGCGCTGATCGCCGTCATCGGCATTGCCGCCTTCGGCGAGCCGGCTTCCGCCGTCCGTCTCGCGTGCATCGCGATCGTGATCCTCGGCGTCGTCGGGGCTGCAGCTGAGCACGCCGAGCTGAGGTGAACGACGAACGAAAGCCGCCTGGCGAGAGGCGCCTAGTCGAACGGCTCGGGCCCGCCGCGTAGGCGTTGCTCGGCTTGGACAAGGGCTCGCTGCTCGCGCTTGCCGAGACCGTCCCGGTCCACCTCCCGAAGCAGTCGCTCGGGGCGAGTTGACCGGGGCGCTTGGCGCTCTCAGGTGCCCCGACGTGATGACGGCGAGCGAAGACGTCGTGATGCGCGAGTGAGCCATCGCCGCCTTCACCGATGCGGGGGCGATCCCGCCGGCGACCAGAAGCGAGCCATACGACCTGGACACCCTCGCCATCCGAGCCCGCTGAGACCATCATCGCAGGCGACGGGCCACCACCCGGGCCCGCCACCACCACCCGAACGGCCGCGCCCCACCCGCGCGGCCGTTCGCCGCTTCAGACGCCCCTCCCACACGCCGACAGCGCCACCGTTTATCCGGGGCACGTCAGCTGACGCCGCTGTCGTTCTGCACGTCGGAGTCCTCGGCCTCCTTGATCAACTTCTTGCCGTCCTCCCGGGTCAGGAACCGGTCGGCGACCAGGTCGCGCACGCTGCGCCGCACGGCTCGCACGTAGGCATCATGGGTCGGGTAGAGTTCGTCGATCAACGCTTGGTCGAACGGGACCTCGTACCCGGCGATGAAGCAGAACGACGCGCCGGTCGCCGTCCCGAACCAGGTGCTCGTCGGCACGTCGACGTAGGGGGAGCGCAGGCCGCCCTGCACGTTGCCGAACTCGTCGAGGACGGGCAGCGGTAGCGGCGTCGCGTCCCGCACGAGGATCGGTTCCGCGCGCGGTGGCGGCAACTCGTCGCGCATCCAGAGGTCGAGGTTCTGCAGCGCGGCGTTGAAGTGGATCGAGCTCGGGAATCGGCTGCGAGGCCCTTCGTTGCACGACGCGGGCGGGACTGCCCGGTTGGCCTTGATGATGTCCGCGGGGCCCGCCGAGTAATAGAGCTCGTCCGGCGTGGCGTGCCCCGCGCCGGCCATCTCATAGTGGCGATACTGATCTGGCGGGCTGTCGCTGTCGGGCCGCCGCGAGAGGATCCCCCGCTGGTAGTCCGACTGGGACATGATCCGGATCACCGGGACGCCGACGTCCTTGAACTGGCGCCGGGGGTCGTCCGCCGGCGGGGCCGCGACGCACTGGTTGATCGGGTAGGCGCCCGCGAACGCACCGCCCGCGACGCCCACGATGTAGCCGTCGTAGATCCCCTTGCCCTCGTCTTCGACAACGAGTGGGTTGATCGCGTTGATGTAGTTGACGGCTCGTGGTCGCCTACCTCGTGCAGGATCGGGGCTCGCGTTCCTTGCCCAACACTCGCGGTTGCGGGCCGGCCTCGTGTGGCGGTTGACGCTCGCGTTCGTGGCCGTCGTGTACTTCGGCGCCATGTCCGGGGCGGGGCTTGGCCCGGACAACTACCCGCGATGACGACGCGCTCTCGGGAGGCTCACGCGAAACGAGCAGCGAAACTCGGTCGCGCGGGCCGACTGGGGAGAGTAGGATCTGTCGAAGCTGGCCCTGCGGCCAACAATTCCGGCCCGAGAGCGGTTCTACGCCGACACGCGCCCAGCGCGGCGAGGCAACGCACCCTTGAGGCAAACGGGATCGACTGCGGGGCCAGTGTTCTGCGGAGCGGCTTTCGCCGCGAGCGGAACGGCTCGCGTTCGGCTGGGCATCCGCCCGTCGATCCCTCTATCCCGTGGGAGCACGCCATGAACCTCAAGCAGCTCGCCGACAAGGCGAGGCAAGCGATCGCCGGCCGAGGCGGGACCAAGCGGCACGATAACGCCGAGCCCGGGACTACGAAGAGGGACGCGAACGAGCGCTCAGGCGGCCCGCGCCCCGCCGCGACGCGGGACACGCCGACGCAAACCGACCGGCCGGACCCGCCCATCGGCGGTGGCTGAGCACCAGCCTGAGGGGCCAGTACGTCGCACCGTACCTCCCGGCCGAAACTTCCGAGCGTCCTGAACCGTTACACGTCCCATGGACGTGATCGTTTGCGATCAGTGCGGCCGGTCGCATCTGACGAACGACGGACCCCGGATGATCGCTGCGATCAAAGGTCCATGCCCTTCGTGCGGCGGACGGTTTGCGCTGCTAAGCGACCCGCTACCCGGTGACGGGAAGGGCTCGGGCGCGAGCCCAGTGGCAAGCAAGCTTGGCAAGGATCGTCAGGTCGACATTTAGCCGAGGCCCCGCTCGACACGCCGAACGGGGAGCGGTGAACAGCGCCCACTCATGCATGAGCGGAGGCGACGATCGCGTGAGGGCACGTTGCACTGAGCGCGTTGCGTTGAACGCAATCCCTGCGAATCGCGCGTTTTCGCTCGCAGTCCTTGTGGTTCGCGCGAGCTTGACTGTGGTTCAGCGCGCCCGCCGGCTGCGGGCCTTGTTGGCCTCGAGGTCCTGGTAGCGCGGGGTGCTGTTCGTCCCCTGCTCGGCGATGTGGCGGCTGAGTGCGCGCGTGCTGGCGACCTTGTTGGCTTCGATGTCGAAGTAGCGGGTGGACGCCGGCTGGCTCGGCTCGGTGATCGTGCGGACCTGCGGGGCGGGCTGGTCGTCGACGATGACGACCGTGGCGGCACCGGCGGCGATGCAGGCGGCGGCGACGGCGGCGACCCGCGTGAGGCGGGGGAGCGGGGGGGCGAGCACGGTGGGGGTGTGGAGCGGCACTGTGGTCTCCTTGCGGGAGTGGTGGCTTGGACGCTGCGAACCGTCGCCGGTCGCGGTTGCACCGCTCTTGCGTGGCGCTCACACCGGGTGTGAGCAGGCGTAGTGTTGGCCGCAGCCATGGCGCTGCAAATCGCGATCCTCGGCTCCGTCGAGCCGCGTATGAACGGCGATGTCGTCGGCGTGCCCGCGGGCAAGCAGCGCGCGCTGTTGACGTTGTTGGCTGTGCGGGCTCCGCATTCAATGTCGGCCGAGCCCGCGGCCGAGGCGCTGTGGCCGCGGGCCGCACCGGCGGAGGCGATGCGGAGCCTGCAGGTGACCGTGTCGCGTCTGCGGCGTTCGCTCGGAGCCGCCGGTTCGGCGGTCGAGACGGTGGCGTCGGGGTATCGGCTGGCGGTCGAGCTTGACGCGATCGACGCGCGGCGTTTCGAGACGCTCATCGGTCAGGCGCGGGCGGCGCGCGTGGGGGGCGATGCTGCGGCAGCACGGCGGCTGCTCGACGACGCGCTGGGATTGTGGCGCGGGCCCGCATTGGCCGATGTGGAGTTCGACTCGTTCGCGCAGACAGAGATCGCCCGGCTCGAGGAACTGCGCGTCGGCGCGCTCGAGGACCGCATCGACGCGCGTCTTGCGGAGGGAGAGCACGCGCTCGTCGTCGCCGAGCTCGAGCAGCTCTCAGCCGAGCATCCGTCGCGCGAGCGGCTGGTCGGCCTGCTCATGCTGGCGCTGTATCGCTGCGGCCGTCAGGCCGACGCGCTGGAGGTCTACACACGCGGCCGGCGACGGCTGGACGAGGAGCTCGGGCTCGAGCCCTCGCCGGAGCTGCACCGACTCCAGGAATCGATCCTGCGCCACGACCCTGCGCTCGCAGCCCATGGGTCGGTCGATCCCGCGCAGGCCCCACAGGGTGTTGTGACGATGTTGTTCACGGACATCGAGGGCTCGACGCGGATGGCGCGCGCCGCCGGTTCGCTGTGGCCGCAGCTGTTGGCCGAGCACCACGGGCTGGTGCGGGACGCCGTTGAGCGTGCGGGCGGCCATGTCGACGGGAGCGAGGGCGACGCGCTGTTCGCGTATTTCGTCGACCCGAACGCCGCGCTCGAGGCCGCGATCGCCGCCCAGCAGGCGCTGCGTGCTCACGCGTGGCCCGAGCCGGTCGGCGAGCTTCGCGTGCGGATGGGCATCCACGCGGGCGTCGTCCGTCGCGCCGCGACGGGCTACAGCGGGCTCGAGGTGCATCTGGCGGCGCGCGTCATGGCCGCCGGACACGGCGGCCAGATCGTCGTGTCCGCCGCGGCACGAGCGCTGATCGCATCGCAATTCGAGCTGGTGGACCTCGGTGAGCATCGGCTCAAGGACTTTCCGGCGCCCGAGCGACTCTGGCTGCTGTTGCACGACGACCGCGGTCCCGGCGACTTCCCGCCGCTGCGGACAGAGCCGGTGCGACCGACGAACCTCCCGGCCGACCCAGCCGCAACGCGGCTGATCGGACGCGAGCGCGAGCGTGGGGAGGTCGTCGATCTGATCTGTGCAGACGACGTGCGGCTCGTGACCCTGGTCGGCCCGGGTGGCGTCGGAAAGACGCGACTGGCGCTCGAGCTCGTTAATGCTTCGTTGCCGCGGTTCAAAGACGGCGCGGCCTGGGTCGAGCTGGCCGCGGTCGGTCGCGCCGAGCACGTGGCGGGCACCGTCGCGAAAGCGCTCGCGGTTACTCCGCTTCCGGGCGAGACACCCGAGCAGGCGCTGCTGCGACGGCTCGAAACCAAGGAACTGCTACTGGTGATCGACAACTTCGAGCACGTGCTCGAGGCGGCACCGCTCGTCGCTCGGCTGCTCGCTCACTGCGCGACCTTGACTGTGCTGGCGACCAGCCGCGAGGCGCTGGACCTCGCCGCCGAGCAGGTCTACCCCGTCGCGCCGCTCGCGCTGCCTGCCGGCGGCGAGCGGCTCACGGCGGCCGGCGTCCAGGCCAGCCCCGCCGGGGCGCTCTTTCTCGCCGCCGCCAGACGGCACGATCCCTCCCTGCGCGTCGATGATGCGAGCGCGCGTGCGATCGCCGAGATCTGCACGCGGCTCGACGGCCTGCCGCTGGCGATCGAGCTCGCCGCCGCGCGCACCGGACTGCTCTCGCCGGAGTCCCTTGCCGCCCGTCTGGACCGCGCGCTCGCGACACTCGCGGGCGGGCCACGCGACGCGCCTGCACGCCAACGCACGTTGCGCGCCACGATCGACTGGAGCTACCGTCTGCTCGGCTCCCGCGAGCGAGCGGCATTCGCCCGCTTCGCCGTGTTCGCCGGCGGCGCGACGCTGGATGACGCCGAGGCGATCACCGACGCAGACCTCGACACGCTCGAGGACCTCGCGCGAAAGCACCTGCTGCTGCGCTTGCCGGTAGCGAGCGGCGAGGCTCGCCTGGTGATGCTCGAAACGGTGCGTGAATATGCGCGCGAGCTGCTCGACGCGGCCGACGAAGAGCCCGAGACGCGCTCGCGGCACTGCAGACGCTACCTCGATCTCGCGACACGGGCCGAGCGGCACCTGTTCACGCACACCGAACCAGAGTGGCTGAGCCGGCTCGAGACGGAGATCGACAACATCCGCGCCGCGCTCGACTGGTCGCTTGACCGCGAGCCGCAACTTGCGCTGCGCCTCGCCGGCGTGCTCGGGAAGTATTGGGAAGCCGCACGCCGT
>Ga0136624_1000068_pt1 | contig 28727 bp, 22 predicted proteins | sample AntDrymUQ4692206_2_FD_104802 | JGI IMG/M metagenome (GOLD analysis project Ga0136624, IMG submission 104802) | Polar desert sand microbial communities from Dry Valleys, Antarctica - metaG UQ469 (22.06) | ecosystem: Environmental > Terrestrial > Soil > Desert | place: Antarctica: Dry Valley... | reverse complement strand
GTCGGCTCGTCGCATCCTGGGGCTGGAGTAGGTCCCAAGGGTTGGGCTGTTCGCCCATTAAAGCGGCACGCGAGCTGGGTTTAGAACGTCGTGAGACAGTTCGGTCCCTATCCGCCGCGCGCGCAGGAAACTTGAGAAAGCCTGTCCCTAGTACGAGAGGACCGGGATGGACGAACCTCTGGTGTGCCAGTTGTTCCGCCAGGAGCACGGCTGGTTGGCTACGTTCGGGAGAGATAACCGCTGAAAGCATCTAAGCGGGAAGCTCGTTTCAAGATGAGGTTTCCCACCGGGTTAACCGGGTAAGGCCCCCAGGAGATGACTGGGTTGATAGGCCAGAGGTAGAAGGCAGTGATGCACGGAGCCGACTGGTACTAATAGGCCGAGGGCTTGTCACACAAAGCTGCTACGCGTCCACTGTGTGGTTCCCGACCTATGATCGGGCACCCTGTATCATATGTCCATAGTGTTTCGGCGACCATAGCGAAAGGGAAACACCCGGTCCCATTCCGAACCCGGAAGTTAAGCCTTTCAGCGCCGATGGTACTGCACGGGGAACCGTGTGGGAGAGTAGGACGTCGCCGGACAACAATCCACCAGACGCGGGTGGTTGCCTTTCAGGGCAGCCCCCCGCGTCTGCTTTGTGCGTTCCACCCCTGATGGTCCCCCGAGGATCGGAGAAAGGCACTGACATGGCAGGTCCTGGAGATGGCAGTGGCGCGGGGCGCCGCGGCGAGGACCGACGGGGAAGTGCCGCCCGCACGGGGCGCAGTGCCGGCGGCCAGGGGCGCGGTGGAGGCAGCCGCAGTGGGCCACCTGATTCCACCGATGGTCGCCGCTTCCGGGGGGACAGCCGATCTCGTGCCGCAAACGGGCCAGATCGCAGCCGGCGCGGCCGGCGCGGGCCGGAGGGCAAAGCCGACGGCCCGCAGATTCCCGACGACGTGACCGGACGGGAGCTGGACAAGTTCGTCCATCGCCAGTTGTCCGGGCTGCCGGTGAAGATCGTCGAGCGGGTGGCCGCACATCTGGTCATGGCGGGTCGGCTCGCCGACGAGGATGCGGAGACCGCATACGCGCACGCCAAGGCTGCCCGCACCATGGCGGCCCGGGTCGCGGTCGTACGGGAAGCGGTGGGCGAGACCGCGTATGCCTGCGCCCGCTACGCCGAGGCGCTCGCGGAGCTGCGCGCGGCCAAGCGGATGAACGGCTCGTGGGACTACCTGCCGATCATGGCGGACTGCGAACGGGCCCTGAAGCGGCCGGAGCGGGCCGTCGCGTTGTCGCAGGAGGCAGGGGTCTCCCGGCTCGACCAGGCCGGACAGGTGGAGATCGTGATCGTCGCGGCCGGTGCCCGACGCGACATGGGTCAGCTCGAGGCTGCCCTGCAACTGCTCGAGAGCTCCCCGCTCGGTTCCCGGTCACGGCAGCCGTGGGTGGCTCGGCTTCGTTACGCCTACGCCGACGCGCTCGAGGCGGCCGGCCGGAGCGACGAGGCGATCACGTGGTTCCACCGGACCGTGGCGGCAGACGTGCATGCGGCCACCGACGCCGACGACCGGCTGGCAGCGCTGGGGGTCGACACCGGACTGGACTGACCAGACGACGCCCGTCCGTGAGTTCTGGGGCGCCCGTCCGTGAGTTCGAGCCTGTCCACAGGGCGCGTGGCGTCACCCCCGTACCGGCCCTGCGCGGAGCACAGTGCGGGTGGAGGTGCAGCAATGGGAGCCGGTGAAAGCGCTGAGTACGTCAACGAGGTGCGCGTCCTCGGTCGGGTGAGCGCAGCAGCGCGTGAGCGCACACTGCCCAGCGGCGACACGCTGGTGACCGTGCGGGTGGTGGTGCCGCGCCCGGCAGCCAGTCCGGTGCATCGTCGTGCTGCCGCGATGAGCCGTGCAACCTCACGGGTCACGGTCGATACCTTCGAGTGTGTCGCCTGGGGAAGGCGAGCTCAAATCACGCTCCTGTCGTTGCGGCCGGACGAGCACGTGATGGTCCAGGGAGCACTGCGTCGACGTTTCTGGCGCACCGGAGCCGGCGTGTCGAGCATGGTGGAGATCGACGTGGTCCGGGTACGCCGGGTGCCAGTACGTCGGGGAGCGGGGCGGCAGAACTCGGGGCGGCAGATCTCGGTCGCCGGTCAGCGGTCCTCGTCACCGTCGGGCCAGTGACGCAGGACCAGGCCGATCGGCGGCTTCGGACGAAAAGATGTCGCTTTGGCCGGCAGCAGCTCACCGCGCAGGGCGGTATCGAAGACGGCGTTCATCCTTGGTCGGGGCATGAGTACGGCGAGTCCGCCACTGGCCGCCGCCTGGGCTACGGCCTCGTCTGCGTCGTGCACGTAGGCGATCTCTGTCTCCGCCACACCCCACCGTGGCAGCCACTGGGCATGCAGCCGGGACACCGCCAGGTCGGGAACAGCCAACGGGGCACTGCCGTGCGCCCGAGTGGTCGGTTCGACCTGCCACACGTCCTGACCGTCGCTGACGCGGCACGTGTCGGCGGGGGCATCGGCCCGCCTGCTGCGGTGCACCCGGACCGCGTGTCCCGGGCCCGACCCCAGGTGGGTCACCCGGACGCCGGGTGTCGCTGTGATCGCGTCGATCCGCACGGCCGGCAGAACCCGGTGGATCGCACCGAGCCGCAGTCCCTCCTCGCCGTCGTCGACGACCATGGCGAGTCCCAGCCGGTGGCCGAGTCGGCGGTAGGCCGCATGCCGGTGGTGGCCGTCGGCCAGCAGCAGGCGTGAGCCGTCGATCACAGCCTCCAGCGCCCGTACCAGGTGCGGGTCGTGGACACGCCACACGCTGTGCCGCCCGGCGGCGTCCAGAAAGTGTGCGGCGGGGGCCCGCTGCAACAAGCCGCCGAGCACCGATCGCATCGGTCGACCGCCACGACGTACCGTGACAACTGGTTCCGGCTGCCCGTTCATGATCGTCATGAGTCGTGCCTGGCGTGCCACCATCCTGTCGCTGACCCCCTCGTGCGGGAGCACGACCCCGTCGCCCGGAGGATGCACGGAGATGCCGCCCACGACGCCGACCACGGAATGACCCTCGAACTCGCCGCGGTAGACGTAGAAGCTGGGTTCCGTGTCTTGGACGAGCAGGCCGCGCTCACGCCAGCCGCGCAGGCTCGATGCCACCTCCGTCGCGCTGTCCGGGGCGTCGGCGGACAGCACCCGCTGCATGAGCCCGGACAGCGCGTGGGTGGCATCCGGCTGGACGTACCGCCAACCGCGAAACGGTCGGGCCTGCAGCCGCGGGAGGCGGACGACGGGATCAGCGGGCACCGGCGCATCCTAGGCTGTGCTGGTCAGCCCACAGTCTGGAGGACCGGTGCCGGACCGACGACGCGACATCCATCGGCTTGCTGTGCGCGACGAGGAGCTGGTGGCGGGCTACGACGTGGTCATGCTCGACCTCGACGGCGTCGTCTACCGCGGTGGCGAGGCCGTCGCCGGTGCTCCGGGGCACGTCGAAGCGGTGCGCTCCCGTGGGCTGCGGGTGGCCTTCGTCACCAACAACGCGTCTCGGTCCCCCGCCGCCGTGGCGGCGCACTTGCGGCAGCTGGGGGTGGCGGCACACGACGACGACGTCGTCACGTCGGCGCAGGCCGTCGCGCGACTCGTGGTCGATCGGTTCGGTGCCGGGGCACGGATCCTGTGCGTCGGTGGTGCCGGCCTGAGCGCAGCACTGGTCGACTGCGGGCTTCGACCCGTCGTCAGTCTCGACCAGGACCCGATCGCTGTCGTGCAGGGGTTCGGGCCGCTCGTCGGGTGGGCCGATCTGGCCGAGGCTTCCTATGCCGTGGCCGGCGGGCTCGCGTGGTTCGCCAGCAACACCGACCGGACCGTGCCGACCGCTCGAGGAACCGCACCCGGCAACGGCATGCTGGTGGAGGCGGTCGCGGCTGCCACCCGAGCTCGTCCGGAGGTCGCCGGAAAACCCGAGCCGGCACTGTTCGACGAGACCGTGCTGCGGGTTGGAGGCACCAGGCCACTGGTCGTCGGGGACCGCCTCGACACCGACATCGAGGGTGCTAACCGGGTGGGCGCCGACAGCCTCCTGGTGCTCACCGGTGTGACCGGGCTCCGTGACCTGGCCGGTGCGCCACCGTCCCAGCGACCCACCTTCGTGGCACCCGACCTCGGTGGCCTCTGGGTCGCACACCCCACGGTGTCCATCGACGGGGACGTCGCCACCTGTAGCGGCTTCGTCGCGAGGGTGGAGTCCGGCCACGTACGCGTCCGGGACCGTCGATCCGATGCCAGCACGGGGGGACACGCCGCGGCCGTCGCCTTCGTCCGCGCCGTGGTCGGTTGCGCCTGGCACCATGCAGACACCGGCGGTTCGCCGCCGAGCACGTGCGACGCAGGTGGCCGGCTGCGGTCCATCATGGTCGCCGACACCCCGAGTGACCCGGAGGTCTCAGGATGAACGAGCACGGCGGCAGCGACCCGAGCACGACACTCGACCCGGCCGAGATCGACACGTTGCTGGCGACGCTGGATCACCACCCTGCGCAGGAGCACGTCGCTGTGTACGACCAGGTGCACAGCCGCCTGCGCGACCATCTGCGCTCGGTGCCGGACGCCGGCGCACCCACTGACTGACCCGTGCCCCGACGACTGCGGCTCGACACGGAGCTGGTACGTCGCGGTCTGGCCCGATCGCGCGAGCAGGCCAGTGCGATGATCAGCGACGGGAGGGTGCTGGTGGCCGGGATGCGGGCCGACAAGCCGTCCACCGCGGTGACCACCGCCCAGGCGCTCGTGGTTCGTCCGGCAGCGGCCCCGACCGAGTACGCGTCACGCGGCGGGCACAAGCTCATCGGGGCCATCACCGCTTTCGGTTCGACGGGACTCGACGTACGCGGGCTCCGGTGCCTCGATGCCGGCGCCTCGACCGGCGGCTTCACCGATGTGCTGTTGCGAGCCGGTGCCCGCGAGGTGGTGGCGGTCGACGTCGGCTACGGACAGCTGGTCTGGGCGCTGCGCAGCGACTCACGAGTCCGGGTGCACGACCGCACCAACGTCCGTGACCTGACCCCCGAGCTGATCGACGGACCCGTCGCGCTGGTCGTGGGTGACCTGTCCTTCATCTCGCTGCGCCTGGTGCTGCCGGCCCTCATCGGCGTGCTGGACGATGACGGTGACCTGGTGGTGATGGTCAAGCCACAGTTCGAGGTCGGCCGTGAGCGCCTGGGTCGCGGAGGGGTGGTCCGGGAGCCGTCGCTACGCGTCGATGCCGTTCTCGGCGTCGCCACCACAGGGCACGGTCTGGGCTGGGGAACCCGCGCGGTGCACGCCAGTCCCTTGCCGGGACCGTCGGGCAACGTCGAGTACTTCCTCTGGCTGCGCCGTGATGCCGGCACGCCGGACCGCGAGGCCGTGGAAGCTGCCGTGAGCGCCGGACCCACGGGTGAGAAGGTGGTCCGGTGAGCGACACGCGCGCCCCGAGACCGACCGAGGAAGCATCCGTTCGCCGGGTGCTGGTCGTCGCTCACACCGGACGTGAGGCAGCGAGCACGGCGGCGAGCGACTTCTGCCAGCGGCTGGCTGCAGCCGGAGTACACGTCCGGCTGCTGAGCGACGAGGCGCCGGACGCCGGGCCGGTGGCTGGTGGGGCCGAGGTCGTTCCCGCCGACGACCGGGCCGCTCACGGCTGCGAGCTTGTCGTCGTCTTCGGTGGCGACGGCACCATCCTGCGCGGGGCCGAGCTCGCCCGTCCCTCCCGGGTGCCACTGCTGGGGGTCAACCTCGGACATGTCGGTTTCCTGGCGGAGGCCGACATCGACGACATCGAGGTGACCGTTGCGCACGTGGTTGATCGGACGTACGCCGTGGAGGAACGGTTGACCGTCGACGTGTGCGTCCGGCTCGACGGCGACGTGGTGCACCGTGACTGGGCACTGAACGACGCGAGTGTCGAGAAGGCGTCGCGGGAACGCATGCTCGAGGTGGTCGTCGAGGTGGACTCTCGACCGGTGTCGCGCTTCGGCTGCGACGGAGTCGTCTGCGCCACCCCGACCGGTTCCACGGCGTACAACTTCTCGGCGGGTGGCCCGGTGGTGTGGCCGGAGGTCCGTGCCCTGCTCATGGTGCCGATCAGCGCACACGCGCTGTTCGCCCGGCCACTGGTGGTCTCACCGGACTCCGTCCTCGCGATCGAGGTGCTGGCTCGTGGCGACGCTCAGGCGGTGCTGTGGTGCGACGGTCGTCGCACCACGACGCTGCCGCCGGGCGCTCGGGTGGAGGTGCGCTCCGGGGAGCGACCCGTTCGGCTGGCACGCCTGCACGCCGCACCGTTCGCGGACCGCCTGGTCCGCAAGTTCGAGTTGCCCGTGACGGGGTGGCGTGGCAGCACCCAGCGCCGACGGGAGCCCTGAGGGTCGTGTGGCATGAGATCCGGCTGCGCGGCCTGGGGGTGATCGACGAGGCGGTGCTCGAGCTCGGCGCCGGGCTCTCGGTGATCACGGGGGAGACCGGAGCGGGCAAGACGATGGTCGTCACGGCACTCGGCCTGCTGCGCGGTCTGCGTGCCGACTCGGGGCTCGTACGCCATGACAGCGACCGGTGCCGGGTCGAGGCTCGCATCGGCATCGGTGAGCACCCGGACGTCCGGCGCCGCGTGGAGGACGCAGGCGGTGAGGTCGACGAGGGTGAGGAGCTGTTGGTGGCACGGTCGTTGTCGGCGCAAGGACGTTCGCGCGCCTTTGTCGGAGGCGTGGGTGTCCCGGCCGCGACGCTCGCCTCGGTGAGTGAACAGCTGGTCGCCGTGCACGGCCAGAGCGACCAGCACCGGCTGCTGCGCCCGGCTGCCCAGCGTGCCGCGCTCGACCGGTTTGCTGGCAACGCCGTCTCCGACCTGCTGGCCGACTACCGGCCGGCGTACGAACGCTGGCGTACGGTCGGTGTGCTGCTCGGCGACCTAATTACCCACGCGCAGGAGCGAGCGCGTGAGGTCGAACGCCTGCGGTTCGGTCTCGAGGAGGTCGAGGCCGTCTCACCCCAGCCGCGCGAGGACGAGCAGCTGCGCCGCGAGGAGGACCGGCTGGCCAACGCAGAGTCTCTACGGGCGGCGACCGGGCAGGCGCACGCATGTCTGTCCGGCGGTGACGAGGTCGGGGCCGATGCCGCCTCGCTAACCGCGAGGTCTCGCTCCCTGCTCGAGGCTGAGCGCGATCATGACCCTACGGTCGCCGACCTGGCCGATCGTGCGGCGGAGCTCTCGTACCAGCTGGTCGATCTCGCGACCGAGCTGGCGAGCTACTCCACAGCTGTCGAGTCCGACCCGGTTCGCCTGGCCGCCGTGCAAGAGCGGCGCGCCGCGTTGAGTGGGCTGATCCGCCGTTACGGCACCGACCTGGAAGCGGTGCTGTCGTGGTCTCGGGACGCGCGCAAGCACCTGCTCGAGCTCGAGGGGACCGATGAGCGCATCGAGTCGCTGCACGCAGAGCGCGACGAGCTGACCGCCGTGCTACTGCAGCGGGCCACCGCCGTGGGCCAGGCACGCCGTCGCGCGGCCGAGCAGCTGTCCGCGCGGGTCAGCTCCGAGCTCACCGAGCTCGCCATGCCGCACGCCCGGGTGGTGGTGGCGGTCCGCACCCCGCAGACGCTGACCGAGCAGCACCTCGGCCCGTGCGGCGCGGACGAGGTGGAGATGCTGCTCGCCGCCAACGCCGGGGCCCAGGAACGCGCGCTCGCCAAGGGTGCCAGTGGTGGTGAGCTGTCACGGGTCATGCTCGCGCTGGAAGTGGTGCTCGCCGACAGCACGGAGGTCCCGACTTTCGTCTTCGACGAGGTGGACGCCGGCATCGGTGGTCGTGCTGCGATCGAGGTGGGTCGTCGGCTCGCCAGGTTGGCGCAGCGGGCCCAGGTCATCGCGGTGACCCACCTGCCGCAGGTCGCTGCCTTCGCCGACCACCACCACCGGGTCGTCAAGACCGAAGACGGAGCCGTGACGACAAGCGGAGTCGTCCGGCTGGACGCCCTCCAACGGGTGGAGGAGCTGTCCCGGATGCTGGCCGGTGTCCAGGAGTCCGAGGCCGCGCAGACCCACGCCCAGGAGATGCTCGACCTCGCGGCCCGGGAGCGGGGGAGGCTCGGGGCCGCGTGGCAGGATGACGATCGATGCGTCTGTCCTCCATCCGCCGCGCCAAGCAGGCCCACGAACCCGGTGTGACCGGAGTCGTTCGGCTCGACAAGCGTACGAAGAATCTGACCAAGCGGCTCAAGCCCGGCGACATCGCGGTCATCGACCACGTCGACATCGACCGGGTCAGCGCCGAGGCGCTCGTCGCCTGCGACGTGGGTGCGGTCATCAACGTCTCGGAGTCGATCTCGGGGCGGTACCCCAACCTCGGCCCGGAGATCATCGCCGCTGCCGGGATCCCCCTGGTCGACCACACCGGCGAGGAGTTGCTCGCCGTGTTGAACGAGGGTCAGCGCGTCCGGATCGACGCAGGAGTGATCTACCGCGACGGCCTGCAGGTCGGCAGCGGAGAGGTGTACGACGCCGAACGCATCCTCGAGCTCATGGCGGAGGCTCGTGCCGGGCTGTCCTCACAGCTGGAGGCGTTCACGGCCAACACCATGGAGTACCTCAGACGCGAGCGGGACCTGTTGCTCGACGGGGTCGGTGTGCCGGACATCGAGACTCAGATCGAGGGCCGGCACGTGCTGATCGTGGTCCGCGGGTACGACTACCGGCAGGACCTTGCTGCCCTGCGGCACTACATCGGTGAGTACCGTCCGATCCTGTGCGGTGTCGACGGCGGCGCTGACGCCCTGGTCGAGGCCGGCTACACCCCCGACCTGATCGTCGGCGACATGGACTGCGTGTCCGACGCCACCTTGCGTTGCGGTGCCGAGCTGGTCGTGCACGCGTACCGCGACGGTCGTGCCCCAGGGATGGAACGGCTCGAACGCCTCGGAGTCGAGGGCGTCACCTTCCCGGCCACCGGGACCAGCGAGGACGTCGCCATGCTGCTGGCCGACTCCAAGGGGGCGCCGCTGATCGTGGCGGTCGGCACCCACGCGACCCTCGTGGAGTTCCTCGACAAGGGTCGCTCCGGCATGGCCAGCACGTTCCTCACCCGGTTGCGGGTCGGACCCAAGCTGGTCGACGCCAAGGGGGTGGGTCGGCTCTACCACAGCCGGATCCGGACCTGGCAGATCCTGCTGCTGATCATCTCGGGGATGCTGGCCCTGTTGGTCGCACTCTCCTCCACGCCCACCGGCGAAACATGGATCAGCGTGCTGGACACCCGGTGGAACGACTTCGTCTACTGGCTTCGAGGCATCTTCTCGTGATCGACTTCCGCTACCACGTCGTCTCCATCGTCGCGATCTTCCTGGCTCTGGCCACGGGGATCGCGCTCGGCGCCGGACCCCTGGATGACGAGATTTCCGGCGGGCTGGTCAACGAGGCCGAGCGGGATCGGGCCGAGGAGGAGGAGGAGCTGCGCAGCGACCTCGAGGAGGCGAGTGCGGTGGCGGACTACCATGAGGAGTTCGCCGAGGCCGTCGCACCGACCGTCCTCGACGACCGGCTCGGCAACCACAGCGTCATGCTGCTGACCTTGCCGGATGCGGACGCCGACACCGTCGACGCGCTCGGGGCCGACGTCGAGCGCACCGGCGCGACGGTCGCCGGTGAGGTGGCCGTCTCCGAGGACCTGCTGGACCCCGGGAACCGGACCACCGCGCAGAGCCTGGCCACCCAGGTGCTCGACGGCGTCGAGGGCATCCCGCCGTTGAGGGACGCGACCAGCTACCAGATCGTCGGTTTCGCGGTGGGCCGCGGCCTGCTCACGACGGTCGAGGGTGGCGCCGGCCTGGACGCCAAGGCACAGGAGATCCGCAGTGCCTTCGAGGGTGCTGGCTTCCTGTCGTACGAGGGCGAGCCGAGCACCCGCGGCACCCTGCTGCTGGTGGTAGCGGGATCACCGCACGGTACTCCCGAGCCTGGCGTGGACGAGCTGATGTCCAGCCTGGTGGGTGCCATGGACTCCGTCGCGATGGGCTCGGTCGTGGCTGGGCCCACTGACGCCGCCGAGGACGGAGGCGCGGTGAGCGCCGTGCGCGACAACGACGCGGGCGACACCGTGTCGACGGTCGACGTGGCGCAGATCGCTGCAGGACGCGTGGCGACCATGTTGGCGCTAGCGGAGCAGGTGGCCGGCGAGACCGGCCAGTACGGGATCGGGGCTGGGACCGACAGCAGCGTCCCGGAGGTCACGGATCCCCAGCCCGAGCCCGACGTCGCAGGTGAAGGTTAGGCAGGGACACCTCGAGCCCCGATCGTACGACCCGGGGGCTGGGACCGGTGCGTCGTGGTCCACACCATCCCAGATCGTTGTTAGGCTGGAACCCCGTAGCCCGGTGTCGATCCGCAAGCCCCACTGCACCGCGACTGTTCCGCGATCTACGGGAGCCCCTCTTGGCCGTGTCAGCGCCCACCAAGCATGTGTTCGTCACCGGCGGCGTCGCCTCGTCGCTGGGCAAGGGTCTCACCGCCTCCAGCCTCGGCCGACTGCTGAAGTCGCGTGGCCTGCGGGTGACGATGCAGAAGCTGGACCCCTACCTCAACGTCGACCCCGGCACGATGAACCCCTTCCAGCACGGCGAGGTCTTCGTCACCGAGGACGGCGCCGAGACTGATCTGGACATCGGTCACTACGAGCGCTTCCTGGATGAGGAGATGGTCGGACGCGCCAACGTCACGACCGGTCAGGTCTACTCCGACGTCATCGCGAAGGAGCGCCGCGGTGACTACCTCGGTGACACGGTTCAGGTCATCCCGCACATCACCAACGAGATCAAGGACCGCATGCTCGCCATGGGCGGGCCGGTGATCGACGTGGTCATCCATGAGATCGGTGGCACCGTCGGTGACATCGAATCGCTGCCGTTCCTCGAGGCCGCGCGCCAGCTGCGTCACGACGTAGGGCGCGAGCACAGCTTCTTCCTGCACGTGTCCCTGGTGCCTTACATCGGTCCGTCCGGTGAGCTCAAGACCAAGCCGACCCAGCACTCCGTCGCCGCGTTGCGCCAGGTCGGCGTCGCTCCGGATGCGGTGGTGTGCCGCTCCGACCGGCCGATTCCGCAGAGCGTCAAGAGCAAGATCTCGCTCATGTGCGACGTGGACGACGAGGCCGTGGTCGCCGCAGTCGACGCCGCCAGCATCTACGACATCCCCCGGATGTTGCATGCGCAGGGGCTCGACGCCTATCTCGTACGCCGCTTGAACCTGTCGTTCCGCGACGTCGACTGGACGCAGTGGGACGACCTGCTCGGGCGCGTCCACGACCCGGACGAGGACGTCACGATCGCCCTGGTCGGCAAGTACGTCGACCTGCCCGATGCGTACCTGTCGGTCGCGGAAGCGCTGCGTGCCGGCGGGTTCGCGCACCGCACCAGGGTGCACCTGCGCTGGGTCCCCTCCGATGACTGCCAGACGGCCGAAGGCTCCGCCAAGCACCTCGCGGACGCCGACGGCATCTGCGTGCCCGGTGGCTTCGGCATCCGTGGCATCGAGGGCAAGATCGGCGCCCTGACGTATGCCCGTACGTACCGGATCCCTACCCTGGGGCTCTGCCTGGGCCTGCAGTGCATGGTGATCGAACACGCACGCAACGATGCCGGGCTGGCTGACGCGAGCTCGAGTGAGTTCGACCCGGGCACACCGGTGCCGGTCATCGCGACGATGGCCGAGCAGCAGGCGTACGTGCAGGGAGCCGGCGACCTCGGCGGGACCATGCGCCTGGGTGCGTACCCGGCGACGCTCCTGCCCGGCAGCCTCGTCGCCGAGGCCTACGGCACCACGACGGTCTCCGAACGGCACCGGCATCGCTACGAGGTCAACAACGGGTTCCGTGACCAGGTCGAGAAGGCCGGCCTGGTGTTCTCGGGGACCTCGCCGGACTCGTCGCTGGTGGAGTTCGTCGAGCTGCCCCGCGACGTGCACCCCTACTACGTGGGAACGCAGGCCCACCCCGAGCTCAAGTCACGACCGACCCGTCCGCACCCGCTGTTCGCCGGGCTGGTCAAGGCGGCGCTCGAGCGCCAACGCGAGACCCGGCTGCCGGTCGACGGCGTGAAGCGCCGCTCGGCCGAGCGCGAGTCGACGTCGGCGTGAGTTCCGGGCTGCCCGGCACGATCCGGCATGCCGGCGATCCGCTGGGCGACTCGGCGGAGCGTTGGCCGGTCACGGCCTCCGAGCGGGGGTACGACGGCAGCTTCGTCTCCGTGCGGGTCGATACGGTGGCCGCCCCTGATGGGGCGTCGTTCGACCGGACCGTGGTCGAGCACGAGGGCGCCGTCGGGGTCCTGGCTCTCGACGGCGAAGGCCGGGTGCTGCTGCTGTCGCAGTACCGCCACGCCGTGGGACGTCGCCTCCTCGAGATCCCGGCCGGGATCCGCGACGTCTCGGGGGAGGCCCCGGTGCTGGCGGCCGCCCGCGAGCTCGCCGAGGAGGCGTCCCTGCGGGCCGCGGACTGGCGGATCCTGCTCGAGCTGTACCCGTCGCCGGGCGTCATGGACGAGCACTGGATGATCTACCTGGCCCGTGACCTGCAGGTCGCCGAGGACTCCGACTTCGTACGCGTGCACGAGGAGGCCGACATGTCCGCGGTCTGGGTACCGCTGGACGATGCCGTGGCGGCAGTGTTCGATCGGCGGCTGTGCGACTCGATGGCGGCCGTAGCGCTGCTCGCTGCTCAGGCGGCTCTGGTCCGGGGCGGGCTCGACGCGCTGGACGAGGTCGCCCTCGGTTGAGCCCCGGCTCGGCGGCGGCTTCGGGGAGTCGTCGTCCCGATCAGCCCCGTAGCTCGCGCGCTGCGCGTATGCGCCTGGATGGCCGGGGTGCGGTCGTCACATCAGTCACATCAGTCACGTGGGCACCACCCCTCGGGAGAATCAACCTATCGTGGCGTCTCGAAAGGGCACTTTCCCCGAGTGGCGGTGCTGCTGTGACCCGTGTGGCATCTGATGCTCGCTGTAGCGGGTGTGATCGTCGGCTGAGACCGCCACTGATGCCCGCGTTGTGGCTGCTGAGGCTGAGGTGGCGAGTTATCCACAGTTCCGCTTTGACCTGTTTCGCAATGACCTGAACCTGGGTACTTTCATCCGGTCGGAGCAACTCGTGGAGCAGCCGTGGGTCGAGATCGCAGGGTCAGGACGCTGAGCGTCGCAGCCGGGGGGCTGGTGGCGTCGGTGGTGTTGGCCGCGTGCACGGGGGATGCTCCCGCGGCGCAGCCGGACCCGCCGGAGCCGAGCGAGCCTCCTACGTCGCAGGCTCCGACTGACGACCCCACCGATGAGCCGACGGATGAGCCAACTCTACCGCCGATCGCGGAGCCGGAGCTGCCCGCTGCAGCGACGAAGCCGACACTCAAGGGTGCCGAGGCATTCGTGGAGTACTACGTAGAGCTGATGAACTACGCGAAGTCGACCGGCGACTCATCGATGCTGCTCACAGCTTCACGCGGTTGCGATGGCTGCAACGAGTACGCCGAGCTCTACACAAGCACCTACGCTCGGGGCGGCTACTACAAAGGCTTCGACTGGCGGCCAACTGTGCGCGTCGTGTATGACCTTCGGAACGTTTTCCTGGCGTTGACTGACATTTCAGCGGACGGTGGAGTCCATAGAGATAGCACGTCAGCAGTAACAGAGGAGTTCGAACCAGACGAGCATCAGGTACGGTTCTCGTTGCGCCGAATTGCACAGGGATGGAAGATCACCGATTTTGTGAGCCAGGGATGAGGCGCCCTTTGTTTGCGATGATGGGAATCGCTACGCTAATAGTTTCAGCAGCCGGTGTCGTTCTCCTAGCCTCTGGGCTCGATGGCGTTGACGGGGAAGGTGCTCCGAACAGTCCAGAAGTGGTTGTGACTGGCGAGGAGGGCGAACCCGGTCAGGTCATTAGCTCGCCAATCAACGACCCTAACGCTCCGGGAGCTCCTTTTGCTTCGCAATGGCTAATTGCCTGTTCGGTAAATTATCCAGGCAATCCGGAGGCAATTTGCCAATCGGCCCGAGACTGTCCGGAGACAGATTTCTTAAGGTTCACGCTATGGGTCAGGCAGACAAGAAGCTCGACGTGGACACCAACAGTCACCGAGTGTTTCGATCCGGAGGATCCCGATCCAGACATCCCCCGGCCCACCGTCACCCCCGACCTCGTGCTGCGCGAAGTCCGCCGCATCGGCCTGCCCGCGCTCCGGATCCAGGTCCAGCCCGCCGATGCCACGCTCGTCAACTTCGACACGATCTTCTACGCCGAGCCCCAACCGTTCGCCCGGACCGTACAGCTGCTGGGCTACAACGTGGACGTGGAGGCGACGCCCGCGGCGTACGGCTGGTTCTTCGGTGACGGGCAGACCGCCACCACCGACGGTCCGGGCGCCCCGTACCCGGCCAAGGACGTCGTACACGCCTACGCCAGCGCCGACGTGGTCGAGCGGCCCAGCGTCGACGTCACGTACGAGATTCGCTTCCGCGTCGATGGCGGCGAGTGGCGCAGCATCGACGAGACGGTGACCGCTGACGGACCGACCGTGGATGTCGAGGTGAAGGAGGCAGCCCCGGTCCTGTCGGGCGACTGAATCCGTCGCCAAGGTCGCTGTCACTAGACTCCCGAGCACCGTGTCGCGGCTCAAGGATGAGTCCCGGTCCAGCAGGCAGGGAGCAGCACCCCATGAAGGTCGGCGTGCCGAAGGAAGTCAAGAACCACGAGTACCGCGTGGCCATCACCCCATCCGGCGTGCACGAGTTGACCGTGCGCGGTCACGAGGTGCTCGTGGAGCAGGACGCGGGGCTCGGCTCGTCCATCCCCGACGGCGACTACGTCACCGCCGGTGCCAGCATCGTGCCGACCGCCGACGACGTGTGGGCGACCGCTGACCTGATCCTGAAGGTCAAGGAGCCGATCCCGAGTGAGTACGACCGCATGCGTGACGGACAGACGCTCTTCACCTACCTCCACCTCGCCGCCTCGCGCGAGTGCACCGACGCGCTGACCTCACGCGGCGTCACCGGGATCGCGTACGAGACGGTCCAAACCCCGGACGGAACGACTCCGCTGCTGGCGCCGATGAGCGAGGTCGCCGGCCGGCTCGCGCCGCAGGCCGGGGCGTACCACCTGATGCGCCAGGGCGGCGGGCGCGGTGTGCTGATGGGCGGCGTGTCCGGTGTGTACGCGGCGAAGGTCGTGGTGATCGGCGCGGGTGTCTCCGGCATGAACGCCGCTGCCATCGCCTTGGGGATGCAGGCGGAGGTGCTGCTGCTCGACCGCAACGTCGAGCGGCTGCGCGAGGCCGACCGGATCTACCAGGGGCACCTGCAGACCGTCGCCTCCAACAGCTACGAGGTCGAGCGTGCCGTGCTGGACGCCGACCTGGTGATCGGTGCGGTGCTCGTGCCCGGGGCGAAGGCGCCGACGCTGATCTCCAACGACCTGGTCGAGCGGATGAAGCCGGGCAGTGTGCTCGTCGACATCTCGATCGACCAAGGTGGTTGCTTCGAGGACTCGCACCCGACGACGCACGCCGAGCCGACGTACGCCGTGCACGACTCGATCTTCTATTGCGTGGCCAACATGCCCGGCGCGGTGCCGCACACCAGCACGTACGCGCTCACCAACGTGACGATCCCGTACGCGGTGGCGCTGGCTGACAAGGGCTGGCGCACGGCCCTGCGCGACGACAGCAGCCTGGCGTTGGGTCTGAACACGCACGCAGGCAGCGTCACGAACCGGCCGGTCGCCGAAGCGCTGGGCACCGAACATCTCAGTCTCGACGAGGTCCTGGCCTGAGTACGCCCGGCACAGCCGCACGGTCCTACCTCGACCACCTCAACGTCGAGCGGGGCCTGGCTCACAACACGCTCACCTCCTACCGGCGCGACCTGCAGCGCTACGTCGACTTCCTCGGCCGCCTCGGGCGCGAGCAGTTGCGCGACGTCACCGAGGCCGATGTCGCGGCGTTCCTCGGCTACCTGCGCGAAGGCGACGAGCAGCACCCCGCGCTCTCCTCGGGCAGCGCAGGGCGCGCCGTGGTGGCGGTGCGCGGCTTGCACAAGTTCGCGCTCCGCGAGCGCCTCGTCATTCAGGACGTGGCCGCACCCGTACGACCGCCGTCCCCGCCCAAGCGGCTGCCGAAGGCACTGAGCGTGACCGAGGTGGAGGCGCTTCTGACGGCATCCGGGTCGGCCGGCACCGCGCTGGCCGTACGCGACAGGGCGCTGCTGGAGCTGCTCTACGGCACCGGTGCGCGGATCTCCGAGGCGACCGGTCTCGACGTCGACGACGTGGATCTGGAGGACCGGGCTGTGCTGCTGTCGGGCAAGGGCGGCAAGCAGCGTCTGGTGCCCGTGGGATCTTTCGCCGTCGACGCCGTCCGGATCTACCTCACCGGTGCGCGAGCAGACCTGGTGAGCACCGGGACGCCGGCGCTGTTCCTCAACGCCCGCGGGGGCCGGCTGTCGCGGCAGAGCGCATGGGCCGTGCTGGTCCGCAGCGCCGAGCGCGCCGGCCTGAGGAAGGAGGTCTCCCCGCACACGCTGCGGCACTCCTTCGCCACCCACCTGCTGGACGGAGGTGCGGACGTACGCGTGGTCCAGGAGCTCCTCGGGCATGCGTCGGTGACCACCACGCAGATCTACACGTTGGTCACCGTGGACAAGTTGCGCGAGGTGTACGCCACGGCACACCCACGGGCGCTTGGCTGAGCGAGATCGATTTCAAGCGCCCGTGACTGGGTTGGCGCCTGGCGAAGAGGTGATGACGAGTTTGGCGCGCACCTGCCGTGCCTGTGGAGGCGCGTCGTGGACGCCGATATGGACGGCCTTGCGCTGCCTGTTCTGGAAGCGATGACTTGTTGACCTCTCGTCCCGGGCCGTCCCGATGCGTCCTGCGGTCGGGATCGTCGCGAGGATCAGCGACGCCGAGATGCGACCCGGGCGGTCCTGCCGGCGCTACTGGGTTTCACCAGCGAGAGCCGGTGGCTGCGAGGTCTTGCAGCCTCGAACCCGCGTGGCTAGCCTCGGACAGGTGTCTCGGCGCGCCGCCCGGCTGCACCACGCGGAGATTCGGATGCCGACCAGCTCACAGATGCCGATCGGAAGCGCTTCCGGCCAGGCTGCGCAGCGGTAGAGACCGACCGATGGATGCTCGGGAGTACGCCGCGCGAGTGGCCAGTTACGTCCCGCCAGCCACCCCGACGCTCGCCCCACTGCTCCAGGCGGCCGAGGACCTCGATGCGGCCATCGCCGCCGCAGATGCCCAGATCGACGCTGCCCGCCAGCAGTTCCAGCAGGCGTTCGACAACATCAGGGCAGCGCTCAAGCAGGCGATCCTCGACGCCGTCCCGCTGGAGGAGATCCGCGGCGCCCTGGGCGAACTCACCGTGGAACGGTCGCTGAAGCTCGAGGCGACGCTCGGGCCGCTGTACGTCGCCGCGACCTCGCCGCCGGTGCAGCTCAGGGACCCCCGTGACGGGTCGCTGATCACGCTCGGGCCGCTGCCTCCCGATGCGTTCACGGCCCGACTCGACGCTGGGCCCCTGCGCGGCGGCGGCACCCTCGTGCACCTGCCGGACGGCGTCAGCGGCCTGCTCACCGCCAATGTCGGTGTCGCGGAGGTCGCTGCCCTGGCCAGCATCCGCAAGCTCGGCAACGGCCCCTCGTTCCTGGCAGTCCTCTCGGCCGGGTTCACTCCCGGGCTGCAGGTCGGGTTCGGCTTCCAGATCAACAGGGTCGGCGGCGTGATCGGGATCGAGCGCCGCCTCGACGCGGACATCCTGGCGCGGCGGCTAGGCGACGGGAGCGCCACGGCTGTGCTGTTCCCCCTCGACATCGCCAAGAACGGCCGCGCCGTGCTGGACGCCGCGGAGGGGCTGTTCCCGCCCGAGCCCGGATCGGCGGTCGCCGGTCCGACGTTCCGGTTCGCCTGGCTCGAGGTCGCAGGCAAAGGCTTCGCCTCGGTCGACCTCGGCGTCCTCCTCGAGCTGCCGGGTCCGCGAAAGATCGCTCTGGTCGGCGTGCTCAAGGCCGGCATCGACCCCGTTGTCCGGCTGCGCGCCGACTTCGCCGGCGTCATCGACTTCGCCCAGCAGCGCGCGACGGTCGACGCCACGCTCGTCGACAGCGGCGCCCTCGGCATCTTCCGTATCTACGGGGACCTCGCGTTCGCCAGTTCGTGGGGTCCGGCCTCCTACACGGTGCTCTCACTGGGCGGCTTCTATCCCGGCTTCCGTCCCGAGCCCGCACAGATCCGGCCGCTCAGCCGGCTCGGCATGGCCCCGGAGGTCGCCCTCCCGGGATTCCGGATGCGCGCGGAGGGCTACCTGGCGGCCACCTCCAACACCCTGCAGATCGGTGGTCGCCTCGACGTCGGGGTCGACGCCGGCATCGCATCGATCTCCGGCTTCCTGGGTGTCGACGCCCTCGTGCAGTTCACGCCGTTCCACATCAATGCCCAGATCGCGGCCGGTCTGGACGTCCGGTTCCTCGGACAGACCTTCTGCGGTGTGTCCTTCCACGGCACCCTCGACGGGCCGGGGCCGGTCACCCTCGCCGGGCGGCTGAGCGTGGAGACGTTCTTCAAGGACTTCGACTTCGACAAGACCTTCGTGATCGGCAGCCCGGCACCCCGCGAGGAGATCTCCGACTCGCGCGCGCTGGAGGCGGTCCGGCTCCAGGCCGTGCCCGACAACCTCACGGCGCTCGGTGGGGCTGACCGGCTGGTGACGCTCGCGCCGCTCGACCGCACCGGCAAGTACGCAGTGGTGGCCCCCCTCGGTGGTGTCGAGTGGCGACAGCACGCCGTACCTCTCGACACCCCGATCGACCGCGTCGCCGGTGTCCCCGTCGGATCCGTGCAGACCGTGACCGCCCGGGCCACACAGCCGCAGCTGACCAGCCAACAGGTCAAGGACCGGTTCGCTCCCGGCTCCTTCATCACCCTCACCGCGGCGGAGTCCCTCAACGGCCCGACGTACGACGAGCTGCCCGCGGGCCTGCAACTGCACGGTGCCACCGTGCCTGGTGCCAAGCAGCCGCGAGGCCCGGCGGTGACGGTGCTCCGCAAGGTACGCGGCGAAGAAGAGCTGACCTCTGGTCCGGCACAGGGCACCTTGCTGTTCGCCGGCGCCCTGCTCGCCATGGTCGCGGAGCGGGACCGCGCCGCTGCCGTCCACAGCAGTCAGGTCGCGGTCGACGTGGCGCCGTCGCGGTGGGTCACTACCGGCGGCGGCTCCCACGACAGCGCGACGCAGGCCATGCAGGCCGCCCGGCTGGGCGGCGGGGTCGCGCTCGCCGCGGCCGACGCTGCCCGGCCAGTCACCTTGGAAGGCTTCTGAGATGGCCGAGGCCTTCCTCTCCTGGCGCCGCCCCGCTCTGAGCACCCTCATCCCGGCGAACCCGCCGCAGCTCGACGGCCGGATCACCGCCGACTTCCCGCTCGCCCTCAACGACGGCGGCGCCGACGTCGCCGCCGCCGTTCCGTTCGTCCTCACCGGCCCCCAGGACGTGCTGCAGATCAACCCCCAAGCCGTCGTCACACGCCGTCCGACGCCAGGCTCGGTCAACGTCGAGATCACCCACGCTCCGTACGCCGAGCTCGCCGAAGCCGACCTGCCCTGGCGCTACTCCCCCCGACCCAACACGCCAGCGGGCATCCAACCGTGGGTGGTCCTGATCGTCGGCGAGACCGGGCGCGAGCTCACCGTCGGCAGCGGCCAGGTGGTGGCCGCCGGTCAGCTGCTCGACGAACACAACCTCGACATGGCTGCGGCGTGGGCGCACGTCCACCAGATCCCCGGCCACTCCGACATCGCCCGCATCCTCGCGTCCCGCGTCGTCGTCGACGCCGCCGGCACCACCGTGAGCGCCCTTCGCCAGGACACCGACTACACCGTCGCCCTGGTGCCGGCCTGGCTCGCCGGTGCGAAACCAACGGATCCTCCCGAGCGCGCGTGGCGGGCCACCGGCAACGCCACGAAGCGCTTGCCGTGCTTCGACAGCTGGTCCTTCCGGACCACCGCCGAGGACGACGACTTCAAGAGGATCGCCGAACGGCTCAACCCGCTCACCGCTGCCGAGGAGGCCGCGCTCGCCGCCGTGAAGGTCGGCCTGGCCGCCCTCGCACTGGGCCCGGTCGGCCCCGGCCGCCTCACGATGGGCGGTGCGATCACCGCTTCGTCCGGGCCGGGCCCCACTGTGCTCAAGCCACGGACCGCCGCGGCCACCAGCCGCCTTGCGCGCTTCCAGCGCACCGCGCGGGGCCGCTGGGTGCTCGGCCTGCCCCGGTACGACGAACCGTGGGCCAGCGGGCCGGGGGAGGACCCGGTGCCGGCCAGGCTGCAGGGCTGGCGCAAGCAGCTACACAATGACCCACGCCACCGTGGTGCTGCCGGTCTCGGCGCCTGGGCAGGCATCGCGTGGCAGGACCGGATCGCGGACGCGGCGGCCGCCCAGGCGGGCGCGATCGCGCTGGCCGCCGAACGCATCCGCAACCTCGGGCTGGGGCTGCAGGCGAGCCGGAGCCAGTGGCAGCGCCGGGTCCCGGACAACCCGGAGCATGCGGTTGCCGTCCTCGCCCCGCTCCTGGGCCGGCTGCCGACCTCGGAGTCGACTACGGCCCTCGACACGCTGTCGGGGCGGACCGCGTGGCTGACCCCTGCTCTGTTCTCATCCGCGGCCCGCCGACTGCTTCGCCCACGCGGGACGATCGCCCGGCACGCAAAGCCCGGCGCCCGTCGTCTGCGCCGGCTCGCCGCCGTGGCCGCTACGACCTGTCCGAAGCCGCCGCTCCCACCCCCCGGGCAACGTGACCTGACCGACCGGCTCCTCGACCCTCAGGCGACGCGGGCCGCCTCCGACGCGCTCCGCGAGAATGCCCGGTCCCTGGTGGCCGAGGCATTCGAGGCCATTGACGAGCACGACCGGCGCCGCAGCTTCCCGAGCCTCGTCATCGACCCGAACATCCCACTCGTCCCTGACGGCGAACCCGACCGGCGCGGCACCGGCACCGGCGACGGCGAACGCGATCCCGACCGTGAGCATCTCGCAGACGTGCTCGGCGAGGTGCCCGAGGAGGTCGTCGACACGGTGGTGGCGGCCGCTCAACCGGTGTCGCGCTGCCGGCCCCTGGAGCCGCCGGTCTGGACCGGCGTGGCGACCGCCGTGGTCAAGGGCATTGACCCGCACGTCAAGCGACCGGTCGTGGTCGACCGGGTACTCGGCGGGATCACCGGCCTGCGCGAGCCGGTTCTCGCGGTCCCGGACTTCGCGCCCGAGCTCGACATCCCACTCTGGTCGTTCCTGCGCGACAACGCCCCCGACTGGCTGTTGCCCGGCGGCGGCGACGTACCGCTGGACCGGGTCATGGCGATGGTGACCAACAACGAGTTCGTCGACGCATTCATGATCGGCGCCAACCAGCAGACGCTGGCCGAGCTGCGGCGTCGCAACATCCCGGTGACCACCGGCTGGACGCCGCTGCGCCGGTTCTGGCAGCGCGTCGACGCCGAGGGGCAGGTCACAGACATCCAGCCGGTGCTCGACCTGCTCACCGAGCCCGCTCCCGGCCGGCCCCGGTGGCCCGAGGGCACCCCGCTCGGTGACCGTACGCACCAGCGTGACGGCGCCACCTCGCAGCTGATCATCCTGCTGCACACCGAACTGTTCCGGCGTTATCCCGCCACACAGGTCTACCTGGTCGAGAACCCGGGCGGCGCCGACACCTGGGGTGACCCGCCGGCAGTGGGCGACCCCACCACCCACGTCCAGCCGATCCTCGGCGGAGCCCTCGAGCCCGAGCTGGTGTTCTTCGGCTTCCCGCTCTCGCCCCAGGAGGGCACGAGGTACTGGCTGGTGCTCGAGGAACCACCGCCCGGCTTCCGGTTCCGGGCCCCTACCGCGGCAGAACGCCAGCTCGGCAACGGCGGTCGCTACGCCGCGAGCACCCTCGACCCACCCGTGCGCGCCTTCTTCGGGAATCTGCTGTGAATGCCAGCGTCGTCCGGGACGAGATCACCGCGGTCCGCGAGAAGCTGGTAGCCGTCGAGCAACAGCTCCGCGACACGTTCAAGGCCCTCAACGCCATCCCCGACTGGCTGCGGGTCGGCGACCCCGACCGGTTTGCCCGTCCGGCCGACCGACGCAAGGCGAAGCGGGCCGACGACCTCCGCGCTCAGGCCGAGGACCTTGCCCACGAACAGGTGGTCCTCCGGTCACGCCTGGACGACCTTGACACCGCCATCTCGGGCTTTCCGACGGACTCGTCGTACGGTGTCGTGCTGCCGGTGCGCCTTGAGACCCGATTCACCCGACCCCGACCGGGAGCCGCTCCCGGCAGCCGGGACGCCCGCTGGAAGCTGCGAGTCCGGGTCGAACCGGACCCGATCGCGATGCCCGTGCCTCCGAGCGACCCGACCCGGCGCGAGGCCGATCTGGTCGTGCGCTGCTGGAACGACGCCAAGGGTGACCTGTCCACCGGGGCCGGCGGCCGCGCGTTCCAGACGTTGGGTCGCCGGGTCGGCCTGGCGCGCGCCGCCTGGCTCCGGCGTGCCGTCCCTGTCGACCGCCGCACCGGCGGCGGCTTCGAGACGGTCGAGGACTATCCCGCCAGCACCACCGTTCCTCCGCCGCTGGTCGGTCTGCCGCACCGGCTGGAGATCTGGGGCGGCCCGGCCGACGATCCGCGTCGACTCCTGCGCCTGACAGCCAACCGCCAGGCCATCGCCGCCCAGGCCGGGCTGCACGCGGTCAAGCCGATGCGCGACGGGCGGATCCCTCGTACCTGGTGGAACTCCTACGAAGCGGCGCGCCGGGTAGGGCTGGCCGGCGAGATCGTGCTGGGCGAGGAGCGACCGGCACTCGACGTCCTGATGTGCGTCGGACTCTGCGAACCCGGTAGGAAGCCGTCGCCGAGAGAGGTCTTCGTCGCCCATGCCCGCGCCGGGCGTCTGGGCACCCTCCCCCCGCTCAGTCCCACCAACACCGTCGCCGGTGTGCCGGCAGCCGACACCGGCAAGGACCCGAAGGCCTGGCTCGAGATGGCACGGCTGCCGAAGACGACCGCCGGCGGACTGTCCGACGTCCTCACCGGGGATGCGCTGCTGACCGGGGTACTGACCCCCGACCTCGACCGGCACCGCGCGGCCAGGGCGCTCGTGCGGGCGTTGTGGCCGGTGCTGTGGCAACGCAGCCTCAAGGACCTCGCCGGTCTCGGTGAGGAGATCTTCCGACTCGGCAGCTACGCCGGGCGCAACCTGCATCCCTTCGGACCCTTTCCGGTGCTCCGCATCGCAGACCTGCCGTACGGCGTCCTGCCCATCGCGGACTACGACCGGATGGTGGCGCGAGGCGAGCCGCTGCCCAGGCTCGAGCGAGCGGTCCTGCGAGCCGTCGACCACCTGACACCGGCGCTCGTGGCCGCAGCCGGTCCGGAGCCGGCCCTCGTCGGCGGAGACGAAGAAGCGATCCTGAGGGTCCTGAGCAAGGTCCCGACCGCGCGCGAGTACGGCTCCCGCAGTCATCCCGCCACCGTATTGATGGCTGCCCTGATCGCCTCGTTCGGCGGCCCCTCACCCACCGAGACGGTGTCGGCGTGGGAGGAGCAGGCCGCGCTCTTCCGTGAGTTGCTGCCTGTCCCTCCGGCTCGCCGCCACTCACCCGCCTTCCACGTCGAGCCGTGGCCGCACAAGACGTCACCGGAGTGGCGCGAGGTCCTGCAACGCCTTCTCGACGCCCGGTGGGAGGAACTTGCGACGAAGAGCGATGGGTCCGGGTTCTGGGGCGGCGGCGACGAGCTGCCGATCCACCCTCTGGCGCGGCTGGTGCGCCAGGCGCTGCTGCTGACCATGGTCGAGGCGGGTCGGCTCGGCACCCTCACGTCGCCGCCGCAACCGCCGGGATACCTGGTGCCGCTGAGCGAGCCGGACAGGATGGCCGTGGATGCCCAACTGGTGGACGAGGACGGGCCGGTCTTCGAAGTGCCTGGCCAGACCGCAGAACTCGTCGCGGAGGGGGTGGACCGGCTGCCGCGGCGCGACGCCGTCGTCCACCAGTTCGAGGACGTCCGGCAGGCGGTCCGCGAACTGGTGGACTCCGACCCGGTCGCCGTCGAGTCGGTGCTCAACGGCGTGCTGGACTCCGCCGGGCACCGCCTGGACGTGTGGTACACGGCGATCGCGCACCGGCGCCTGCGGCAGCTCCAGGCGCTCCGGGCGACACCCGTGCTGGGCGCCTACGGGTGGGTCGACGACCTGCGCCCCGCCGACGACCCGACCCCGCCGACGACTGCAGGGCTGCTGCATGCCCCCGGCTACCCGCAGGCCCTGACCGCGGCGCTTCTGCGCGACCACGCCGTGCACGACACCGACGACGAACGGTGGAAGCTCACCCTGGACTCCGCGACCGTGCGGCTGGCCTCCGAGCTGGCCGATCAGGTGCGCTCCGGCACCCACCTCTCCGAGGTGCTCGGCCGCGAGATCGAACGCAGGTTCCCGGCACCAGGACGGGTGATGAGCCTGCGGCGGCAGTACGCCGCGCGACCGGAGTGGGAGGGTCGCCGGGTCTGTGACGGCCAGCTGGTCCTCGACGACGCGCGCAACCATCCCGACCGGCTCCCCGGCTGGCTGGACCGGAAACAACTGCGCGACCTGCTCGACGCGATCGACGCCTACGCCGACATGCTCGTCGCCGACGCCCTACACGCGGTGGTCGAGGGTCGCACCGACGCAGCCGCCGATGCCCTCGAGGCTTCCGCAGGGCTCGGTGCACCTCCCGAGCTGCGGCTGTTGCGCACGCAGCGTGAGGGCGCCACGGTACAGACCGACGTACTGTTTGCGATCCCGTGGCAGAAGTCGTGGGAGTCCACCACCATCACGGCTTCGACCTCGCCCGTCACGGTCGCGGACCCGGCGTTTGCCCGCTGGCTGACCCGCGAGCTGGGTCGTACGTCCGCGGTGACCTGGACGGACCGCGACCGCCCAGCGCGACACGTGAGCCTGTCCAGGCTCCACCTGACCTTGGCGGACACATTGATGTACTCAGCCGACGCATTGGACGACCTGGCCCGCAGCCGGCTCGACCACGCCGGCCGCCTGGGCGGCACCGCACACGAGACCCTTGCCCAGGTGACGAGGCTGGCGTCCCTGCTGGGAGCCCGAACGCCCGAGGGGGCACTCGCGGAGCAGCAGCTGCGCTCACGGCTGGGCAGGCTGCGCGCAATGGCGAAAGATCTCGCTCAGGATCTGGCCTCGCCTCCGCCACCCGGACCGAAGCGCCGAAGACTCATCGAGCGGACCCGCCGATGGGGGCTCCCAGTGGACATCGCGTCCGCGAGGGTCGAGCTGGCTCAGCGCCGCAAGATCGGCACAGGTGACGCCAAGGCGCCCGCCGAGGAGGTCGCACGGCGGATCCGGCAGTTGGTCCCGACCCTGGCGCCGCTGCCGTTGGTCTGCCCGCGCACGCTCCCACAGGTGTTCGGCCACCGGGAGGTGCTGACCGACTGGTTGCCGGTGATGGCTGCCGTCCGCCCGCCGATGGCGAAACTCGAGGCGGCCGCGTTGCTGAGCGACCAGCAGTGGGCCAGCGCCACCAGTGACCGACGAGACGACCCGTGGGCCGCGCCCGAACCCGACAGGCACGGCGTCTCGACCGACCAACACCTGACCGTCGTCGTGGGACCCGGTCTCGGCACGCGGCCCGGCCGCCCGGTGGGGGTCGTACCCCTGGACGCCTGGGGTGAGACCGTGCCGGCGCCGCGGCACACCAGCTGGACCGCGTTCGGGTACGACGCCCCGCGGGCTCGCGCCCCACAGGCCGTGCTGGTCGTCGTACCCGCCGACACGGAGTCCCCGCTCGACCTCGCCCAGGTGCGCGGCGCCGTGCTCAAGGCTCGACAGCTCGCACGGGTCCGGTCGAGCACCGGCCAGACACCCGACGGGGTGTTGGTCGGGCTGCCGCTGGGCGTGGTCGAGGCCGTCGGAGACGCGGCGGCCACGTTGACCCAGGAGGAGCCGTGACGATGATCGTCGAGTGGCTACGCCGCCTCGAACCGGTGCCGCCGCACGGCGACCTCGAGCGCGGGTTCCGGCAGGAGGTCGCCGATCCGCTCTGGATGTTGGGGCGCCAGTGGCAGCTCGGCGAGCACACCGGCGAGGACGCCGGTGCGCCGGTCGGTGTGACGATGTCGGTGTCGCACACGCCGATCGAGCCGCTCGACGGACTGAACCCGACCCGGGTACCCGCGGAAGCCATCATCGAGGGAAATGCCGCGGACTGGTGGACGATCGGACGGCGGATCCGGGTCGGCCGTGTCATCGCCCGCTCCCTCAGCGCCCAGCAGCGCTCCGCGGTGGCCTTCGCGGGCGATCTGCCAGCGCCGTACGGCAGGGCGTTCGAGGGAATGGTCGACGGACGCGAAGCCTGGCGCCGCAAGCTGATCGCTGCCGACCACCCGGCACTCGATGGGTTCCGGCCGCAGCGGCGTGACCACTGGGACTCGTCGAGGATGCGGTACGACGCGACGTTCCGCGCCGGGCGCAGTCGCCTGACGGTGAAGAACCACAGCGGTAGCGAGGTCGACTGGTACACCGCCGACGCCGACCAGCCTCTCGGCCGGCTCCCGAAGGCCACGCGGGTCGAGGTGATCCCGATGAGGCTGCAGTACCCCGGCGCCCCGCTGCCCCGCGTCTGGCAGATCGAGGACCACGCGGTCGACATCGGCGGCTACCCACCGGATCGGTCACACCTCGCGACAGCGCTACTCATCGAGCTGGTGACCGACCACGCCGGCGACTGGTTCGTCGCGCCGGTACCGGCGCCGTCCGGGCGGTCCAAGGCCCCGGGCATGGGTGCCGTGGTGACCCTTGCCGATGTGAAGGTCCGCAACAGCTTCGACGAGGTCGACACGCTCCTGGTCCCGCCCGGCGAGGGTGACGACCCAGCCGGACCGGACGAGCCGACCGGACCTTGGTCGCTGTTCCGCACCCGTGGCCTGGGCCGGTCCAGCCTGGTGCTGTGGCCGACTGCAGCGACGCCGATCACCGGACCGGTGCTCGACGACATCGTCTTCGGAGTCGACGAGGACGCCAACCTGATGTGGGCAGTCGAGGAGCGCGTCGACGGCCTGCCACTCGCCTCCGGCGCCGAGGCCCGACAGGCGCTCGCCGACGGCCGCTCCACCGGTTCGCGCGAGTTCCGCTGGCTGCCGACGAGCACGTTGCCGCCGCACTGGCACCCCTACCGAGGTGTCCCGATCAACGCGCCCACAGTCTTCGAGCAGGGCCTCGTCGCCAACTTCTCCACAGGCACCCCGAAGCCGCGGCCGGGCCCCTTGTCCGACCTGATCCGCAGCACGCCGAGCAAGGGTCACCTGCTCGACCTGCACGCCGTCCCCTACCAGGGGCTCCGGCTCGAACGGCGCTACATGCTGGCCCGCTGCACCGACGGCAGGCCGGCCTTGTGGCGTCAGCGCCGTACGGTGCCGTTGCTCGCGCCGCCCGCCTCACACCTGCGCTTCGACGTGATCCGGGAGGCGCCGGTCGAGGAGTGAGAGCGCTGAGCGGGTCGCCTTGCCGTCGCCACGAGCCGACGCCTAGGCTCTGGCGTCGAGTCGAGTTGTCGACGTGGCACGCGGCGAACATCTGCCGTGACTTCGGGACCGGGGAGAGTGAGCACGAGTGAACGACTCGACCGGGGGACCGCAGGAGCCGTCGCTGTTCGGTGACGAGGTCCCCGGTCGCAGGCTGGCACCGGTCGACGGAGGCGACGACACGGTCGGCCCCACCGGACGTCCGATGCCGCACTTCTCGCAGCCGCCACCGCTGACCACCCACGGATCGGCCACCGTCATCGCGATGTGCAACCAGAAGGGCGGCGTCGGCAAGACGACGACCACCATCAACCTGGGCGCGGCGCTGGCCGAGCTCGGCCGCAAGGTGCTGCTCGTCGACTTCGACCCGCAGGGGTCGCTGTCGGTCGGTCTGGGGTTCAACCCGCACGAGCTCGACCTCACGGTCTACAACCTGCTGATGCAGCGGGACGTCACGCTGACCGACGTCATCTGCAAGACCGACGTCGACGGCATGGACCTCGTACCCTCCAACATCGATCTGTCGGCCGCCGAGGTGCAGCTGGTCAACGAGGTCGCCCGCGAACAGACGCTGTCGCGGGTGCTCGGGCCCGCGCTCGCCAACTACGACGTCATCCTGATCGACTGCCAGCCCTCGCTCGGCCTGCTCACGATCAACAGCCTCACCGCCTCCGACGGCGTCATCGTGCCGCTGGAGTGCGAGTACTTCGCGCTGCGCGGCGTGGCACTGCTCAAGGACACCATCGACCGCGTCACCGAGCGACTGAACCCGCGCCTGCAGATCATCGGCCTGCTGGGGACGATGTACGACGGACGCACCCTGCACGGTCGCGAGGTCATGCAGACGCTTGTCGACGGCTGGGGCGAGACCGTCTTCCACACGGTGATCCGGCGGACCGTCAAGTTCTCCGACTCCACCGTCGCCGGGGAGCCCATCCTGTCGTACGCCTCGACCTCGACTGCCGCGGCGTCCTACCGTCAGCTCGCACGGGAGGTGTGGGCCCGTTGTCACGCCGTGTGAGGGTGCCCGGCGCCGAGGAGCTGTTCCGTCCCACCCAGCCCGAGACCGAGCCGGTGCCAGAGCCGGAGGAAGCACCCGTCGAGCATCCGGGGCGCCGG
>Ga0136624_1000067_pt1 | contig 28780 bp, 31 predicted proteins | sample AntDrymUQ4692206_2_FD_104802 | JGI IMG/M metagenome (GOLD analysis project Ga0136624, IMG submission 104802) | Polar desert sand microbial communities from Dry Valleys, Antarctica - metaG UQ469 (22.06) | ecosystem: Environmental > Terrestrial > Soil > Desert | place: Antarctica: Dry Valley... | reverse complement strand
CGCCGCTGCCGTGGGCCAGGGTGGTGGCCACCTCGGTGTAGGTCTCGAACCCGGCGCCCATGCCGCCGAGCCGTTCGGGAACCAGCAGGCCCAGCAGCCCCGCAGCGCGCAGGTCGTCGACGTCCTCGCGGGGAAAGGCCGCGTCGCGATCGTAGGCCTCGGCACGCTTGGCGAACCGCTGGGCGCACTCGGATGCCAGCTGCACCGCCGTCACATCGCCGCCTTTCTGCCGTACCCCTGGTAGACCGCTGCCAGTGAGCGGGTGGGCAGCATGCGCACCTGGCGGTCGCGCGAAGCCACGAAGGCCAAGAAATCTCGCCACGAGAACCGCAGACCATGCACTTCAAGGGCGATCCCGTGGCGGGCGAAGGCTTCCTGGAGGCGCTGCGGCGGTACGAACAGGCGGTGGTCGTGGCAGCCCTTCGGCGCGATGCCGCGCAGCCGCTCCCCGACGGTGATCACGCTGAAGCGCGCCCACCAGGTGGCGTTGATGGTGTCGCACAGCACCAGCCCGCCCGGGCGGAGCACCCGCGCGATCTCGGCGACCGCCGCCGGCAGATCATCCGGCGATAGATGCTCGAAGATCTCGCCGGCGACGACGACGTCGGCGACCGCGTCGGGCAGCGGCAGGGCTGTCGCGTCCCCCTGGACGCAGCACAGGCCGTGTGCGCGCGCCTGTCGCAGCGAAGCCAGGGACAGGTCGATCCCGAGATGGCGATAGCCGTTGGTGTGCGGCGCCATCAGGCCGCCGCCGCAGGCCACGTCGACCAGGAGCGCACCCGCTGGAGGCGGAGACGGCAGTAGCCGGGCCCGCGCCGACGCGAGCCAACGCAGGGCGGCGTACGCCCCGCCCGGCCGCCACCACTCGGCGGCGAGGTCGTCGTACTGCGCGGGATCGTTGCGCACCCGTGGTGGCGCCAGGGCGCTCATGCGGCGGAAGCCTAGACGACCGCTGCGAGCGGCTTTACCCCGCTCCAGCACGGCGCTGGTCCGCGGCGACGACCAGGGCGGCGAACAGCCGCGGATCGTCGCCGACCTCCGGATGCCACAGCACACCGACGGTGAACGCCTGGCCCGCACCCTCGACCGCCTCGACGCTGCCGTCCTCGGCCCAACCCACCGCACGCAGCGGTTCGACCAGCGTGTCCACGCCCTGATGGTGGTGAGAGTGGACCGTCACCGTCTCGTCGAGGATGCCGCTGGTCCGGCTGCCCGGCTGCAGGCGGACGGCATGCTCCGCGTATGAGGCCGGCGCCGGACCGTGCCCGTCGTGACCGACGACGTCGGGCAGGTGCTGGTGCAGGGTGCCGCCGCAGATCACCGTCAGCAGCTGCATGCCCCGGCAGACGGCCAGCAACGGCAGCCCGATGGCCAGGGCTCGACGCACCAGCGGCGGTTCCCCGCTGTCGCGTTCAGGCGACATACCGGTGGTCCTCGGGTCCCGCAGGGCGTTGTACAGCGCGGGATCGAGGTCGGCGCCGCCGGTCAGCAGCAGCCCGTCCATCGCCGCCAGCGTTTCTTCGGCGGCGTCGGCCAGCGGCGGCAGCACCACGGGTCTGCCGCCGGCGTCGGCGACCGCCGCGACGTAGGCGTGCGGCACCAGCGTCGCCGGCGCCCGCCAGGAGCGCCAGCGCGCGACCGGCTCGACGTAGGCCGTGATGCCGATCAGCGGGCGCACGCCGGTTCCTCGCGCGACGCCGGGCGGTAGGACGCCACCACCCGGGCCAGCGTGCCGGCACGCATCAGTCCCTGACCCAATGCGATCTCGACGAGCTCGTCGTAGGCAGGGCGGCGACGGGCGGCCAACCGCACGGCCGCCTCGACCAGCGGGCGGTGACGGATCACGCGCGCCAGCGTCGCCGTGTGGAAGAAGTGGCGGCCGAGGGTGGCGTGCAACCCTCGCCGGTACACCGCACCCGCGGCGTCCGGCCGTCGGATGGCCGCCTCGCCGGCGAGACGGCCGGAGACGACCGCGTAGTAGATGCCTTCGCCCGACAGGGGGTTGATCAGTGACGCGGCGTCACCGGCGAGCAGCACCCGACCGTGTGCTGGCTGGGGTCGCGACGAGGAGAAGGGCAGGTGGTGGGCGCGCAACGTGGCGGCGTCAGTCTCGGGGTAGCGCTGCATCAGCCGCTCGTGCAGCGCCGTCTTGCCGCCGCGCAGCTGGTCGCGGACCACGCCGATGCCAACGTTGCGCAACCCGATCCCGGTCGGGAAGTCCCAGGCGTAGGCCGGCCAACCGTCGGCGACCATGTCGATGCGCTGCTCGACGGCGGCCGGATCTCCGGGCGCGTAGCCGCGCACCGCGATGCCCAGGTGCCGGCCCTGGTTGGCGGGCAGCCCCAGCAGCCGGCGGACCGTCGAGTTGGCCCCGTCGGCCGCGACCACCACCCGGGCGGTGTGCCCCTCGTCCAGCACGACGCTGGGCCCGTCGCTGGTCACGGTCCGCACCTTGGTCTTGTGCAGCTGCGCACCGGCGTCCACGGCGGCGGCGACCAGCCGCGCGTCGAAGTCGGTACGGGGCACCACGTAGTTGGCCCGCCGAGGCCGGCCGGCGGCCACGACGCCTCCCGGCGTGGTCAGCCGCAGACCGGTGATGGGTGGGGCGCCGGCGAGCACCTGCGCCGCGCCGAGCTGGCGCAGCTGATCGGCGACGTGCACCGCGATGCCGTCACCGCAGGCCTTGTCGCGTGGGAAGTCGGCGCGGTCGAGCAGCAGCACCCGCGCTGCAGGGTCAGTGCGCATCGCGGCCAGGGCGGCGGTCGCGCCGGCGGGTCCGGCCCCGACCACCACCAGGTCCCACACCGTCAGTGGGGGTCCGAGGAGTGGCCGGGGAACAGCTTGGCGGCCGGGTCCACGACGATGGCCGCGTTGTTGACGGCGGTGGCCGCCTCACCGAAACCGACCGAGATCAGCCGCACCTTGCCGTCGTAGTCGGCGATATCGCCCGCAGCGAACACTCGAGGCAGGTTGGTGTGCATCGCGGTGTCCACCACGATGTGGCGCTTGCGCTGGGTCAGCCCCCAGCGGGTGAGCGGCCCCAGATCGGCGGTGAAGCCCAGCGCCGCGACCACGGCCTGGACCTCGATGGTCCGCCGCTCGTCGGTGCGGTTGTTGAACAGCTCCACGGTCTGCACCCCGTCCTGCCCGCAGATCCGCGCGACCTCGGTGAAGGTCAGCACCCGCACCGAGGAGTCCAGCACCTGGCTGACGGTGTGCTCGTGAGCCCTGAACCTGTCGCGGCGGTGGACCAGCGTCACGGACTTGGACAGCGGCTCGAGGTTCTGCGCCCAGTCAAAGGCGCTGTCCCCGCCGCCCACGATCAGCACGTCGAGGCCGGCCAGCTCGTGCAGCCGTGGCACGAAGTAGCGCAGGCCTCGACCTTCGAACTCCTCGGCGTCGGGCAGCGGGCGGGGGGTGAACGTACCGATGCCACCGGTGATGATGACGCTCTTGCACTCGACCCGCGTCCCACGATGGCTGGTGACGGTGATCGTGCCGCCAGCCTCGTCACGGTCCATCTCCTCCGCGCGATGATTGAGCAGGTAGCGCGGGTCGAAGGGTGCCGCCTGCTCCACCAGGTTGTTGATCAGGGCCTGGCCCTTGATCGACGGGAACCCCGCCACGTCGAAGATCAGCTTCTCCGGGTACAGCGCCGTGACCTGGCCGCCGGCCTCGGGCAGGGAGTCCATGACCGCCACGCGCAGGCCGCGAAAGCCGGCGTAGTAGGCGCCGTACAGCCCCGCTGGCCCGGCGCCGATGATGAGCAAGTCGACGTCAACCTGCCCGTTGTGCACGTTGTCGCCGAGCCCGGGCCGGTCCACCGCGCGTTCGGCCGTGGCGCCGTCCGAACCGTTGCCCTGAACTGCCTCGCCGATGACTCTGCCCTCCTGGAATCGCGCCAGCAGCGTAGCGGGCGCAGCCCGCTCAGGGCGATCTGTCGCTCGGGACGGATGAGGCGGGGTACGGTCCGGCCGATGGACGTCTACGACGCGCTGGCCCGTGCCCGGGGTCGCGGCGACCGCGTCGTGCTCGTGACCGTCCTGACCGTGGAGGGCGACGCACCCAGCCACCCTGGAGCCAAGTTGGTCGTGGGTGCCGGCGGCGTGTTGGCCGGCACGCTGGGATGCTCGGAGTTCGACTCGGCGGGAACGGACCTGGCTGTCGAGGCCTTCGACGAGCCCGTGCCGCTCCGCCGCCGGCTGGAGTTTCCTGGCCATGGCCGAGCCCGGGCCATCGAACTGTTCGCCGAGGTCAACGAACCCGTGCCGGCCGTCTTGGTCTTGGGCGCCAATCCGGTCGGCCGGGCGGTGGTCGACCTGGCCCGCGGAATCGGGCGGCGGACGGTTCTCGTCGCCCCCGGTGGGGACACGGCGGTGCGCGCGGGCGTCGAGGTCAAAGCCGATGACCCGCCCCGCTACCTTCTGGCCGCCCCGCCAGGACCCCACGACGCGGTGTTGGTTTCCGACCATGACGCTGCCTGGGTCGACGAGGTGCTGCGGGTGGCGTTGGCCAGCGACGCGTTCTTCGTCGGCATGCTCGGCAGCCGCCGGCACGCGCCCGAGGCGGTGCGCCGCCTGCGCGACGGTGGCGTTCCCGAGGCGCACATCGCCCGGCTGCACAGCCCCTGCGGGCTGGACATCGGCAGCCGCAGCGCCGAGGAGATCGCACTGTCGATCGTGGCCGAGGTGGTCGCCGTCGAGCGCGGCCGGGAAGGCGGGTCGCTGGGGGCCGACTGGAGCACCCCCGCGCGGGGCTGACGTCGGTCGCGGCCGCCCGACTATGCTGCGCGGCTCATGGCTCCAGCGACCGCGCCCGATCCAGCGCTGACACGGGTGACCCAGAGGCTGGTCGATGCCGCCGAGCGTGGCGGGTTGCTGCTCGACTTCGACGGGGTGCTGGCGCCCATCGTGGACGATCCAGCCAGCTCGGCGATGCCCGAGGAGCTGGTCGGCATCCTGGCCCGGCTTGTGCGCCGGCTGGGCTGCGTGGCGGTGATCAGCGGACGACCAGTGGCGTTGCTGGCCGACCGGGTCGCGGTCGACGGCGTGCGACTCCTCGGTCTCTATGGGCTGCAGGAGTGGTCGGAAGACGGACCTCGAGCCCGTGACGAGGCAGCGGCCTGGCAGGACACCGTCGACGGCGTCAAGGACCGTATCGCCGCCGCGTTGACCGGGGCGCCGGGCGTCCTGTTGGAGGACAAGGGTTTATCGGTCGCGCTGCACTGGCGCAATGCGCCCGACCGCGACCGGGCTGGCCGAATGGTGAGCCAGCTCGCCGAGGTCCTGGCCGCCCAGACCGGTCTCGCCCGGGAACCCGGAAAGCTGGTGGAGGAGCTGCGCCCGCCCGTGAACTGGGACAAAGGGGCGTCGGTGCGGGCGCTGCATGACGAGTTGGCGCTTCACGAAGTGGTCTACGTCGGCGACGACCGCGGTGACCTCGCCGCCTTTGCGGCTGCGCATGAGGTCGGAGGCGCCGCCATTGCGGTCGACCACGGCGACGAGACCCCGCCGCAGCTGCGCGACTCGGCCGACGCAGTCCTGGTCGGGACCGAGGCGGTGGCCGCCTGGCTCACCGCGTTGGCGCACCGTCTCGACCGGGCAAGCGCTCGAACAGGGAAGCGGTAGCGCAGTCGGGTCAGCCCTCGCGTCGCGAGGCGGTCGCGCTGTGATCAGGCCTCAGGGGCGGGCGACGGCCGTTGCCAGCGCTTCGCGTTGAGCGGCGAACCACTCGAGCGGGCCGCCACGCCGGGCGGCTTCGTCCAGCAGCCGAGCTCGGGCGGCTCGCTCCTCGTCGTCCATCGTCAGCGCCTGGTGGAGCGCCTCGGCCTGCGCCTCCACGTCGTAGGGGTTGACCAGCAGCGCGCCGGAGGCCATCACGTCGGCGGCGCCGGCGCTCGGCGACAGGATGAGCACGCCGTCGCGGTCGTTCAGCGCCGGGCCTTCCTTGGCCACCAAGTTCGTGCCGTCGGTGACGGGGTTGGCCAGCAGGACGTCGCTGCGTTGCAGCGCCGCCACCGCGCGGGGATAGTCGTCGCCCACGTAGACGGTCAGCGCCGGCTCGCCGAAGCGCTCCTGGATGCGCTCGCCGGCCTGCTGACAGGCCTGCAGGTAGTCGCGGTACTCGGTGACGTCCTGCCGCGACGGGTTGAGATGCGCGTAGTGCCACACCGCGCCACGGTGCTCGGGATGACGCTCCAGTAACAGCTCGTAGGCCAGCAGGCCCCGCAGGATGTTCTTGGACAGGTCGCTGCGGTCCACGCGCAGGATCAGCTTGCGGCCGTCCAGCTCCGCGTCGAGGTCGTCACGGGCGGTCGCGACCTCCTCGGAGGCCACCGAGCTGGCGAGATCGTCGGCATCGACGCCAAGGACAAAGTCGGCTACATGGGTTCGGCGACCGTCCAGCAGCACGTCGGTGCCGTCGACCGTTGCGCCGAGAATCTCGGCGGCGCAGCGGCGGAACGCTTCGCACCAGGCCGGCGAGGAGAACGCCACCACGTCGGCCGCCAGCAAACCCCGTAACACGCGGTCGCTGATCGGGTCAGGCAGCCGCCGCAGGTAGGCCGGCTGCACCCAGGGCGTGTGGATGTAGTGCAGCAGCGCGACATCGGGCTGGGCTTGTCGAACGTGCAGCCCGGCGGTCATGAGGTGGTAGTCCTGCAGGTACACCTCGTCGCCGGCCTCGGCGACCACCGCCTCGGCGAGCAGTTCGTTGACGCGCTGGTAGTCCTGCCAGGCGGGCGGCCAGCCGACGCCGGACGGCTCGTAGGGCTCGCCCCACAACTGGTGGACGGTGAACCACAGCAGGCGGTTGGCGACCTCGTTGTAGTAGGCCTCGTAATGGTCGCCGGCATCGAGCAGCCGCACCTTGAACGACGAACCATCGGCCTCGACGGTGAAGGGCTGGTCGGGATGCTCGGCGGCGACGGCGCGGTCGTCGTCGGACAGTGCCAGGGAGACCCAGGCGCCCGGCTCGTCCTGCATCGCCCCACCGAGGGCCGTCACCAGACCGCCGAAGCCGCGGCTGGGTACCAGCTCGCCGCGGTCGTCGCGCGTCCAGCTGATCGGTCCCCGGTTGCTGGCCACTACCAGTTCGTCGTCCATGGCAGCGACCTACCCCGCCAACCGTCGCTGCACCGCCGACATGATGGCCTCGTCGTCGGGCGCGTCATCGACGAGCTCGTCGAGGCCGGCGGCGTGATCGATCACCTCGGCGTCGGCGGCGTCACCTCCGAACGCGGCCAGCAGCGGTCCGGGCTCCCAGCGCCGCAGCAACCCGCATTGCACCAGCGCGCCCGGTCGACGCCGCCGCTGCGCCAACCCCACGAGCTTGCGGCCGCGGCACAGCACCTCGCCGCGCCCGAGTGTCGCGTAGCAGATCGCGGCCAGCAGCTGCTGGCGGGGGGTGCCGCGGCGCCGGGCCGTGGCCGCCGAACGGTGGACGGTGACGTCGGGGACGCCCAGATCGATCAGCGCCTGTCCCCACGCCTCGCCGACGCGGGCGAAGACGGTACCCACATCGCCCTGCAGCAGCGGGTGGCCGCTGGGCAGCAGCACGTCCAGCGACAGCAGGCCGCTGTCCATCAACACCGCCCCTCCGCCGGTGGAGCGGGTGACCACGGTCAGGGCAGGCGTGGCGACGATCGGTGCCTGGCCACGCCCCAGCACCAGGGCGGGTGAGGATGCCCGGTACCAGCGCAAGGTGGGGGTCGGATCGTCGGCCAATGCGTCCAGCGCCGCCGCACCCTGTTGCAGCAGCGCGGCCGGCTCGTCGACAACGAGCGGCAGCACACGCCATTCCACCGCCGGCTAGCCCACCTCGCGGACGAGTCCGAACTTGTCCTCGTAGGCGGTCATGTTGGTGTTCAGCGCCTGAATGACCTTGCCGACCATCGTGGGCGCCACCTTCACCCGACTGACGACGTCGGCCTGCACGCTGTTGCCGTCACCGCCGGGCAGCACCTGGCAGAAGTCCAGCGTGAACTCGTGGGCCGAGTGGCTGACGACGAGAAAGTTGGCGTAGGCGCCATGTTTGTGCTCCTCGTCGATCGAGATCTGGATCTGCTGGCCGGGCTCCTCGGAGAGGTCGTCGGGCAGGTCGGGGTCGGTCATCGCGGGGCTCCTGACGGTCGGCTGGCGGCCATCCTAGGCACGCCTGGTCGCTAGACTCGCGTCCTCCACGGGTGCTTAGCTCAGCTGGCGAGAGCGCCGCCCTTACAAGGCGGAGGTCACAGGTTCGAGTCCTGTAGCGCCCACCAGCATCGCGGCAGCCCGAGCCAAACGGTGCAGTCTGTGGTCAGGATTTCTTGAACATCTCGTGTCCGCCGATGCGGCGCCACCGCAGGGCCCGAGCACGCTGACCATTCACGTCAATCGTCACCCACTCCCAGGTGGCGCGGCCGTCCGGGCCGGAGAAGTTCCACGTCACCTCGTTGATGCCCGGCGCTGACTCGACAGATTTCACTCGTAGCGCCGAAGGCCAGTCCGAGCGACCCTCAGACTCGACCCACTGGTCGCATGCGACATTGAACTTGTCGACTGCGGCCCGGAATAGCTTCTGCTCCTGTCGCGACAACGGCTTGAAGTCCGCCTTCGACGAAGTGGTTGCTCCCACTTCATGCTTCGAACGCGTCGAACAACTCCTCGACGGTGCTATGGGTGGTCACGCGGCCGGCGGCACCGTCGGCGTCGGCTTCCCGCTCCATCCGCTGCCAGCGCTGCGTCCAAAACCATGTCTGGTCAGCGGGCACGGCTGCCAAGGGATGCAACTCCACGACCCCGTCCTCGCGCTCAACCACGCAACCCTGTCACGGCGCTCCGAGTCGCAGTTGGAGCACCTGCGCCACGTGCAGCAGCCGCATGACGGGGTGCAGGATCGCGGGAAGCGACTGCAATCCCTCCACGATCACGGGATCGGTCAGTGGGAGCTCGCGGCCTCGGCGCAACAGCAGGCAGCGTCGCGCGACCTGGACGTTGCGGACCCAGTCCGTGTCGGGGCCGTAGGTGAGGGCGATTGCGAAGCCGCCGCCGGTGGGAAACGCCAGGACCGGTGTCGCGTAGCGGCGCCCCGAGCGCCTGCCGCGGTGGATGACCACTGCCATCGGGGGCAGAAGCGGGGCGACTGTGCCCAGGACCCGGATTGCTGACCCGGCGGTTGAAGCGGGCGAGCCGGTGTGGCAAGGGCACGGTGGCAGGTTAGTCGCCGACGATCCATCTCTCCGTCGCGCCGCCGAGGCCGCCCTGGACCGAGGGAGGTTCCCGCGCCCTCCGGTGGGCACGATCTCCTGCCATGCAGACCAACACAATCGGTTCCTTGACCGTGTCGGCCGTGGGGCTCGGCTGCAACAACTTCGGTGGCCGCATCGGCGCGGCCCGCACCCACGAGGTGGTGACTGCGGCGCTGGACGCCGGCATCACCCTGTTCGACACCGCTGACATCTACGGCGGCACCCACTCCGAGGAGCTGCTCGGCCAGGCCCTCGGCGACCGCCGCGACGAGGCGGTGATCGCCAGCAAGTTCGGTGCTGACGCGCCTGAGCACGGGTTGTCCGGCGGTGCCGGCGCCGCCTACGTGCGCCAGGCGGTGGACGACAGCCTGCGTCGCCTCGGCACGGACCGCATCGACCTGTACCAGCTGCACACGCCCGACGACGCCACGCCGATCACAGAGACCCTGGAGGCGCTGGACGGCCTGGTGCAGGCCGGCAAGGTGCGTGAGGTTGGCTGCTCGAACTTCGACGCGGCACAGATCGACGAGGCGCACAAGGCCGCGGCGGACCGAGGTGTCACCGCGTTCGTCAGCGTCCAGAACCGCTATAGCGTCCTGCACCGTGAGCCCGAGCAGGGCGTGATCCAAGCCTGCCGGCGCCACGGGATGGGCTTGCTGCCTTACTTCCCGCTGGAGGGCGGCATGCTGACCGGCAAGTACCGTCCAGGCGAGGACGCTCCCGAAGGCTCCCGGCTGGCCGGCATGGGACAACGAGCCGAGCGGTTCCGCAACGCCCGCAACGTCGAGATCACCGAGCACCTGCGAGCGTTCTGCGAACAGCGTGGCCACACCCTGCTGGAGCTGGCGTTCTCCTGGCTGCTGGCGCAGCCCGTGGTTCCCTCGGTCATTGCCGGCGCCACCAGCGCCGAGCAGGTCAAGGGCAACGTCGCCGCCGCCGAATGGCAGCTCACCCACGACGAGCTCGCCGAAATCGACACCATCACGGGCGCCGGCGGCCAGCCTGGCTGACGCCGCCGAGGCGCGTCGGCGAGGTCGGAATGAGGTCGTATGCGGCGCTTGGCCGCGGGCCGGGTGAGGTCGTAGGGGGCGCGAGGTCCGGCGCCGTCAGCTCCCCTCGGCCAGTCCCCAGCGGGCGGCGACCTCGGCGAACACGACGTCGGCCAGTCGCTGACCGCCGGCTCGGGTCAGGTGGATGCCGTCCTGCTGGCGCATCAGCGTCCGGTTGCCGCCCCCGTCGTCCAGGTAGGGCGAAAAGGCGCCGGTCGGGCCGGTGAACAAGGCGCGGCTGTCGATGTAGCTGACCCGCTGGTGGTCCGCCGCGGCCGAGCGGTAGACCTCGTTGAGCAGGCTCATGCGCGCGTCAAAGTCGGGGGAGCGCATACCGGGCTGTCCGACCCACCACACCCACCGGCCGCGGGCCGACAGGCGCTGCATCACGGCGGTCACCCGGCGACGGTACTCGGCTTGCCAGGCCGGGGTGCCGAAGGTCAGTACGCGGTCGTCGACCTGCAGGTTCTGCCCGTCGTTGGCGCCGAACATGACCACGAACACGTCCGGATCAACAGTGGCCGCCACCCGGCGCAGCTGCGCCGGCCAGTTGAAGAAGTCCGGTCGGGCCAGGCCAGTGGAGAAGCGGAAGTCGACATCTGCGGTGACCCTGCGCGTTCGCACCGCCACGTCGACCAGGGCAGGGCCGAACTCGCTGGTCAGGGAGTCGCCACCCACCCACATCCGCAGCGGGTACTCCCGTGTGCCGCCGCGGCGGTCATCGCCGGGAGGAGAACGCCGCGGCGATGGTTGGGTCTCGTCACCGGTGACCGCTGCGGTCGGTGCGGTCGCACGCTGGGCCGGGGCAGGCGCCGCCGCCGCGACCTGGTCGCCGGACGACGCCGAGCCGGTGGCCTGGGCGGCAACGTCCGCCAAGGCGACGTGGGGCCAGTTCAGGCCGGCCAGGTCGGAAAACGTCCGGATCGGCGTGAGCAGCGTCACGGCAACGCTGCGCTGCCATCCGAACGGTTGGCGTGCCGCCGCGGCGGCCAACCCCGGCGCGTTGAGCACCATGCCGATCCCGAGGGCGATCAGCACCACCAGGATGGCGTGGCCGGCGGCCATGGGCCGGCGAGGCGGCGGCGGTGGCAGCGACAACAGGGCCATCAGAACTGGAAGTAGATGAAGGGAGCGACGCCCTGCGGGCCCAGCGCGTCGATGGCGAGGAGGCACAGCCCCAGCGTCGCCCCCTGCATCGTGGGGGTCATCCGAGAGAAGGCGTACTGCAGGCGGGCACCGACGTCGCGCGGCAGCAGTTGCATCGCCAGCGCCGCGGCGATGACGGCGACGACCGCGGGGGTGACCAACGGCGCCGGCCCCCAGGCCGTCAGCAGCCGCCACAGCAGCGTGCCGGCCGCCGGCAAGGAGCCGGCACGAAAGAAGATCCAGGCCAGGCACACGACGTGAAAGGTCAACAGCCGTCCGACGAACCGATTGCGTGCGCCTCCGTACCGCCGCTCGACGGCGAGCCCGAGGCCGTGAATCGCACCCCACACCACGAACGTCCAGGCGGCACCGTGCCACAGGCCGCCCAGCAGCATCGTCAGCAGCAGGTTGCGTGCGGTGCGCCGAGGGCCGCCGCTGCTGCCGCCCAGCGGGATGTACAGGTAGTCGCGCAGCCACCGCGACAGGGTCATGTGCCAGCGCCGCCAGAAGTCCTGCAGCGACACCGCCGCATACGGCCGGTCGAAGTTGTCGGGGAAGGTGAAGCCCAGCAGCAGCGCGCAGCCGATGGCGATGTCGGTGTAGCCGCTGAAGTCGGCGTAGATCTGTACCGCATAGCCGTAGGTGGCGGCGAGGATCTCCGCCGCGCTGGCGCTGGCGGGGCTGGCGAACACCGGGTCGACCAGGGTGGTGGCCAGGAGGTTGGCCACCACGACCTTCTTGAACAGGCCTCCCGCGATGAGCAGGAACGCCCGCCCCCCGTCCACCCTGCGGGGATCGCGGGGGGAACGCAGCTGGGGCAGGAACTCCGTGCCGCGCACGATCGGACCGGCGACCAGGTGCGGGAAGAAGGCCAGGTACACCGCCACGTCGATCGGCCGCGCCGGCGCCAGCTCGCGCCGGTACACGTCCACCACATAGCTGATGGCCTGGAAGGTGAAGAACGAGATGCCCACGGGCAGCACGATCTGCAGCAACGGCAGCGGTGGCGCGAGCCCGAGGGGATCCAGCAGGTTGGCCAGCGAGGTCGCGAAGAACCCGTAGTACTTGAACCAGGCGAGCACCGCCAGATCGGCGGCGACGGTCAGGCCAAGGCGCCACCGCCTCGACTGCTCAGTGGCTGCATGGTGGATGGCGACCGCACCGACCTGGCTGGCGACGGTCACGCCGAACAGCAAGCCAAGGAACCGCCAGTCCCAGGCCGCGTAGAACAGGTAGCTGGCCGCCAGCATGAACGGCTTCCAGCGCACCGGGCGAGGCATCGATAGCCAGCTGGCCACCAGGACCAGCAGGAAGAAAATCGCGAACTGGATCGTCGGAAACAGCATGGCGGCGCCCGGGTCGTTCCCCCGTCAGGGGAGAGGCCGAGCGGGGGGTGCGGGGGGTGCGGGGGGAGGACCTACGCCGAGCCTAGACCGCTACGGCGGTCTAGACGGCAGTGCGAGCGCTGGCCTTCGTCAGCTGGATGATGTCGCCGTCCGTGGCGGGCTTCCGGTTGCTGCGCAGCCACGGGGTCAGCTCGTCGGCCGGGAGTGGGCGGCTGATGTGGAAGCCCTGTGCCTGGTCACATCCCAGCCGTGCCAGCAGCTGCCAGACGCGCTGCGACTCGACACCCTCAGCCACCACCGACAGCCCGAAGCGCCGGCCGAGGTCGATCGTGGAGTGCACGATCGTCGCGTCGGCGCTGTCGGTCGCCATGCCGAGCACGAAGGCGTTGTCGATCTTCAGCTCGCTGACCGGCATCTGCCGCAACGCCGCCAGGGACGCGGCGCCCGTGCCGAAGTCGTCGATCGCCATGGTGACGCCCATGGCCGTCAGTTCGGCGAGCACCCGCGCTGCCCGGCGTGGGTCGGCCATGACCGTGCACTCGGGAACTTCCAGGACGAGGCGCTCGGCCGGCACCGACCAGCGGCGCAGTGCCCGCTGCACCATCTCGGGGAAGCGCTGGTCGTACAGGCTCTGCACGGAGACGTTGATGGCGACCTGCAGGTCCAGACCGTCGTCACGCCACTGCTGGAGCTGTGCCAGCGCCGTGTCCAGAACGAAGGCGGTGACGACGCCGATGAGGCCGGCACGCTCGGCCAGCGGGATGAACTCGTCGGGGGGAACCATGCCGTGCTCCGGGTGCTGCCAGCGCACGAGCGCCTCGACACCCTCCGCCTGCCCGGTGCGCATGTCGGCCTTGGGCTGGTAGTGCAGCACCAGCTGGCCGTTCTCCGCAGCGCGACGCAGGTCGGCGGGGGAGGTGATGCGCTGGCGCCACTGCGGGTCGCGCTCGGGGGAGTAGACCTCGTAGCCACCGTGGGTGTCCTTGGCCAGGTACATCGCCACGTCGGCGTGCAGCATCAGCGTGGAAACGTCCGAGCCGTGCTCCGGGTACAGCGCGATGCCGAGGCTGGCGCCGATGTCGAGGGTGAGGTCGTCGATCTCGATCGGGCTGGTCAGCTTGTGCAGGACGGCCTTGGCCATCCGCACGGCGTCATCCGCCCCGTCGACGCCCGGCAGGACCATGGCGAACTCGTCACCGCCCAAGCGGGCGGCGAGCGCGCCGGTTCCGGCGGCATGCTGCAAGTCTGCGCCAACGACCTGCAACAGGCGGTCGCCCATGTGGTGGCCGAGCGCGTCGTTGACCTCCTTGAAGCGGTCGAGGTCGATGATCAGCACCGCAACCTGCTCCTCGGTGCCGGCCATGCGCAGCTCGCTGGCCAAGCGCTCGAGGAACAGCCGCCGGTTCGGTAGCTCGGTGAGGGCGTCATGCAGCGCGAGGTGATCCTTCTCCATCGACGCGCGGGCGCCGCGATACACCGCGATGACGGGAAGCACCAGCAGCGCCAGCAGACCCGCGTTGACGCTGGCGACCACGACCACGGCTGGGGCAAGGGCCAGCAACACGCCGTAGGTGAAGGCGTGCACCACCACGTCCTGGCGCAGGACCGCCGTGATCGACAGGTGCTGGCGCAGGGCGAGGACGGTGCCCGTCAGCACCGTGTTGACCACGTAGAAGGCGACACCCGAGGCGAGCAGTGCGGCGAAGCCGGACAGACTCAACCGCGGCTGCGCGAGCAGTGCCGCGTTGCCTGAGAGGCTGGAGGCGACCAGGCCCGCGGCACCCAGGGACAGCGAGTACTGGCCGACGTTGAACACGGTGCGCTGCACCGGCTTGCGCAGCAGCAGGTCGCCGAGCGCCGAGGCCGCGCCAAGGACCAGCACGGCCGGTGCGGTGCCGGCGGCCAGCAACAGCGCGAAGGCGAAGGTCGTGGACAGCGTCACCTCGCCAACCTCGTCTTGGGCGAACCGCATCGAACGCAACTCGGTGAGCACCACGGCGACGGTCAAGACCAGCGTCACGGAGCCATTGGCGGCGAGCAGACCACGGGCGCCATCAGAGAAGGCCGCCAGCCACGCGGCGATGCCGACCACGGACACGACTGCGATGTACAGCCGGATCTTGGCCGGATGCTCGAGACGCCTCACCACAACCGGTCCTCCCCGGGAAGGCTCACCCCACCCCAGTCCTTGATCTATCGGACTGCCGCCCCTGGGTCTTGAGCAAGTCCCCAGCTACGCTGCGACCATGGTCGACCGCCTCGCCGACTGGGTTCAGGCCGTCAACGCATTGTATCCCCAGAATCACGCTGCGTCCTGGGATGTCGCAGGTTTACAGGTCGGTGACCCCAACGACCCTGTGGGTGGTGTGCTGCTGTGCCTCGACGTGGTCGCCGCCACACTGGACGAGGCCGCCGCACGCGGCGCGGACCTGCTGCTGGCGCATCATCCGCTGCTGTTCCGGCCGCTGGACCGGCTGACTCCCGCCACGGTGCCTGGGGGCCTCGCTCTGCGTGCCGCGCGGTCGCGGATCGCGGTGTTGGCGGTGCACACAAACTTCGACAGCGCGGCCAAGGGAACCACCGAGCCGGTCGTGCGCCTACTGGACCTGCGCGACGTCACGCCGCTGGTGCCCGCGCTGGGCGATGGTGATTGCAAGCTCGTCACCTTCGTTCCTGTCGAGGCCACCGAAGCGGTGCGCTCGGCGCTGGCTGAGGCTGGCGCCGGGAGCATCGGCGCCTACCGGGCGTGCTCCTTTGCGGTGCGAGGCACCGGCACCTTCGTGGCTCCGACCACGGCCAACCCGACGGCAGGCCAGCCTGGTCGGCGCAACGAGGTGGTCGAGGATCGCCTCGAGATGGTCGTGCCGCGAGCGCGGCTGGCCGCGGCCGTGGCGGCGTTGCGTCGCGTGCACCCCTACGAGGAGGTGGCCTTCGACGTGATCGAGCTGTTGGGTGCGAACGAGGACGGCAGGGGGATGGGCCGGATCGGCGACCTGCCAGAGCCGGTGGCGTTGCGCGGCGTGGGGGAGCGGCTGGCCGTCGGGCTGCCATCACCGCACTTGCGCGTGGCCGGTGACCTCGACCGTCCGATACGGCGGGTGGCAGCCTGTGGCGGTGCCGGCGACTCGTTCGTCGGCGCGGCACTGGACGCGGGCGCCGACTGCTACATCACCGGCGACCTGCGCCACCACGTCGCGCTGGACGCCTGCAGCGCGGGGATGGCCGTCATCGACGCGGGCCATTACGCCACCGAGGCGGCAGCGCTGCCGATCCTGCATCAGGCGCTGGCGGAGGCGTCCGCCCGCCGCGGTTTGACCGCCCGGCTGCTAGCGTCCGCCCTACGTACGGACCCGTTCCAGATCGACCCAGGACGAGGGTGGGACAAAGGAGCATTGTGATCGCAGCAACCCCGGCCGAGCAGCGCCGACTGCTCGATCTGCAGCGCGTCGACACCGACATCCGCAAGCTGGGTCACCGGCGCGCCAACCTGCCGGAGCAGAAGGCACTGGACGACAACGCCGACACCCTGGGACGGGTCTCCAGCGAATACGCCACCTCTCGCGACCAGCTCGAAAGACTGCGGCTGCAGCAGAAGCGCCACGAGCAGGAGATCGCCACGGTCGACTCACGGCGCAAGTCCGAAGAGGGCCGCATGTACGGCGGGCTGATCCGCTCCGAGAAGGAGCTTGAGGCGTTGCGTGCAGAGCTGGGGTCGCTGCGCGGGCGCAAGAGCGAGCTGGAAGACTCGCTGCTGGAGATCATGGAGCAGACCGAAGAGCTGGAGTCGCTGGTGGCCACGCTGCAGGAGCGCCACAGCGAATCCAGCGGCCAGGTCGACGCCCTGACCCAAGCGCGCGACCATGCCGCCACCGACATCGACGCCGAGTTGGTGTCGCGAACGACCGAGCGGGCCACGATCGCCGGCAGCCTGCCCGCCGAGGTCGTGGAGTACTACGAGGAGCTGCGCGCCCGCAAGGACGGTGTCGGGGTCGCCGAGCTGCAGGGCCGCACCTGCGCCGGTTGCCGTCTGGAACTGACCGCGATCGAGCTGGAGCAGGTCCGCGAGGACGTCGCGGAAGGCCTGGCCCGCTGCGAGCAGTGCGGACGGATCCTCGTCCTGACCTGAGCGACGTCAGGCGTCGGAGATCAGGCGCGTGTGCTCCATGCGGACATGGTCGTCCTCGTCACTGACGTAGAACCAGCGGCCCTCGGTGTCGGGGGCGATGCCCTCGATGCGGTGCATGTCGGGAAACTCGCGCACCAGCTCTGCCGTGATGTGGCCGCCATGCTCGTCGGGGGGCAGCGTGACGCGCCAGTGCGTCGACACGGTGTCGCGGCCACCGGGGTAGTCGTGCAGCACCACGCTGTTCTTGGGTCGGCTGTCGAGGTTGCCGGTGACCAGATGGACCTCGTCGCCGATCGCCGACAGGTCGCGCACCCCGGCCATGTCACCGTCGCGCCCGACGGCGTCGACGATCCAGGTACCCAGCACAGTAGGAGCATCACCGCCGTCGAACAGTCGCTCGACGCCTTCCAGCTCGACGAGCAGCGGGCGGCCCTGCGCGGAGACGGGATAGCGAAGGCCCAGCAGCAGCGTGCCGGCCGAGCGGAACGTCGCGCCCTCGATGTTGATCGGGATGTCCCGCTCATGCAGGTCGTCCACCCAGGACTCGCCGGCCCCCTCCTGCAGCGACTGGTCGATGAACGCCTCCCTGGTCACGTCCCCGAGCTCGACCAGCTCGACCTCCTCGTCCGCAAGGGCGTCGTTGACCAGGCGGTGGAGGAGCAAGCCGGGTCGCGCCAGCTGCATCTCGACCGGGGCAGCGTCGAGGCGCTGCACGTCGGACTCGCGGAAGCGGGCAACGAACGCCTGACGGGGGAGCAGCGGGCCGGACTTGCCACCGAACTGCGAGCCCACGACGTAGATCCAGCCGTCCTGGCGAGCCAGCGCCTCGGCATCCCGCGTCTCACCGATGTCGCCGACCGCGGTGGCGACCAGCCGTGCCACGTCCCATTCGCCGTTCGGACGCTGCCCGATGGCGGCGACGCACTCCTCGGCGGCGCTCTCGTCGAGCACCACCCAGAACGCCCGCTGCCAGCCGTGGGTCTCCAGCAAGCCGGTTGCCTCCACCGCCAGCAGCCCGGAGGCCTCGTTCGGTTGCAGGTCCAGCTCCAGCGTTTCCAGGTCGTCGGCAGCCACGGTCATCCCTTCACTCGCTGCGGGTCAAGGTCGCGTGCGTTAACCGATACCCAACCTGGAGTCCTCCGCACCGCGCGGCCCCTGCGCGGTGCCGCGATGCGTGATGACGAGGAGCGCGGTGACTGAGCTGGCGGTGCACCGCATCCCGCCCCGCTCCTGGTGGCGTGGCGGGAACCTGTCTGACGCTGCTCCGACCGGATTGATGGCGTGGCTGCGCTGGAGGCCTGTTCGTGGGCCTGGCCACCCTGGCTGTCTCGCTACCCCTCACCGCGGTTGACAGCCGGCCCGGTGTCCGAACCGGGGCGCTCGTCGGTGTGATCGTCATGGCCGCGTGGTGGGTGATGGGTTACCGGCGTCGTGGGTTCATCTGGTTCGCCGACCTGGTCGCCGCCGTGGCGCTGGCTGCCATCGCCACCGGCTTGAGCAACCCCGCCCAGGTGCTGTGCTCCTACTTCGTGGCGCTGTGCTATCGAGCCCTGTTCGGCCAGAAGCGCGACATCTCGTTCGCCGGTCTGGTCATTGCCGGCTCCTACGCCGCCACGGTCGTCACGGGCAATGGGTGGGACAGCCCCAGCCTGCTCGGCCAGCACCTGATGCCCGCCGCGTTGCTGCTGCTCGCTGCTCCGGTGCTGCACGGGGTTACGGCCAGGCTGCATGCACACGAGCGCGCTGGCGCCGCCAGCCAGATCCTTGCCGATGCCGGCGTGGCCTTGTTGTCGTCCGGCTCCCAGCGGCGCATCGCGGTGACCGCCTCCTCCGCGGCGCGCCGCCTGTTGGCCGCCCACAAGGGCTACCGGGTGGCTTTCGCGGTCGTGGAGGACGAGCAGCTGGTGGACATCGACGAGCACGGCACGGCCGGTCGGCCGTTGCCGCTGCAGGCGCTGCCCGACGCCGTGCGGGCCAGCCTGTCGCGCGCCGTGCCGTTCGCCACCCTCAGCTTCTCCGCCGACAGTGGTGGGTTGCTGTCGCCGCGTCCGCTGGGATCGGAGTCCCTGGTGGTGCCGCTGGTCAGCCAGGACCTGTTGCGGGGCGCGTTCGTGCTGTCACGTCCTGACGGCTCGGTGGACGCCGAAGCCACCGGGGCGATCCTGCAGCAGCTCGCCGCGTACGTGACCCTGGCGTTGGAGAGCGCGGGCCTCACCGACGAGCTGCTCGCCAGCGAGACGCGCTTCCGCTCCCTGGTGCAGAACTGTTCGGACATGATCGCGGTGGTCGATCGCGGCGGCGCCGTGCGCTACCTCAGCCCGACCGTCACCCGCGTGCTGGCTATGCGCCGGGCCTCATTGCAGCGCGCTTCGCTGGAGACGCTGTTGCATCCGGCCGACCTGGAGCGCTGGCGCGACTTCTTCGCCGAGGTGCTCCAGGGCAGGGAGCCCGTTTCGCTGGGCTGCCGGCTGCGTCACCACGCCAGCGGCTGGCGTCACACCGAGATCGTCGCCGCCAATCTCCTCGACGAGCCCAGCATCGCCGGTGTGGTGCTCAACGTCCGTGACGTCAGCCAGCGCAAGGTGCTGGAGGACGAGCTGGTTCACCGAGCCTCCCACGACTCACTCACCGGGCTCCCCAACCGGGGCCATTTCCTCGACCGGCTGCGCGCCGCCTTGTCGACCGCTGTTCGCCAGGACGGGCTCGCCGTGCTGTTCATCGACCTCGACGACTTCAAGACCATCAATGACACCTTCGGTCACGCGGCGGGCGACAGCGTCCTGCTCAACGTCACCGCCCGGCTGCGGGCCTGCCTGCGCCCCGGGGACCTGGCCGCCCGCCTGTCGGGTGACGAGTTCGCCGTGTTGCTGGAGGGCGTCGAGCAGGGCGGCGAGGCCGCTCGCGTCAGCGAGCGCGTGCTGGCTGCCATCGCCGAGCCGTTCATGGTGGTCCGCGAGTCGCTGCGGCTACGGGCCAGCGTCGGGGTCGCGGTCGGGGGGGTGGGGGTCGAGGACGCCGAGGACCTGCTGCATCGCGCTGACCTCGCCATGTACTCCGCCAAGGGCAACGGCAAGAACCGCGTCGAGGTCTTCCACCCCGACGCCCACGCCTCCTTGGGCAGCCGTCGCCAGCTGCGCGCCGACCTGCAGTGGGCCGTGCTGCGCGGCGAACTGGAGGTCCGCTCCCAGCCGATCGTGTCGCTGGTCGATCGGCGGATCGTCAGCGCCGAGGCGCTGGTGCGCTGGCGGCACCCCGTGCGCGGGCTGCTAGGCCCCACCACGTTCATCGCCCTGGCCGAGGAGAGCGACCTCATCGCCGACGTGTTCGACGTCGTCTTGCGCGATGCCTGCGCCCAGGCGCAGCAGTGGCGCCGCGGCACCGCAGACCCGCCGATTTCGGTAAGCGTCAACTTGTCCGCCGTGCAGCTGCACCAGGCCGAGCTGGTCGACCACGTCGTCAGGGTCTTAGCCGACAGCGGGCTGCCACCCCAGCTGCTGACCCTGGAGGTGACCGAGAGTGTCCTGGTCATTGATCCGCGTCAGGCGGCCGAGACCCTGGCCACGCTAAAGCAGCTCGGGGTCCGCACGGCCATCGACGACTTCGGCACCGGCTACTCGTCCCTGGCCTACCTGCGGCGGCTGCCCATCGACGTGCTGAAGATCGACAAGATCTTCCTGCAAGGCGTCGGGAGCAGCGGCGGTGCGGCACTTGCCCGCACCATCATCGACCTTGCCCGCCAGCTCGGGATGCAGACCGTCGCTGAGGGGATCGAGCTGCCGGCGCAACGCGACGCGCTGCTGGCCCTTGGATGCAGCCTCGGACAAGGCCACCTGTTCTCGAGGGCGGTCAGCGGCTCGCGGATGGCCGCCATGGTCGCCGGTCGGCGCCTCGGCGTCACCTGAGGCAGTGGAGCCTGCCACCTTCTAGTCTCACCCCATGTTCACCGGAGACAAGGTCTTGCTGCGTCCCGTGCGTCGGGAGGACCTGGAAGCGCTGCACGCCTGGAAGGTCGACCCCGAGCTGTGGCAGCTCGGCAGCGACGAGCCGGTGGTACCGGTGAGCTTCGAGGCCTACCTCCGCGCCTGGGCGGAGCGGAGCGACCACGACGCCGCCGAGTTCGCCATCGAGGTCGACGGCCGCCTGATCGGACGCTGCGGACTGTTCGACATCGACCTGCTGGCGCGCAGCGGCATGGTCGGCATCACGATCGGCGATCGCGACGCCTGGGGTCACGGCTACGGCAGCGACAGCCTGCGCACCCTGGTGCGGTATGCCTTCACCATCCGCAACCTGCAGCGCGTGTGGCTCGACACACTGGCCGCTAACCACCGGGGTCTGCTGGCCTACCGGGCCGCTGGCTTCGTGGAGGAGGGCAGACTGCGCCGCCACGCCTGGGTCGACGGCGCCTACGACGACGTCGTGGTCATGGGGATCCTGCGCGACGACGTCTGAGCGCCGGGCCGCCGCTGCCTCTACGCTGGTTGCGGGGAGTCGGCCAGGCGACCGCGGCGACCCTCGTGGCCGTCGAGGAAAGTCCGGACTCCGCAGGGCAGGACGCTGGGTAACCCCCAGGCGCGGCGACGCGCGGAACAGTGCCACAGAGAGCAGACCGCCAGCCGCCGGCGGGACCGATGCCTCGGCATCTGGTCACCGGTTACCCGACAGCTGGTAAGGGTGAAAGGGTGCGGTAAGAGCGCACCGGCGCCGGCGGTGACGTCGGCGGCCAGGTAAACCCCGTCCGGAGCAAGGCCAAGCAGGTGCGTTCCAGGTGGCCCGCCGAGCACCAGGTAGGCCGCACGAGGCCGGCGGCAACGCAGGTCCCAGACAGATGGTCGCCTCCTGCGCTCCGGCGCAGGAACAGAATCCGGCTTATCGGCCGACTCCCCACCTACACCCTGTCTGACCTGTGCCTTTGTGGGCTCACCCGCCGGCTTGGCTCACGTGTGGCTCACGCAAGGACGCGGCAGCACCGAGCACCGAGTCCACCGCATCGCGAGTGCGGTCCTCCGAGTCCGGCCACAGATGCGCGTACGTGTCCAGCGTCTCGGCTGCGGTGGCGTGTCCGAGACGCGCCTGCACAACCTTGACCGACTCGCCGTGACGGATCAGCAGCGACGTGTAGTAGTGCCGCAGATCGTGGAACGTGGTCGCCTCCGGCAGCCCGGCGGCCTTCACAGCGGGGCGCCAGACCCGCGAGAGCGCGTTGCGTCGGATCGGCTCGCCGTCGTCGGTTGTGAAGACAAGCTCCACCGTCTCCGCCCACGCCTTGCCGCCAACGTCGCGGCACACCATCTCTCGGGGGGTCGGCGGGAACGCGGCCATGTGTGCGGCCAGCGCCTCCACCGCGACGTGGGGGAGCGGGACCTCCCTGCGAGACGCCTTCCGCTTCGGCGGCCCCAGATACGGGGCCTCGTTGTCCATCACCACGAGCTGACGGTCGATCCGCAGCATCGGCCGCGCTGACGGCGGCTTGAGCCCCGACCGGTCCACCGTCAAGCCCGTCGCCTCGGAGATCCGCACGCCGGCCGACGCACCCAAGGGCACGAGCGCCCGGAATCGGGGCGCCAACGCGGACTCCAGAGCGAGCACCTGCAGCGTCTCTAGCGGCACGATCGGCTGGCGGTCCCCCTCGGGAAGCTTGGAGCCTTCGCACGGCGATGAGGCGATCAGCCGATCGCGTACCGCGCCCTTGAACACGCTGGCCACGATCCCGTGGACCACGGCCACCGTCGATGGCGCCAGCACGTCGCTGCGGCCCCGCACCCAGGCTTGGACGTGCGAGGGCAGGATCGAGCGCAGCGGCAGCGCGCCGAGCGTCGGGTAGGCGTGAGTCCGGAGAATCTGCTCGACCTTCGCTGAGGTTGTCCGCCGGTGCACCTGCGCCGCCCGCCACTTCTCTGCGTAAGCCTTGAACGTGGTCTTGTCGGCCGGGTCGACGTAGCAGCCGCTGAGCAGGGAGTGCTCGGTGCTGGTCAGGAAGTGTTGCGCGTCGAGCCTGCGAGTGAATGAGCGGGTGCGCTGCCGGCCCTCGGGGTCACGGTAGACGGCCTCCCAAGGCTTGGGGCGGCCGGTGCGTCTGCGGATCGAACCCATGGAGTGTCCCTTTCCATCTATGACCTGCGGGAATATACGGATAGGGCTGGTGCGGGTCAATAGGTTAGGTCATGTCTGCACCTATTGATCCCAAGCCTCGATTTACTCATAGTGGCTCTGACCTGCGAGGAAAGAGTGTCATAGTGCTTGCAGCGGCGCGTGCAAAGGTATATGTTCACGCCGCGACAGGATAGTACACAAGAGGTGAGGCACCGATGACGGACACCACGGCGACGGAGCTATCCGAGCTGCTGACGACGGCGCAGCTCGCCGAGTACCTCCAGGTGCCCGTGGGGACCCTCGCGGCCTGGAGGTACCGCCGCGTCGGGCCGCGTGGCATCGCCATCGGCCGGCATATCAGATATCGACGGGACGACGTCCTGCGATTCCTGGCCGAGCGCTCAGACCCTCGGCGCGAGGACGGCTGATGCCCTCGGGGTCCGGCGTCGGCGGCACGGGCCGTCGACCGATGCCCGCGTATCTCACGCTGCGTGACCGCGAGTGCACGCCCGGCTGTGTCATCTGCCGTGTCCTGGCCGCGCCGAGGTGGCTCGGGCCGTCGGAGACGACGCCAGCCGAGTGGCGGCTGGCGTACCGGCTGCACGGGCTGTACGGCCCGATGGACCGCGACGCCGTGCTCAGCGCCTGCCAGGCTTACGCCGCCCGGTACGGCGACCGTGCGCTGGAGCTGGCGCTGCGCCGGGCCGTGTCGATCCCGGCCGTGTACGGCATCGACCTGAGCGTGGCGCGGCAGATCCTGGCGCGGCTGAGCCGGGAGTCGCGGACATGACCCGCACCGACCTGATCGCGGCCGAGCTGCGCGGCGGACCGCCCGCCGGCTGCGGCGACGGCTGGCTGCCGTCGACCGTGGACCATCGCGCACCGGCCGGCGCCGACGAGGACGTGCAGGACTTCCTCGACGCGGTCGAGGCCGAGCACGACTGGCTGGTGCCCGGACTGCTCGAGCGCGGCGACCGGGTGATCACCACCGGCGCCGAGGGCGCCGGTAAGTCGACGCTGCTGCGGCAGGTCGGCGTGCAGGTGGCGTCCGGGATCCACCCGTTTAGCGGCGAGCCGACCGTCCCGGCCAAGGTGCTCCTAGTCGACCTCGAGTGCTCGCGGCGGCAGGTGCGACGGGCGATGGCGCCGCTGGTCGGGCTGGCCGGCGACCGGCTCGACCGGGGGATGCTGATCCCGCTGTTGCGACCCGAGGGCATCGACGTGCTCTCGCCGGCGGACGCTAGATGGCTACGCGACCGGGTGGCCGCTAACAGGCCCGATCTGTTGATTATCGGGCCCGTCTACAAGCTCGCTGGCGGCGACCCGAGGGACGAGGCGGTCGCCCGGCGGGTCGCGCAGCTGCTCGACGAGTTGCGGGTCGAGCACGACCTGACCGTGGTGATCGAGGCGCACCAGCCGTACTCGGCGTCTGGCGGCACTCGGCCGCTGCGACCGTACGGAGCGTCGCTGTGGTCGCGCTGGCCCGAGTTCGGGCTGCACCTCGCGGCGAGCGGCGTCCTGTCCGCGTGGCGTGGCGCACGTGACGAGCGCAGCTGGCCGGCCGCGCTGACACGCGGCGGGACGTGGCCGTGGACCGTGGAGACGTCGCCGCGCGAGGTGCTGTGGGCGCGCATCACCGAGTGCGTGGCGACGTGCTCGCAGCGTCCCAGTGTGCGTGACCTGGCGTCGGCGGTCGGCGCGTCGTCGTCGGGCGTGGACCGGGCGATCCAGGCGCACCGGACTGAGTGGGAGGCGATGGCCTAATGGCGCTGTCCCAGTGTCCCAGCACCCTGTCCCAAGCCTGTGACCAGCGGAAACAGGGGGGTGGGACAGCAACCGGTGTCCCACAGGTGCAAAACCGCAGGTCAGATGGGGTGTCCCACTGTCCCAGTACTACGTACCACCCCCATGGTGGGACAGGGGGTGGTCACGTACGGGCGGGGCTCACAGTTTCCGCAACGGGAGTGCCGCCTAGTAGGCCTTCTGTTGCGGCGGTCGGCGTGGCGTCTCCTCGACGCGCTGGCCGGGCCTGGCCGGGTCTGGTTGACCCCGGCCAGGCCACCCTCTTGCCGGCGGGCGGTGATCGGCGATGAGTCGTAGTTGCTCGCCGGTCACGGTCCAGCACCCCGATGGCACCAGCACCGTGCTGCCGCCTTACAGCAGCGATCAGGCCGCCAACATCCGGGCGGGCAAGCCGCCGGACACGCCGCGCCGACGCTGCGAAGCGTGTGGGGGCCGGCTGCCGGCCTCCGCCACGCAGCGACGGCGCTGGTGTGCGAGCTGCCGGGGAGCCGGCCCACGAAAGCAAGAAGCCCGCAACCGACTGGAGCAAGCATGAGCACCGACACCGACACCGACCGCGTCCCGTTCGTCGCGCTCCTCGGCACGATCGGCTACCACGTCGGCGGCCAGGTCGCCACGGCCAACTGCGGCGAAACCCTGCTGCTCGACGCACAGCAGGCCGGCCGGCTGCTGGAGCTGGGCGCGGTCCGACCGTGGCAGCTCGGCGACGCTGAGCCCGTCGAGGCCGAGTTGCGCTTGGGGCTGCCGCCGGCGCCACCCGTCGGCCCCGACGAGGCACCCCGAGTCTCGCCAGCGCCCGTCAGTGACGCCGAAGCGAAGCTCAGGGCGCTGTACGGCGACGACGACGCCGACGCGCACCTGGGGCAGGGCTTGGCCGCGTTCTACGCGCAGAGGGCGCGCCAAGCCGAGGAGGACGCGGCGCAGCGCCGCCAGTTCCAGCCGTGGCAGCCCGAGCACGCCGAGCAGAAGCGCCGGCTGCTGCTCGAGTGGGAAGCCGAGCGTCGCGTCCAACAGCGCGAAGCCGACGACGCGGACCGGCGGTCAGCCGAGATCCGCGCCGAGCACCAGCAGGCCGTCGAAGCCGAGCTGGAATCCATGACCACGTTGGAGGCATCGTGACCGCTCACACCAACGCCTGGTGGTCGATCGACCCTGCCACCGACCCGGTCGGCTATGAGCGCGAAGTGCAGCTCGGCGTCGCGCTCGCGGACGGGCGCATCGCCGCGTCCAGCGTCGCGCAGTGGCGCCAGAACCTGCGGGCCGACCCTGCGGGCGCCGCCGCGATCCTGGCGGCTCTGACCGCGCCTCGGCGAGCGTGACACGTGCCCTACGCCGACCCGGACCGCCAGCGGGAAGCGAAACGCAACTCCGCCCGCAAACGGCGCCGCGAGCGGCGTGTAGACGCGGCGGTCGCCCGGGCCGCCGCGAGTTCCACGCCCGGAGGGCCTGCAAGCCCCGGTTCGCCCGGTGCGCGGGGTGGAACCGGCGACGGGCTCCCGTCGCTCGCGAAGGTCGCCAGCACCGCGTGGGCGGAGCTGGAGGCGATCATCGCCAACGAGCCGGCCGACCTGTCACGGGCACGCGTCGTCGCCCGGTTGGCGGAGGTGTCCAGCTCGCTGGTTGAGCGTGCCAACCTCGAGCAGCGCGTCACGGATCTGGAAGCGCTGCTCGGCGACGACGCGCGCCACCTGAGGGCGGTCCGGTGACGGCGCGCGGCAGACGGCGCGTTCAGGACCTCGAGGACGAGGTAGACCGTCGGCGTTCGCCGAAGCTGCAGGCATGGGCGCCGCTGGCCGACCCGGAGGCCCACGCCGAGCTTGCCCGAAACTATTTGACCGCCGTGGCCAACGCCGGCGACAGCCTGGAAGCGCGGGAAGCCGGCGAGGCGTTCCTCGAAGCGCTGGCGGAGCTGGACACACGGCAGGATCCGCCACGTGATCGCTGACGGCACCCCGACCCATCGATCTTCGTCCCCCGGCACGCGACTAGATGCCGAGGCTGCCCTGCTGGCCCACAGTGGCGGCTCTGGCCTTGACGTACGGCAGAAAGGCGCTGGGAAGGTCAGGCTGACGGCCCCCCAATAGTTCCTCCACCGTGGACACCTGGAGTCGTGCGTAGCTGTGCCGTGTCAGCGGATGAGTGTAGGTGCCAGACCGTCGCGCTTCCTCGCGCATCCCTCGCGTCGGCTCGTCCAGCGTGACCAGCAATCCCATATCGGCCCGCTGCGACTCCACGGTCCCGCGTAGGTCCCTGACCATCGCCGGGTTCAGTTGACGGCCGCCCTTGACGCTCACGATCACCCGGCCGATCTCTCGCTCAGAAACGGGGAAGCGAATCCAGCCGTCCACCCCCTTGTCGCCCGCCTGCTCGGCCCGCTGGTGTGGCTGACCGCCGACCAACGAAACGGCCCACCGCTCAAAGTCAAACGCGTTGGCCTTGAACAGGGCCCTCGCGCCGCCGACGTCGCGAGGGATGCCGTGAACCTCGTACGTGGCACGCGCCTCCGAACCGTAGGTGTCACGCAGCCTCTTGTCGATCAGGTCAACAGCGATGAACGTGATGTCAATGCCGATCCATTGGCGGCGCATCCGTTGCGCTACTGCGACGGTTGTCCCGCAGCCGCAGAAGGGGTCCAGCACAACATCGCCCTCATTGCTGGATGCAGCGATGATGCGTTCTAGGAGTGCCTCTGGCTTCTGTGTTGGATAACCCAGCCGCTCCGAGGCGACGGGGTTGATTCGATTCACATCGTCCCAGATGTCGGCGACCGCCTTGCCTTTGAGCTGGTCTCGATACCGCTTGTACTGGGGCATGCCGCCCTTTGGTGGCCAGTAGATGCGTCCTTCAGCGTCAAGCTCGTCAAGCCGGTCGACGGTGTACTTCCAGTGCATGCCCTTGGCCGCCGGGTCAATCCCGCGCCACGGCAGCCCGGACCGCCCATTGCGGACCCCAGCACCGCACAGGTCGGCACGCCAGTAGAGGCGCCCGTCACCGTCGTCGAACTTGTAGTAGCGGTCGAGGTACGTGTCGGTGTACTCGGTGCGCGGTTCGTTCCATCGCACGGTGGCGGACTTGCCGTAGTAGAGCAACACGTCGTGCACCGGCGCGTACTTCTTCGCGCTGCTGTGCGACGACGTGCGCTTCCACACAATCTCGTTGCGGAAGCGGTCTGGGCCGAAAACCGCGTCGAGGATGACCTTCAAGTAGTGGGAGGCCGTCGGGTCGCAGTGGAGGTACAGGCTGCCTGTCGGCTTGAGCACTCGGTGCAGCTCCACCAGCCGCTGCGTCATCATCACCAAGTAGGCGAGCACGTCGTTGTCGCCGAGAAGTCGGCGCATGGCGTCGATTGCGTCAGCTACTCGCGCCGGCGCGTCACCGCCGACAAGTCCCTTGAAGGCGGCCTCTGCGTCCTGCGACCACGTCCAGGTGTCGTCGAAAGCTTCAATCTGCGCCTGCGCTGCCTGCCCCGATCTCTCCGCGAACAGGACGTTGTAGGAGCGGTTGGAGTTGAACGGTGGGTCCAGGTAAACCAAGTCAACACTCGCGGTCGCGACCGACTCGCGGAGGACGTCCAGGTTGTCGCCGTAGTAGAGGACACCCGTTCTTGAGGAACCAGCAGTCACAGGCGGCCTTTCAAGAGCCAGGGGACGGGCCGGGCCGCAGAACCTCACACACGGCGGCTGCGCTGACAAGCCCTCCCGGGCGTGATCCCCGGTTCCCCAGGTGAGGGCCTGACAAGTTGGTGCGAAATCAGACCGCCTCGACCCCGCCCGACACCGGGGGTGGGCGGAATCATCCCCCGCCCCCGTCGCGCTCCAGTCGGTCGAGGAGCTGGGCGATGCAGGTTGCGCAGCCGGCGACTTGGGTGGTGAGCAGCCTCAGGTCGTTGGTCGACCCGCACGCCGCGCACCGCTGATCGGTCATGCCTGCGAGTGTGGCAGCCTCGGCAGCCTCCGCCATGCACCTGATGTTGACGATGCCCTGACCTGCG
>Ga0136624_1000065_pt1 | contig 29061 bp, 27 predicted proteins | sample AntDrymUQ4692206_2_FD_104802 | JGI IMG/M metagenome (GOLD analysis project Ga0136624, IMG submission 104802) | Polar desert sand microbial communities from Dry Valleys, Antarctica - metaG UQ469 (22.06) | ecosystem: Environmental > Terrestrial > Soil > Desert | place: Antarctica: Dry Valley... | reverse complement strand
TCGACGCGACCAGCCCGGCCACCGGCGAGCGGATCGGCGAGGTCGCCCAGGCCGACCGTGAGGACGCGCGCCGCGCCGTCGATGCCGCGCGCGCCGCGTTTCCAGCGTGGGCCGCGGCGACCGCCTTCGAGCGCGCGGATGCCCTGCGCCGGGTCGCCGACGCGTGCGAGCGCCGCCGCGACGAGCTCGCGCGCGCGCTGACGCTCGACCAGGGCAAGCCCCTGTACTCCGAGTCCTACGACGAGGTGGACGAGCTCGTCGCCATGTGGCGGGGCGCCGCGGAGGACGGGATCCGCGTCGAGGGCATCATCCCGCCGAGCTTCACGCCGGGGGCGCGCGTCCTGCTGCTGCGACGCCCGAAGGGCCCGGTCGCGATCGTCACGCCGTGGAACTGGCCCTACACGATGCCCGCCGAGCTGGTCGCCCCCGCGCTGGCGTCGGGCAACACCGTCGTGTGGAACCCCGCGCCGAGCACCGCCGTCTGCTCCGGCCTGCTTTCGGAATGCATCGCCGAGGCCGAGCTGCCGCCCGGCGTGTTCAACTTCGTGCCCGGGGAGGGTCCGGTCGTCGGCGACGAGATCATCTCGCACCCGGACGTCGCGGCCGTCGGCTTCATCGGCTCGACCGCTACCGGGAACCGGATCGCGCAACGCGCCGCCGGCAAGTCGCTGCTGCTCGAGATGGGCGGCAACGGCCCGCTGGTCGTGCTCGAGGACGCCAACCTGGATGCGGCGGCGGAGGCGGCCGTCTCCGCGTGCTTCCTGTGCGCCGGCCAGAGCTGCACGGCGGGCGAGCGGCTGCTCGTGCACGAGAGCGTGCGCGACGACTTCGTCGGACGGCTCGCCGAGCGGGTAGCGGCGAGCGCTCAGCTCGGTGATCCCCTGGCCGAGGGGACGCAGATGGGCCCGCTCAACAACGAGGGCGTGGCGGCGAAGATGGACGAGCACGTGCGGGACGCCGTGCGCCGCGGGGCGCGGGTCCTCGCCGGCGGCGAGCGCGCCGGCGGGTTTCCGACGGACCTCTACTGGCCCGCCACGATCCTCGACGGGGTTCCCGCCGATGCGCAGGCGGCCGCCGAGGAGACCTTCGGGCCGATCGCCCCGATCGTGTCGATCGGCTCGCTGGAGCAGGCCATCGAGCTGACCAACGCGTCACCTTACGGGCTGCTGGCGGCCATCTTCACCGGCGACCTGCGCAAGGGCCTGCGCTACGCCGAGGAGGTCCGGAGCGGGCTCGTGAACATCAACGAGACCACGAACTACTGGGAGAACCACCTGCCGTTCGGCGGACGTGCGGGCACCGACAGCGGAACCGGGCGCGTGGGCGGCCGCTACCCGTTCGACGTGCTCACCGAGCTGCAGACGGTCGTCATCGGCCCCGCGTGACAGAGGGTGGCGCGCGTGCCGCGGCTCGGGTACGATCGACAGGGATGCCGCTGATATATCTGGTGGGCCGACCGGCATGAGCGACGCTACCGACGCCGTCGGCGCCGCGCTCGCGGACGGGCACCACGAGATCGACCGCACGGGCGAGCCGCTGGTCGGGGCCCAGGGTGTGTGGAAGATATTCGGGCCCCACGCCGAGCGGCTCGTCGGGTCGCCCGACGCCGACCTGCCGCGCGCCGAGCTGCGCGAGCAGACCGGCTGCACCATCGCCGTTCGCGACGTCTCGCTCGAGATCTGGCCTGGTGAGGTGTTCGTCGTCATGGGACTCTCCGGCTCGGGCAAGTCGACGCTGGTGCGAACGCTGATCCGCCTGATCGAGCCGACTGCGGGCGACATCCGCATCGTCGGCTCCGACGTGATGGCGGCGGACGCCGTCCAACTGCGCGAGCTGCGTCGCCACGAGGTCTCGATGGTCTTCCAGCACTTCGGGCTGCTCGCTCACCGGACCGTGATCGAGAACGTCGCCTTCGGCTTGGAGATCCAAGGCGTCGCGAAGGCCGAGCGCCTCGGCCGCGCCACCGACGTCCTGCGCCTGGTCGGATTGGAGGACGTCGCCACGCAGTTTCCCGACCAGCTCTCGGGCGGGATGCAGCAGCGCGTCGGGCTCGCGCGCGCGTTCGCCGTCGATCCCAAGCTGATGCTCTACGACGAGCCGTTCAGCGCGCTCGATCCGCTGATCCGGCGCGACATGCAGGACGAGGTGTGCCGCCTGCAGGTCGAGACCGGGAAGACGATGCTGTTCATCACGCACGACCTGCCCGAGGCCCTGCGGCTGGGCGACCGCATCGCGATCATGCGCGACGGGGCAATCGTCCAGCTCGGCACGCCGGAGGAGCTCGTCGGCTCGCCCGCGAACGACTACGTCGCCAACTTCGTCCGCGACATCCCGCGCACGCACGTGCTCACGCTGCGCTGGATCATGCGCGAGCCGCGGCCCGGCGAGTCGACCGCCGGCCCGGAGCTCGACGTGAGCACCACCGTCAAGGACGCGGTCGCGGTCGTCGCGGCACACGACGGTCCGGTCCGGGCGGTCGACGGCGGTCGCGTGGTCGGAGTGGTCGACCGGGTCTCGGTGCTGCAGGCCATGGCCGACGCTCCGGGGGACGCCGGTGGCGGTCGCTAGCGAGCCGCTCGCGCCGGCGATTCTGGCGCCCTCGTCCGCTAGACGCGCGGGGCCCTTGCTTGTCGGCGCCGTCGCGCTCGTCATGATCGTCGCGTTCGCCCTGCTGCGCGGCGAGTTCCCGTGGCCCGGCGGCCTGACGTGGAGCGGGTTGCCCGAGCGCCTGGACTCGCTGCAGAACTGGCTGCTCGAGCAGCGCACGGCCGAGGATCGGAACATCGTGTTCGCGCTGCTCGACGGCTTCCGCGCCATCGCGGACTGGCTCGTCACGTCACTGCTGGACCTGCTCGAGTGGATGACGTGGGTCGGCACGCTGGCGGCGGGCGTGCTGATCGTGCTGCGCTACGGCGGCTGGCGCGCGGCGCTCGTCGTGCTGGCGGCCTTCGTGTCGTTCGCCATGATGGGGCTGTGGGAGGAGAGCGTGCAGACGCTCGCGCTGATGCTCGCCGCCGTGTTGCTCTCGCTGGCCATCGGCATGCCGCTCGGCGTCGCCGCCGGGCGCTCCCCGCGCGTGCATCGCGCGCTCACGCCGGTGCTGGACGCGATGCAGATCGTGCCCGCGTTCGCGTATCTGATGCCGGTCGTGATCCTGTTCTCGGTCGGGCCGGCGGCGGCGGTCATCTGCACGATGATCTACGCGATCCCGCCTGCCGTGCGCATCACCGCGCTCGGCATCCGCGGTGTCGAGCCCGACACGGTGGAGGCCTCCCAGGCCATGGGCGCGACGCCGCTGCAGACCCTGTTGAAGGTGCAGCTTCCACTCGCACGCCGCCAGCTCCTGCTGTCGGTCAACCAGACGATCATGTTCGGCCTGTCGCTCACCGTCATCGCCGGGCTGATCGGCGGGCGCGGACTGGGCGACGTCGTGACGAGCGGCCTGTACTCCAACGCGGCGCTGGCGCTGCTGGCCGGCGGCGCGATCGTGATCATGGCGATCGCCCTCGATCGGGCGACGGCGGCGATCGCCGAGCGCACCGACCCGGCGCGCCGCCACCTGACCGACGAAGGGCGGCGCAAGGCGCGGATCGCCACCGGGAGCGCGATTGCCGCCATCGCGGTGATCGCGCTGGCCGCGCGCGCGTTCGGCGCGGAGTCCTCCTATCCCGACGAGCTCGAGACCGCGAGCTACGTCTACACCGCCACGATCCAGGACCAGCTGCTGAGCGTGATCCAGTCGGTGCTCGACTACGTCCAAGACCCGGCTTCGCTCGTGTTCGGCATCACCGAGCCGATCGGCAACTTCCTCGTCCAGTACGCGCTGGAGCCACTGCGGATCTGGCTGGTCGAGATGCCGTGGTTCTTCACGGTGCTCGGACTCACGGCGATCGCCTTCCTCGTGAGCGGCCTGCGCCCGGCGGTCACGGTGGCCCTGATGCTGCTGGCGATCGGGATCATGGGCGTGTGGGAGCCGGCGATGGACACGGCCTCCCAGGTGCTCGTGGCGACGGCTCTCGCGGTCGCCATCGGCATCGCGATCGGCGTGTGGGCGGCAGAGAGCCCGCCCGTGGAGAGGCTCCTGCGGCCGGTGCTCGACACCCTGCAGACGCTGCCACAGCTCGTCTACATCATTCCCTTCATCTACCTGATGCCGGTCTCGCGCGTGCCCGGCGTCGTCGCGTCCGTGCTCTACGCCGTGCCGGTCGTGATCAGGCTCGTGACGTCGGGCGTGCGCAACGTCGCGCCGGCGGCCGTGGAGGCGGCCTCGGCGTTCGGCGCCACGCGCGGGCAGGTGCTCGCGAAGGTGAAGGTCCCGCTCGCGCGCGACGCGATCATGCTCGGCGTCAACCAGGGGATCATCATGGTCCTCGCCGTCGTCGTGATCGGCGGGCTGGTCGGTTCCGGGGCGCTCGGCGACGCGGTAGCGCGCGGGCTGCAGCGCAACGAGTTCGGCGAGGGCGTCGTCGCGTCGCTCGCCATCCTCGCGCTCGGCATCGCGCTGGATCGCGTGACGCAGAGCCGGGGACGGAGGAGAAGAGGTCAACCACGATGAGGGGATGTCTGATGGGAAATCCACGGAGGGCACGCGGCATGGTCGCGCTCGTCCTGGCGCTCGCGATGGGCGTCGCGGCGTGCGGCGAGGAGAAGGAGGAGACGCCGGCGAGCAGTGACAGCGGCGGCGCCGCGGCGCCGAAGGAGGAGTGCGGCGAGGTCGTGCTGAACGAGCAGGCGTGGGCCGGCTCGACCGCCAACACCTACATCGCCAAGGCGGTGCTCGAGGGGGAGCTCGGCTGCGAGGTCGAGATCACCAAGGTCGCCGAGATCCCGGTCTTCCAGGCGATGGCGGACGGGAAGGTCGACGCGGTGCTCGAGGACTGGCAGCACGTGGACGAGTACGAGCAGTACATCGAGGAGGCGGGTACCGTCGTCGACGGCGGGCCGCTCGGGGTGGAGGGCCACATCGGCTGGTTCATTCCCAAATACCTCATGGACGAGTACCCGGAGTTTGCCACCTGGGAGGGCCTGAAGGGCCAGGAGGAGCTGTTCAAGACGGCCGAGTCCGGCGACCAGGGCATGTTCCTCGGCGGCGACCCGGGCTACGTGCAGAAGGACAAGGAGCTGATCAAGGCCCTCGGCCTCGACCTCAAGCACGTGACGGCCGGCGCCGAGCCGGCACAGGTCGCGCGCTGGACCCAGCTCTACAAGCAGAAGAAGCCGGTGCTCTTCTACTGGTACACGCCGCAGTTCTACAACCAGCAGTACGAGCTGGCCGAGGTCGAGCTGCCCGAGCGCACGCCCGACTGCAAGGACGACGCCAAGTCCGGCGGAGACGCCGAGCAGTACAAGTGCGCCTACGACACCACGATCATCCAGAAGCTCTTCTCCAAGGATTTCGCGGAAAGCGACTCGCCCGCCGTCGATGTGCTCAAGAAGATGGAGCTGACCAACGACGACCAGGAAGCCGTCGCCAAGGCGATCGCGGGTGACAAGGAGGATCCCGAGAAGGCCGGCGAGGACTGGGTCGCCGAGAACGCCGACAAGGTCGAGGCCTGGCTCAACTAGCCCCTCCGCGAGTGGGAGCCCCGCGGCCGCGGCGGGGCTCCCTCGGGGCCGCGTCTCGTCTAGGGTCCGCTGCGATGAGTCTGTACGAGTGGCTCCTGTTCCTGCACGTCCTCGCCGCCTTCGCGATGGTGGCCGGGCTGGCGGCGTACGGCGTGCTGGTGCTCGGCCGCCGTGGCGACGCGGTGCGCCGGGCGGTGGGCCCCGCGGCGCTCGGGCTCTGGAACGCGGGCGGGCTCGGCGTGCTGGTCCTCGGCATCGGGCTCGCCCTCGAGGTCGACGCGTACGCGCTGTGGGACGGCTGGATCCTCGCCGCGATCGTCCTGTGGCTCGTCGCCGCGGCAGCGGCGGGCCCGCTCGGGCGCGGTCTGCGTGCCGGCGCCACGGCGGTGGACGCCGGCCGCGCGCGGCTGCTGCTCGCGGTCATGGCGCTGGCCACCGCCGCGTTGCTGATCGACATGATCTTCAAGCCGGGAGCGTGATGGTCGCCGCGATCCGCCCCGACGCCTGGAACCTGCCGCTGCTCGTCCACGTGTCCGGTGCGATGCTCCTCGTCGCGGCGCTCGTCGTCGTGGTCGCGCTGATGGCCGGCGCGCTGCGCCGGGGCGACGGCGCGACCGTGCTGACGGGACTGGCGTTCCGCGGGCTGCTCGTCGGCGTCCTGCCCGCCTACGTCGTCATGCGCGGCGGTGCCGAGTGGATCGCCTCGGAGGGCGCGTGGGGCGAGCCGGCCTGGATCGGGATCGGCTACGCGACCGCCGACGGCGGCCTGCTGCTGTCGATCATCGCCACGGTGCTCGCCTGGCGCGCGGCGCGCCGCGGCGCCGACGGCCCCGGTGGCCTCGGCCGCGCGGTCGTCGTGCTGTCCGTCGTGCTGCTCGTCGCCTACGCGGTCACGATCTGGGCCATGACGGCCAAGCCGAGCTAGCTTCCGCCACAATCCGCGGATGAGCTCAGCCGACGCCGCCGCGGCGGCCGCCTACGGCGTCACGTCGATGATCGCTCCGCTGAGGCGCGTCCTCGTGCGGCGGCCCGCCACGGCCGGGGACTGGACCGGCGCCGCGTGGCGCACTCCCGATCCCGACCGGCTGGTCGCCCAGCACGAGGCGTTCTGCGAGCTGCTGGCGGGCCTCGGGCCGCAGGTCGAGGTCGCGCGCGCGCTCGAGCACCAGGTCGACGCCGTCTACACGCACGATCCGCTGGTGATGACGGCGCGCGGCGGCATCCCGCTGCGTATGGCCAAGCCCGCGCGTCGAGCAGAGCCCGCCCACGCCGCGCACGAGCTCGAGCGGCTCGGCATCCCGGTGCTCGGCACGCTCGAGGAGCCTGCGTACGCCGACGGCGGCGACCGCTACTGGATCGACGAGCGGACGATGGCGATCGGGCTCGGCTACCGCACCAACCGCGCGGGCGCCGACGCGCTCGCCCGCCTCGTCGAGCCGGAGGGCGTCACCGTCGAGGCCTACGACATGCCGCACGACCAGGGTCCGGCCTCGGTGCTGCACCTGCAGTCGTTCCTGTCTGGCGTGGCCGAGGGGCTGTGCGTGGTCTACGAGCCGCTCGCCCCGGTGCGGCTCCTGCAGGACCTCCAGGCGCGCGAGATCGAGTGGATCGCGGTCGACCACCAGGACTACACGAGCATGGGCTGCAACATCCTCGCCGTCAGGCCGGGAGTCGTCGTGATGGTCGACGCGGCGCCGGGTGTGCGGCGCGCGCTCGAGCAGCGCGGAGTCGAGGTCCACGTGTACGACGGCTCGGATCTCTCCCTCAAGGGCGACGGCGGCCCGACCTGCCTGACGCAGCCGCTGCTGCGGGGCTGACCGATGGCCGTCCGCATCGGCTACAAGGCGTCGGCCGAGCAGTTCGCGCCCGGCGAGCTGCTCGAGTTCGCGATCCGCGCCGAGGCCACCGGGCTGGACCTCGTCACCGTCTCGGACCACTTCCAGCCCTGGCGCCACCGGGGCGGGCACTCGCCCGCGGCGATGGCGTGGCTCGCGGCGGCCGGCCAGCGCACGAGCCGGGTGACGCTGGGCACCAGCGTGCTCACGCCGACGCTGCGCTACCACCCGGCCGTCGTCGCCCAGACGTTCGCGACGCTCGGCTGCCTGACGCCGGGCCGGATCTTCCTCGGCGTCGGGACGGGCGAGGCGATGAACGAGACGCCCGCGACCGGCGGCGCGTTCCCCGGCCGCAAGGAGCGCCGGCTGCGGATGGCCGAGGCGATCGCTCTGATCCGCCGGCTGTGGAGCGAGGAGCGCGTCGACTTCGCGGGCGACTACTACACGACCGACCGGGCGACGGTCTACGACCGCCCGGCGCCACCCGTCCCGATCTACGTCGCGGCCTCGGGACCCATGGCCGCCAAGCTCGCGGGCCGTGTCGGCGACGGCTTCATCTGCACGAGCGGGAAGGACCCCGCGCTGTACGAGGAGCTGCTCGAGAACGTCGCGGCGGGCGCCGAGCAGGCGGATCGCGATCCCGCCGGACTGCGCCGCATGATCGAGGTGAAGGTCTCCTACGACCGCGACCGCGACCGCGCCTTGACCAACACCCACTGGTGGGCCGCCCTTGCGCTCGAGCCCGAGCAGAAGGAGGGCGTCGAGGACCCGATCGAGATGGAGCGCCTCGCCGACGCCAACCTCGACCAGGCGCACACGCGCTTCATCTGCTCGGACGACCCCCAGGCGGTCGTGGAGGCGATCGACCGCTACGTCGCGCTCGGCTTCGACGAGCTGGTCGTCCACGGTCCCGGCGCCGACCAGCTCCGCTTCCTCGAGCAGTTCGGAGCGGACGTCCTGCCGCTGATGCGCGCCCGTTGGGCGCCGGCTGGCACGTGACCTGCTCCTGAGGGCGTACCCGTCGCAAGCCCGCTAACCTTACCTTAGCTGACAAGTAAGGAGCAGGGTGGACGTCCGGGCGAAGATCACATCGAAGGGTCAGGTGACGATTCCCAAGGCGGTGCGAGACGCGCTCGACCTGCACGAGGGCGACGAGCTGCTGTTCCGCGTCGAGCAGTCGCGGGCGCTGCTGGCCAAGACGCCCGACTTCCTCTCCCTGGCGGGCAGCGTACGGGTGCCGGCCGGCAAGCAGGGCACGGCCTGGGACGACGTCCTCCGCCAGACGCGCCGCGCTCGAACGGAGCGTGGGCGCTGACGGCGTTCGTCGACACCAACGTCATCATTCGCCACCTCACGGGCGACCCGCCCGAGCTGGCGTCGCGCGCAACCGCCGCACTGGCTTCAGATGATCGTCTCCTCCTCCCCGACCTGATCCTCGCCGAAAGCGTCTACGTCCTCGAGTCCTTCTACGAGGTCTCGCGAGCGCGCGTGGCACAGCTCATGCGAGCAGCGATCGCACTGCCGACGGTCCAGGTGACGCATGAGGCGTCGCTACTGCGAGCGGTCGAGATCTACGAGCTCGACCGCATCGACTTCGCGGAGGCCTACCTCGTCGCGCAAGCCGAGGCGACCGGCATCAACGAGATCCTGTCCTTCGATCGCTCCATCGACCGGGTGGCGAGCATCACGCGGCGGGAGCCTTGACCTCCTCGGTTTCCGAGTGAGCGCCGACCAGCGCCTGGGCGTACGCTGGCGGCGTGCGCAGACTCCAGGCGGCATCGGGAAGCGCCGTATTCCTCGTAGCGGCGCCCGGCGTGGTCGCCGGACTCGTGCCCTGGCTGCTGACCGGCTGGCGGTCGTCGTACCGGCCGGCCTCCATCGCCGTTCTCGGCGCTGCCCTGATCGCCCTCGGTGCTGGTGTCCTGCTGCATGCGTTCGGCCGCTTCGTCGTCGAAGGGCGCGGGACGCCCGCGCCGATCGCGCCCACCGAGCGGCTCGTGGTCGGCGGGCTGTACCGGCATGTGCGCAACCCGATGTACGTCGCCGTCGGCGCGGCGATCGTGGGACAGGCGCTGCTCCTCGGGCGCCCGCTGCTGCTCGCGTACGCGGCGGCGTTCTGGCTCGTCGTCGCCGCGTTCGTGCGGAGCTATGAGGAGCCGACCCTGAGCGCCCGCTACGGCGCGCAGTACGCCGCGTACCGACGCGCCGTCCCAGCCTGGTGGCCGCGCCTCCGGCCCTGGTCGCCCACGCCGCCGCAACACTGAAACAGCGGGCCGCGGTTCTGCGTCATCACTTCGCACGCCGTCGCGGTCGCCGCGAAGATCGTGTGCTGCGCAGCGCGACCGGGCGCCACGGGGACGGCGACGGGGCGCGGCGAGGCGTCCCGGCGACGACGACGTTGCTGCTGGTCTTCGTGCTCGTGTCGTTCGCGGCCAACTCGCTGATCACGCGCCACGTCGTCGACGCCGACCTGCTCGACGCCGGCCTGCTCTCCGCGGTGCGCTTCGTCGCCGGCGCGATCGCCCTGGTGTGTCTGGCGCTCGCGCGGCGCGAGCAGATCGTCGTCGGCCGGACGAACCTGCGGCCCGCGTTGTGGTTGGGGGTCTACGCGGTCTGCATCTCCTACGGCTACCGCTACATCGGGGCCGCCGCCGGGACGTTCGTCTTCTACGCGACCGTCCTGCTCACGTTGATCGCCTGGGACGTGCTGCACCGGCAGCCGCTTCCGGCGCGCCGCGCCGTCGGGGCGGCCACGGCGCTCGCGGGCATCGCGGTGCTGGCCGGCGGCTCGATCCGCACGGTGACGGTCACCGGCGTTCTGCTGCTCGCGCTGACCGGGGCGGCGTGGGGCCTGTACACCGCTGCGGGGCGCTCCGGCGATGACCCGCGGGTCGCCACCACCGGCCACTTCGTCATCCTTGCCGCGGTTCTGGCGCTGCCGGCCGCCGCCGGGGCCGTCGCCGGATTGCACGTCACCGTTGCCGGGCTGGCCTGGGCGATCGCGATGGGCGCCGGGACGACGGCGTTCGCCTACGTCGCGTGGTACGCGTGTCAGCGGTCGCTGTCGGGCACGTCGGCCGGCGCCGTGCAGCTGATCATCCCTGTGCTCACGGCCGCCGGCGCTGCGCTGCTGCTCGGCGAGCAGCTCGGCGTGCGGCTGCTCGTGTGCGCGGCGCTGGTCGGCGCCGGAACCTGGCTCGGCCGGCCCTCGGCAACCGCCCGCGGCTGAGCCTTCCGCGTGGAGTGAATACACCGCGGGAAGTCGTTGGCGTGCGCTGTGCTCACGCGTCCCGGCGCAGCGCACGCTCGAGCTGTCGCAGCGCCTTGGCGTGCAGTTGCGCGATCTGTGACTCGGCCATCCCGACGACCGGGCCGATATCGCGCAAAGTCATGTTCTCGTCGTAGTGGAGGGCGATCACCAGCTTCTCGCGCTTCGACAGAGCCGACATCGCGTGCGCCAGGCGGTCCTCGAGCGCCTGAGCCGCCGATTGCGCCTCGGAATCGCCCGCCTCGGGACCGAGGACCGCGTCGAGCAGCGACGCATGGTCGTCGGCGGAATCAGTCGACGCCCACAGCGCATCGAGCTCGGGAACCGTCGTAGCCTCTCTGGCGCGGGCACGCACGGAGCGCGGCATCCAGTCGAGGGCGCGCAGCTCCTCGCTGATCGCGCCCTTGACGCGCGCGACCGCGTCGGCTTCGAACAGGATCTCCCCATCGGGGTCGAACCGCTCGAACGCGTTGATCAGCCCGATCTGACCGTAGTCGACGAGGTCCGCCTCCTCGACGTCGGTGGGCAGGCCCGAGCGCAGGCGGCCGGCCACGTAGTGAACGAGCGGGCCATAGGCGAGCATCAGCTGCTCACGAGCGAAGCCGTCTGCCGGGTCCAGCTTGCAACGCCGCCAGAGAGCCGCCCGCTCACTCGCGCTCTTGTGATGGATCGACCAGTCGTCGCACATCACTGCCCCATCGGGTGCCACACGGTCTTGAGCTCGAGGAAGCTCGAGATCTCATACGGGCTCTGCGTGTCCCCGCGCGCGAACACGACGCGCTTGACGTTGTCGGCCGCGGCGCGCTCGAGCTCGGCGTCGCCGCGGTCGAGGTCGAGCGCGTCGACGTCGAGGTGGGAGGCGAGGTGCGGCGCGAGCTCATCCCGCAGGCCGGTGAGGACGTTGACCACACCGCCGGGCACGTCGGACGTGGCGAGCACCTCGGCGAGCTCGATCGCGGCGCGGGGGTGGGCCTCGGAGGCTACGACCACGGCGGTGTTGCCGCCCGCCAGCACCGGCGCCAGGCGGGAGACGAGCCCGAGCAGCGCCGGTTCGCCCGGGGCGACGATGCCGACGACGCCGGTGGGCTCGGGCATGGTGAAGTTGAAGTAGGGGCCCGCGACGGGGTTCGCGCCGCCCAGCACCTGGGCGATCTTGTCGGTCCAGCCGGCGTACCAGACCACGCGATCGACCGACCGCTCGACCTCTTCGCGCCCGCCGCACAGCTCGGCGAGCTCGGACGCCCTGGCCTCCATCATCTCCGCGACGCGGTAGAGCACCTGTCCGCGGTTGTACGCGGTCATCCCGGCCCACTTGGCCGTCGCCCCGCGGGCGATCCGCACCGCGTCGCGCAGGTCCTTGCGCGACGCCTGCGCGATGTTGTGCGCCTCGGCCTCGTAGGTGCGGCCGGACTCCGAGCGGGGGAACGCGCCACCCACGTAGAGCTTGTAGGTCTTGTTCACGGGCACCCTCGTCATCCGCCCCACTCCGTCGCGTCGCCGTCGAAGCGCAGGTACGGCTCCAACCCGTGGAGCCCGCCCTCGCGCCCGAAGCCCGACTCCTTGTAGCCGCCGAACGGCGACGTGGGGTCGAAGCGATTGAACGTGTTGGCCCACACGACGCCGGCGCGCAGCCGCTGGGCGGTCCACAGGATGCGCGAGCCCTTCTCCGTCCACACGCCCGCCGACAGGCCGTACGCGGTGTTGTTGGCCTTCTCGACCGCCTCCTCCGGCGTGCGGAACGTGAGCGCGGAGAGCACGGGGCCGAAGATCTCCTCCTGCGCGATCCGGTGGCTCTGCGCGACGTTGGTGAAGACGGTCGGCGCGAACCAGTAGCCCTGCTCGGGCAGCCGGCACGGCGGCTGGTAGATCTCCGCTCCCTCCTGCTCGCCGGCGGCCACGAGCTCCTCGATCCGCTGCAGCTGGGCCGCCGAGTTGATCGCGCCGACGTCGGTGTTCTTGTCGAGCGGGTCGCCGACGCGCAGCGTGCCGAGGCGGCGCTTGAGCTTGTCGATCAGCGGCTGCTGGATCGACTCCTGCACGAGCAGGCGGGAGCCCGCGCAACACACGTGGCCCTGGTTGAAGAAGATGCCGTTGACGATCCCCTCGACCGCCTGGTCGAGCGGGGCGTCGTCGAAGACGATGTTCGCGGCCTTCCCACCGAGCTCGAGCGTCAGCCCCTTGCCGGTGCCGGCCAGCTCGCGCTGGATCGCCTTCCCGACCTCGGTCGAGCCGGTGAACGCGATCTTGTCGACGTCCGGGTGCGACACCAGGGCGGCGCCCGTGCGGCCGTCGCCCGTGACGATGTTCACGACGCCGCGCGGCAGCTCGGCCTGCCGCAGCACGTCGCAGAACAGCAGCGCGGTGAGCGGTGTGGTCTCGGCCGGCTTGAGCACCACCGTGTTGCCGGCCGCGAGCGCCGGCGCGATCTTCCACGCCAGCATCAGCAGCGGGAAGTTCCACGGGATGATCTGCCCGGCGACCCCGATGGGCCGCGGCCGGCGGTTCGGGAACGCGTACTCGAGCTTGTCGGCCCAGCCCGCGTAGTAGAAGAAGTGCGCGGCGGCCAGCGGCAGGTCGACGTCGCGCGACTCCTTGATCGGCTTGCCGCCGTTGAGCGACTCCAGCACCGCGAACTCGCGCGCGCGCTCCTGCAGCAGCCGGGCGATCCGGTAGAGGTACTTGGCGCGCTCCGCCGGGCGCAGCGCCGACCACTGGCCCGCAAAGGCCTCGCGAGCCGCGGCGACTGCGGCGCCGACGTCCTCGGGACCGGCCTGGCCGACCTGCGCGAGCGGCTCCTCGCTGGCGGGCGAGATCGTCGTGTAGGTCTCGGCCGGCTCCCGCCAGCGGCCACCGACGAACAGGCCGTAGGCGTCTTCGAGCCGCACGATCGAGCGCGACTCCGGCGCCGGCGCGTACTCGAAGCCGCGGAAGGCGAGCTCTTCAGTCACGCGTGAAGTACTCCGGGTTCTGGTAGCGCCCCGTCTTCTGCGTCCGGATCTGCATCAGCACGTCGTTGAGCAGCGAAGAGGCGCCGAGCCGGAAGCGGTCGGGCGTGAGCCAGTCCGGGCCGAGCGTCTCCGAGACGATCACGAGGTTCTGGATCGCCTGCTTGGCGGTGCGGATGCCGCCCGCGGGCTTCATCCCGACGACGCGCCCCGTCTCGTCGTGGACGTCGCGGATCGCCTCCAGCATGCACAGCAGCATCGGCAGCGTCGCCGCCTTCGGGAGCTTGCCGGTCGACGTCTTGATGAAGTCCGCGCCGGCGGCCATCGCCAGCAGCGAGGCCCGGCGGACGTTGTCGTAGGTGCCGAGCTCGCCGGTCTCCAGGATCACCTTGAGGTGCGCCGCGGCGCACGCCTCCTTGACGCGGACGATCTCGTCGTAGACCTTGGCGTAGCGACCGGAGAGGAACGCCCCGCGGTCGATGACCATGTCTATCTCGTCGGCGCCGAAGGCCACCGCCTCCTCGACGTCGAGGAGCTTGACCGCAAGCGACGACTGGCCCGAGGGGAACGCGGTCGCCACCGAGGCCACCTTCACCCCCGTGCCCCGCACGCGCGCCACCGCGGCCGGCACCAGGTTGGGGTACACGCAGATCGCGGCGCAGCTCGGCACGGAGGGGTCGGCGGGATCGGGCTGGATCGCCTTGGCCGCCAGCGCTGCGACCTTTCCCGGCGTGTCGGAGCCCTCCAGCGTCGTCAGGTCCATCATGCGCACGGCCAGCTCGAGCGCGAAGCGCTTGGACTCCTGCTTGATGGAGCGCTTGGCGAGCGACGCGGCACGCTCCTCCAGGGCGACCTGATCGACCGCCCCGATGCGCGGCAGTCGCGGCTCGAGCGGCAGCTCGAAGCCGCCGGGAAGAACAGGAGTGCTGCTCACGGTCACGCGGCTCCGACCCTAGCGCGTCGCCCGTACAATCGCCCATCGCAGGGAAATCCGTGGCTGACCTCGATTTCGACCTCACCGTGAAACCGGATCCGCAAGGGGGGCGGCGCCTGACGCTGCGCGGCGAGCTCGACCTCGCGACCGCCGGGCGGCTCGAGGCCGCGCTCGCCGAAGCCGGCGGGCCGGTCGTGCTCGACCTGACCGGCCTTACCTTCATGGACTCGACCGGGGTGCGGATGCTGCTGGAGGCCGCGGAAGGCGACAACGGGGAGCTGCGCATCGTCCCGCCCGTCGGCGGGGACGCGCGGGTCACGATCGAGGAGACCGGCATCGCGGCCCTGCTGCCGCTTGGCGCCGATCCGGAGGGCCGGCGATGACCGCCGCCTTCTCGGCGCGCTACGCATCCGCGCTCGACACGCCTTCCCTCGCCCGTCACGAGCTCGAGCGCTGGCTGCCGGCGTCGCTGCGGGAGAGCGAGCGCGGGGCGCTGCGGCTGCTCGTGTCCGAGCTCGTGACGAACTCGATCCGCCACGGAGCCGGCTCAGAGGGCCCCGTCGCGCTCCACGCGCACATCGACGGCGGGACCATCCGCGTCGAGGTGCGCGACCGGGGCGCGGGCTTCGCGCCCGCCCGGCCCGTGCCGCGCGGCGCGGCCGGCGGGTTCGGCGGCTACGGCCTCTTCCTGGTCGAGCGCATGGCCAGCCGCTGGGGCGTCGACACCGCCGACGGCACGCGGGTCTGGTTCGAGCTCGACCTCGCGCGCGCCGCGGGCTGATCCGTGACCCGGCGGCGCCAGTGGTCGCTGGCGGCCGCGCTGCTCGCCGAAGTGGCGCTCACGGCGTTCGACATCGCGACCGCCGACGAGCTCCAGACGCACGCGCTCTACCTGCTGCCGGTCCTGGCGCTGGCGACCTTCTCGCCTTCGTCCGACGTCGCGCTGGTCGCCGTCGTCGCTGTCGTGGTGTCGCTGCTGAGCCCGCTTTGGAGCCGCAGCCCGAGTGACGACTACGTGGTGCCGCTCGTCGTCACCGTGGCGGGATCCGCGATCGCGCTGCTGGCTGCGCGCCGGCGTCAAGCGGCCACGGCCGCGCGCGAGGCGGTGGAGGCCGAGCGCCGCCAGATGCACCTGCTGGCCGAGACGGCGAGGATCACCGACGGCAAGGGAGACATCGACCAGGCGCTGTCCCGGCTGGTCGACCTGCTCGTCCCGGACCTCGCCGACGCGGCGTGGATCGACGTGCTGCCACCCGAGGGCGGGATCCGGCGGCTCGCCGCGCGCGTGGACGGGCCCGACGCCGAGGAGCTCGAGGCGTGGCTGATGGCACGCGGGGCGACCACGCGCGCGGAGCTCTCGCCGACCTCGCGCGCGCTGCGCGGCGAGGGCAGCCAGCTCGCGGAGCTGACCGCGCCGCTGCGCGAGGCGATGATCCATGACGACGAGGACCGCCGGCACATGGAGCAGTCGGGGCTGCGCTGGACGATGGTGCTGCCGCTCGCCCCGAGCGGCGGGCCGCTGGGGGCGCTGGGCCTGGGCGTCGGGCGATCGGGCCGGCGCTACGGCCCTGCCGACCTGGCGTTCGCGGACCTGCTGGTCGGGCGGGCCGGCCTTGCGCTCGCGAACGCCCAGCTCGTCAACCGCCTCACGGCGACGCAGCGGCGGCTGGACGGCATCCTCGGCGCGCTCGCCGAGGCCGTCACCGTGCACGACGCGCAGGGCCGGATGGCCTACGCCAACGAGGCCGCCGCCGCCCTGCTGGGCCTTCCCGGGGTGCACGCCGTGCTGACCGCCCCGTCCGACGAGCTGGTCGAGCGCTTCCACATCCGCCACCCCGACGGCCGGCCGGTGGCCGCAGACGAGCTGCCCGGCGCCCGGGTGATCCGCGGCGAGACCCCCGAGCCGCTGCTCACGCAGAGCGTCCGGCGCACGACCGGGGAGCTGCATTGGTTCCTGACGAAGGCCACGGCGCTGGAGGACGAGAGCGGGGAGATCCTCGCCGTGAACGTGATCCAGGACGTGACCGAGCAGCAGGAGGCATCCCTGCGCCAGCGCTTCCTCGCCGAGGCCGGCGAGGCCCTGGCCTCCTCGCTCGAATTCGAGGACACGCTGCAGCGGGTGGCGCAGCTCGCCGTCCCGCGGCTCGCCGACTGGTGCGCGATCGAGCTGCCCGACGAGCGCGACAACCTCCAGCAGGTGGCGCTGGCGCACGTCGACCCGGCGCGCGTGGAGCAGGGGCGCGCGCTGCGGGCGCGCCACCCGCCCGACCCCGAGGCGCCGATGGGGACGCACGCGGTGATGCGCACCGGCGAGCCGCAACTGGTCGCCGAGATACCCGACGCGCTGATCGTCGAAGCGGCGCACGATGCCGAGCACCTCGCCGGCATCCGCGCGCTCGGGCTCCGCTCGGTGATGATCGTTCCCATGGTCACCGGCGGGCGGACGCTGGGAGCGATGAGCTTCGTGTTCGCCGACAGCGGCCGTCGCTACACCGAGCGCGACCTTGCGTTCGCCCAGGAGCTGGCCGCGCGCGCCGCGACCGCGATCGAGAACGCGCGCCTCTACACCGAGCGCTCGCTGGTCGCGCACACCCTGCAGGCCAGCTTGTTGCCGGAGGCGCTGCCCGACGTGGCCGGCTGGGAGTTCGCGGCCGACTACCGGCCGGGCCAGCGGGGCGCGGAGGTGGGGGGCGACTTCTACGACGTGTTCGCCGTCGAGGACGGGCACGTGATGCTGCTCGGAGACGTCACCGGCAAGGGTGTCGCCGCCGCCGCGCTGACGTCGTTGGTGCGCCACACGGCCAAGACCGCCGCGGTGTTCGATCCGCGGCCCTGCGCGGTCCTCGCCCTCGTCAACCGGGCGCTGCGCCTGCGACCGCGCCTGGCGCCCGTGACCATGCTCTGCGGCCTGCTCCGAGGCGCCGAGCTGACCCTGGCCGTCGGTGGCCATCCCCTCCCGCTGCTCAGGCGCGGCGATCGACCGTGCCAGAAGGTGGGCATCACCGGGCTCCTGCTGGGCGCCGTGCCGGACTACGCCGGCGCGGAGGCGGTCACCCTCTCGCTCGCGGCCGGCGACACCCTCGTGCTCTACACCGACGGGGTCACCGACACTCCCGGACCGGGCGGGCGCTTCGGGGACGAGCGGCTGCGGGCCGCCGTCGACGCCGCGCCACCCGAGCCGGCCGCGCTGATCGGAGCCGTCTCCGCGGCGCTCGAGTCCTACGCCAACGGCACGGGCTTCGACGACCGCGCGATGCTCGTGCTCCGTCGCTCGTGAGCCGTCACGCCACTCCTCCGCCCGCCGCGGCTTGCGCGGCTGGCGCTTCAGGCGGCTCAGCTCGTGGGCACGGCGCGCGCGTCGAGCGCCACGCAGCCCGCGGGGGTGACGAGCAGGGGGTTGACCTCCAGCTCGGCCAGGTCCGGGCGTGCGGCAAGCGCACGCGAGAGCGCCGCGACGGCGCGCGCCGCAGCGATGATGTCGAGCCGCGGCCGCCCGCGTGCGCCGAGCAGGAGCGGGGCGATGCGCAGCGAGCGCAGCATCGCCTCCGCCCCGGCCTCGTCGACCGGAGCGAGCGCGACCGCCGTGTCGCGCAGGACCTCGGCTCCGATCCCGCCCGCGCCGACCAGCGCGAGCGGTCCGAAGCGCGGGTCCCGGCGAGCGCCGGCGAGCAGCTCGACGCCGGCGCCGAGCAGCGCCATGCGCTCGACCGAGAACGCCGGCGGGCGCAGCCGGGCGCGCATGTCCCGCAGCGCGACCGTGACCGCGGCCTCGTCGGCGAGGTCAAGCGCGACGCCGCCGGCATCGGACTTGTGCAGGGTGCCGAGCGCCTTGAGGGCGACCGGGTAGCCGAGCCGGGCGGCGGCGGCGATCACGGCTGCGTCGCCGTCTACCACTTCGCCCGCGACCATCGGCACGCCGGCGGCGGCGAGCAGCGCGCGCGAATCCGCGTAGCCGTGCCCCGGGACGGCGGACTCGGGGGCCGGCAGCCCCGGGACGCCACGACCGGGCTCGCTCTCGGCGGCCAGCGCGGCCAGCGCGCGGACCGCGCGCTCGACCTCGCGGAACACGGGGACGCCGGCCGTCCGGAGCGCCGCCGCGGCGGCCGAGGCCGGGTGCATGCTGTGCACGACCATCGGGATCCCGTGGGCGTGGGCGAGCCCGCCGAGCGCGCGGGCGACTTCGATCTCGGCCTCCGCGATCTCGTCCCCGTAGCCGCCGTAGCCGCCGAAGAAGCCGGAAAGCAGGACGGCGTCGATCTCGCCGCACCCGACCAGGAGCGAGCACACGCGCTGAAAGATGCGGATGTCGCGCTCTCCGCCGCCCGCCAGGTCGATCGGGTTGCCGGCCGCGCCGGCGACCGGCAGGTGGGCGGCGATCGCGGCACCGGTCCTCGGCTTCAGCTCCTGCACCGCCAGGCCCGCGCGCTCGAGCAGGCCGGCGGCCAGGCCACCGTGTCCGCCGCCGTCGGCCACCACGGCCACCCGGGGCCCGCGCAGCAGCGGAGCGCGCAGCAGCGCGTCGCCGACGTCCACCAGCTCGCGCGGCGTGCGCACGCGGTGCATCCCCGCCGCGGCGCAGGCCGCCGCGATCGCCTCCTCCCCGCTGGCCAGCGCGCCGGTGTGCGAGCGGACCGCGCGCGTCACCGCGGCTCCGGGCTCGGCGGCCAGCAACACGACCGGCGTGCCCGCTGCGCGCGCCTCGGTCGCCGCCTCCAGCAGCGCCCGCCCGTCGCCGAAGTCCTCCACGTAGAGCGCGATCAGCCGGGTCGCCGGATGGCCGGCGAGCATCCGCACCAGCGGTGCCGCGCCGATCAGCGCCTGGTCGCCGAGCGACGCGAAGCGGCTGAACCCGAGGCCTGACTCGGCCGCGAAAGCGGCGATCTCCATCGCGAGCTGGCCGCTCTGGGACACGAGCCCGATCGCCCCGGAAGGCATCGGCTCGGGCACGAGCTCGAGCTCCGCGGCGCTGTCGAGCACGCCCATGCAGTTCGGGCCGAGCAGGACCGCTCCGGCGTCCGAGACGCGCCGCGCCTGCTCCGGAGCGAGCCTGGCCCCGGAGCTGATGCAGACGATCGCGCGTGCGCCCGCGGCGAGCGCGTCGTCGACGACGGCCGCCATCGCCGGCCCGGGAACCGCCGCGACGACCAGTTCCACACGCTCCCCGATCGCCCGCAACGAGGCGTGCGCCGGCTGCCCGAGGACCGTGCGTCCGCTGCGGTTGACCAGGTGCACGGCACGGCGCGAGGCACCCCGCAGCGCTCCGCTCGCCAGCCAGTTCCCCCACTTGGCGGGGTCGTCGGAGGCGCCGACCACGGCAACCGAGCGCGGATCGAAGAGGCACTCCAGTCCCGCGCCGTCCACGGTCTCGAACCTACCACCTGATCACTGCCGGCCACGGAATCGGCAAGTGCTACGTTCGCCGCCCGACGGGAGGTCGCCGAGGAGGCCCGTGTGATCGCACTGACGCCTGAGCAAGAGGAGATCCAGCGTGTCTGCCGTGACTTCGCAACGCGCGAGATCCGGCCCGTGGCGGCCGCCGTCGACGAGGCGGACACGCAGGTCCCCTGGGACACCTGGCACTCCGCCGCGGCCGTCGGGCTGACCTCGTTCATGCTGCCCGAGGAGCACGGCGGCGGCGGGCTGACCGACGTCTTCACGGGCTGCCTGGTCCAGGAGGAGCTCTGCCACGGCTGCTCGGGCATCGGCAATCTGATCACCTCGAACGGCTTCTTCGCCGAGCCGGTGCTGGAGCTGGGCACCGAGGCGCAGCAGGAGCGCTGGCTGCGGCCGCTCACCGGCGAGCGCCCGCCCCTGACCGCGCTCGCCGCCACCGAGCCCGACTTCGGGTCGGACGCCGCGGGCCTGCGCACGACCGCCAGGCGGGTCGACGGCGGCTACGTGCTCAACGGGCAGAAGGCCTGGATCTCGAATGGCGGCGTGGCGCAGTTCTACGTCGTGTTCGCAACCGTGGCGCCGGGCACCGGGCACCGCGGCATCACCGCGTTCCTGCTCGACCGCGAGGACGAGGGCCTCTCCTTCGGCGCGCCGATGCGGAAGATGGGCCAGCGGGCGATTCGCAACACCGAGCTCTTCCTCGAGGACTGCCGCCTGGGCGACGACCGGCGCTTGGGCGAGGAGGGCGCCGGGTTCCGTGGGCTGATGAGGACGTTCGACCGCTCCCGGGTGACGCTCGCTGCGGCGGCCACCGGCCTCGCGCGCGCCGCGACCGAGTATGCGGCGGCCTACGCGACTCAGCGCATCCAGTTCGGCAAGCCGATCGCCGAGCACCAGGCGGTCGCGTTCCGCCTCGCCGACATGGCGCTGCGCGTCGACGCCTCGCGCCTGCTCACGTGGCGCGCCGCCCGGCTGCTCGATCGCGGTGAGCGCGCCACGACCGAGGCCGCGATGGCCAAGCTGCACGCCTCCGAGACCGCGATGGCGTGCACGTGGAGCGCCGTCCAAACCCTCGGCGGCTGGGGCTACTCGCGCGAGTACCCCGTGGAGAAGTGGATGCGCGACGCGAAGCTCGAGGAGATCGAGGAGGGCACCTCCGACATCCAGCGCCTCGTCATTGCCCGCGGCCTGCTGCGCACCTGACGAGCGCCGGACAACCTGGCAACTTACCTCACCACCGCCTGCACATAAGCACCGTATGTGTGCTTATGTGCAGTGACGTCGGTGCTAGGCGGCGTCGGTGGGCGCCGGCTCGACCGAGATCACGCGGCCGCGCCGACCCTCGCGGAACTGCACGATGCCCGCCGCCTTGGCGAAGATGGTGTCGTCGCGGCCGAGGCCCACTCCGTCGCCGGGCTTGAAGCGCGTGCCGCGCTGGCGGACGATGATCTCGCCGCCGGTGACCACCTCGCCCGCGAACACCTTCACGCCGAGGCGCTTGGCTTTGGAGTCACGGCCGTTGCGACTCGAGCCGAGGCCCTTCTTGTGTGCCATGTCAGGACCCCTTCCGGATGCCGGTCACCTGGAGCCGCGTAAGCTCCTGTCGGTGGCCGGCGGTGCGCTTGTAGCCACGCTTGGGCTTGAACTTGAAGATGCGGATCTTGGGTCCGCGCTCGTGGCCGAGGACGGTCGCCTGGACCGAGATCTGCCCGAGGCTGGCTCCGAACAGCGACTCGTCGCCATTGGCGTAGAGCAGCGGCTCGAGGTCGACGGTCGCACCCTCGTCGGCTCCCAGACGCTCGACGAGGAAGGTGGTGCCCTCTTCGACGCGGTACTGCTTGCCGCCGGTGCGGACTACGGCATAAGTGGCTTCGGGCATCGACTCAGTCACTCGCTGGCATCGGGAAGTTCGGTGCCGTCGGCGTCGGCCTTGGCACGCGAACGGCGCCGTCCACCTCTGCGGCCGCGGCGCCGAGGCTTCGATTGTACCGCGTCGTCGCCGTCCTCCGAAGCCTGGGTGTCCACGGAGGCATCGGCGTCGTCGGGCGCGGGCTCCGGGATAGGGGTCTCCCCCACCGGGCGCGCCTGCTCGTCCCTCGCGCTGGCCGTCGGCGACGTTGCGGTTCCTTCGCCTTCCCCGATCGAGCCGGCTTCGCCTGCGCCCGCGGGACGGGCGGCCCCGTTGCGCCTCCGGCGCCGGCGCCTGGGCTTAGCCGTCTCCTCGTCGGCCTCCGCCGCCGCGGCCGGGCCGGTGCCCGCGTGGACACCCTCACGGTCGCCGGCCAGCGCCCCGACCGCTTCGGCCTCGGGCGTCACCACGGGCGCCGGCTCGCGCGTCCGCCGCGCCCTGGGCGGCGCCGCGGCGGCGCGCTTGGCGGCGCGCTCACGCGCCTTCCCTCGCTCCTCGCTGGCCGCGGCGGCCTCCTGCGCTGCCTCGCCGGCCAGCACGGCGCGGGCGGCGGTGCGGCCCGCCTGCTCGATCCGCACGAGCATCTTCTCGCCCACGTACGAGATGGCGTCGGCGACCTCGATCAGGTACCCGTCGACCTTGGCGACCGCGTCGTCCTCGGAGTACATGTGCGGCTCGACGATGTCGACGTGGACCTCCTCGCCTTCGCGGAACGGCACGCTCTGCTCCTCGATGTCGGCCCGCGCTCCTTCCTCCACGATGGCGAAGTGCTCGAGCGGCAGTCCCTCGGAGCCGGTGAAGTGGAAGGTGCGGCTCGTCTCCTCCTCCAGGGTGTGGAGCATGCGGCCCTGGTCGCCGGTGAAGTAGGCCGTCACCTTCGGGTTCATCCGCACCAGGTAGGCCGCGGGACCGGCGGCCCCGCGCTCGGCCACCAGCTCGCGCAGCCTGCGCTCGGCCGCGATCGCGATCGTCTCCTCGGACTTGACGACACCCTCGCCGTGGCAGGTGGGGCACGGCTTGGTCATGATCTCGCGCGCGCCGTCCGTGACGTTCTGGCGCGTCATCTCGACGAGCCCGAGCGGGGAGATCTCGACGACGAAGGTCTTGGTGCGGTCCTCGTCGAGCGCCTTGCGCAGCACCTTCAGCACGGCGTCGCGGTTGCGCGCGCGCGCCATGTCGATGAAGTCGATCACGATGATGCCGCCGATGTCGCGCAGCCGCAACTGACCGACGACCTCCTCGGCCGCCTCCAGGTTGGTCCGCGTGATCGTGTCCTCCAGCCGCGCGGCCTTGCCCTTGCCCGTGTAGGAGCCGGTGTTTATGTCGATGACCGTCAGCGCCTCGGCGTAGTCGATGATCAGATAGCCGCCGCTCGGCAGGTCGACCCGGCGCGAGATCATCCCCTCGATCACCGAGTCCACGCCATAGGCCTCGAAGAGGTTCGCCGGCTCCTCCCACAGCTCGACGCGGTCGACCAGCTCGGGCGCGGTGCGGGTGAAGAAGGAGACCAGCCGCTGGTGCTGCTTGGGGTCGTCGACGATCGCGCGCTCGAAGTGGGCGGAGAAGATGTCGCGCACGACGCGGACCGAGAGGTCGGCCTCCTGGAAGACGAGCGCCGGCGCAGTCGCCTCCTCCACGCGCTTCTGAAGCACCTCGTTGAGCTTGTGGAGGTAGCTCAGCTCGCGCTCGAAGTCCCCGCGCGTCGCTCCGTGGGCCGCGGTGCGGATGATCGCGCCGCCGCCGTCGAGGACGAGCGCCTTCGCTTCGGAGCGCAGGCGCGTGCGCTCGGCGTCGTCCAGCCGGCGCGACACGCCGACGCCCTCGCCGGTCGGCGCGTAGACCATGTAGCGCCCGGCGATGGTGAGCTCCATGGTCAGGCGCGCGCCCTTGGTCTTGAGCGGGTCCTTGATGACCTGCACCACGATCTCCTGCCCGGGCGAGAGCAGGTCGGTGATGCGCGGACCGGCCTCCTTGCCGCGGCCGCGCCGCACCTGGTCGACGCCCGGCAGCACAATCTCGTCGACGTGCAGGAAGCCGTTCTTCTCCAGGCCGAAGTCGACGAACGCCGCCTCCAGGCCGGGCAGGACGTTGTCGACCTTGCCCTTGTAGATGTTGCCCACGATGGAGCGGCCGCCGCGACGCTCGAAGTAGACCTCGGCGACCCGGTAGCCCGTCGGCAGCCCGCCCTTCTTGCGGCGACGCGACCTACGGGCGGCGGTGACCTCGCCGGCGGCTTCCAGCATCGCGACCCGGGTCTCGCCCCGGTCGACGGTGACCAGCACTTGCTTCTTCACTTGAGTACCTCATTCGAAGACGGTGGCCCGGCCCTTGACGGCAGCGGTCTCGCGCGCCTGCGCGTTGACCGACTGCAGGAGGCCGATGGCCAGGAAGGTGGCGAGCATGGATGACCCGCCGGCTGAGAGAAGGGGGGCCGTCACGCCCGTGATGGGCATGATCCCCACGCTCATCCCGACGTTCACGAAGAGCTGGAAGAGCAGCATCACGGTGATGCCGCCGGCCAGCAGTGCCCCGTAGAGGTTCTTCGCGACGGTCAGGATGTGGAGCGCGCGCCAGATGAGCAGCGCGTACAGCGAGAGAACCAACGCGCAGCCGACGAAACCGTAGGTCTCGCCGACCACCGCGAAGATGAAGTCCGTGTGGTGCTCGGGCAGGAAGTCCAGCCCGGTCTGCGTGGCGTCGTCCACCCCGCGGCCCGTCTTCTCCCCCGAGCCGATCGCGATCTTGGACTGCTGCTGCTGATAGCCCGCGGCCGCCGGATCCGCCGACGGCTCGAGGAAGGACGTGAGGCGCTCCTTCTGGTAGGGCTTCAGCACCTCGACCCCCAGGGCGGGCGCGCCGGCGAGCACGATCGCCATGGCGACGGCGAACAGCGCCCCCAGCCCGGCGAAGTGGCGCCACGGCACTCCGGCCAGGAACAGCACGGCGAGGATCCCGACACCGTAGACCAGTGCGGAGCCGAGGTCGTTCTCCGCCATCACGAGCATGGTCGGGATGAGCCCGAGCAGCACGACCCGCGCGGTCGTCTGGCGCCCCATCAGGCGCATGCGGCTGACCAGGAAGCCCGCCAGGGCCACGACCAGCAGCACCTTGCCGAACTCCGACGGCTGGAAGGTGAAGAAGGGCAGCTCGATCCACGCCTTGGCCCCGCGGGTGGCGGTCGCGACGGCGAGGACCAGAAGCAGCAGCCCGATCAGCAGCCCGTAGACCGCATAGCGGAGGTCTTGCAGGCGCGAGTAGTCGAAGCGCGAGACGGCGTACATCAGCGTCAACCCGACGCCGGCGTAGATCGCCTGCCGGTAGACGTAGTAGTAGGGCTGACCGGCCACGTCCGCGCGGGTCGAGCCGTGCAGTGCGACGAGCGAGCAGGCCACCAGGCCGAGGGCCGCCAGCAGCAGGAGCGGGTCGAGCCGCAGACGCCACTCGCGGGGCGCGAGCGAGGGGGGCGGATCGGAAGCCGGCTTGATCGGGGTCGCGGTGCTCACGCGGCGCGCCAACCGTAGCGGAGCGGTACGGGCGGAAGCGGGCTCATCGGGTCGCGCTCGTGCCCACGCGGAACGCGGAGTCCTTGACGCCGAACCACTTCGACAGGATCAGGCGCGCCGCCGGCGCGGCCGCCTCGGCGCCGAACCCGCCCTGTTCGATGGTCACCACGACGACGATCGGCTTGACGGGGTCGTCGACGTAGGCCGCGTACCAGGACTGGTCGGGGTTCGGGGCGCGCTCGGCGGTGCCCGTCTTGCCGTAGACCTCGTAGGGGAAGCCCGCGAAGACGTCGGCGGACGTGCCGCCGTCGGCGCCGGCCGCGGCACGCAGGCCGGTGCGGATCGCCTCGAGCGCGCCCGGGTCCATGTCGACCCGGCGCTTGGCGGGCTTGCGGATCTCCTCCAGCTGGCGGCCGGCGCCGTCCTCGACCTGCTGGCCGAGGTGGGGCGTGACGACCTTGCCGCCGTTGGCGATCGCGGCGTACGCGGTCGCGAGCTGCAGCGGCGTGGCCTGGAGGTCGCCCTGGCCGACGGCGAGGTTGACGTTGTCGCCGCCGCTCCAGCCGCGCTCCACGCCGCCGCAGGCGTAGAGCGCCTCGGTGGTGCCGATGCCGACCTGCTCGCGCTTGGCGCACTTGACGTAGGCGGCGAACTCGCCGTCGCGCCACTGGCGGTCCGGCACGAGGCCCCCCGACTCACCCGGGATGTCGATGCCGGTCGGCTTGCCGAAGCTCAGCTTGCGCGCCCATTCCTGGATCACGGCGCCCAGGTCGTTGGCGGCCGCGCCGAGCTGGTAGAAGAACACGTCGGAGGAGACCTGCAGGGCGCGCGGCAGGGCCAGCGTCCCGAACTGGGCGTCACCGGCGTTCCTGAACTCGCGCCCGCCGTACCGGAAGACGCCGGAATCGGACAGCGGCGTGCTCGGCGTGATGATGCCGGCGTCCACCGCGGCCAGCGCGGTGATCGGCTTGAACGTCGAGGCGGTCGGATAGCCGGCGGCGATCGCGCGGTTGAACAGCGGGGCGCCGTTCTCCTCCGAGTTGAGCTGCTCGTAGGTCTCCTGGTCGATCGGCTTCGCGAAGAGGTTGGCGTCGAAGCTCGGGTAGGACCCGAGCGCCAGGACCTCGCCGTCGCGCGGGTCCATCGCGACGTAGGCGCCGGCCACCGCGGGGTTGCCGTTGAACTGCGCCGCCTCGATGGCGCGCTTCATCGCGTTCTGGGCGGCGCGCTGAAGCCCGAGATCGAGCGTGAGACGCAGCTGGCGCCCCTGGATGGGATCGGTCCGGCCCGTCCGGCGCGTGTCGTCGCGGTTGCCGAACGAGTTGACGATCACCCGCGTGTATCCGTCCGTTCCGCGCAGGTAGGAGTCGTAGCTCTCCTCGATCCCGTCCTTGCCGATCCGCGTGCCGGGGTTCACCCCCCGGTACTTCTCCTGCTCGAGCTCGTCGGGCGAGATCTCGCGCAGGGTGCCGAACAACTGGGCGCCGAGCGTCTTGAACGGGTAGTCGCGCAGGTACTTCTTCTCCACCACGACGCCCGGGAACTCCTGCCGGTGCTCGAGCAGGTAGTTGAAGGCGGGCGACGGGACGTCGGTCCTGATCGTCACGTTGGCGCCCGGCTGGTCGGCGATGCCCTGGATGACGCGCCGGTGGATGGTCGCGGGCGCAAGCTCGATCACGTCGCCCAGGCGCTTGTACAGCGAGCGCAACGCGGGCTCGCCGGCCGGGATCGGGCCCACGCGGACCCGGTCCGCCCGTGCCGCGCGCCGGTCCAGCTCGCGGCGCCGGCGCTTCTCGGCGCGCGTCGAGGAGCGCCCGTCCGCGTGGAGCCCGCGCTCGAGCTTGCGCAGGGCCCGCGCGGCGGCTCGGCGCCGGCCCTCGGCCGCCGACAGGCGGGTGCGGTAGGTCTCGGCAGCCTCGAGCTCGGCCGCGGGCACCGACGTGGGCAGGATCTGCACCACCGGCGCGGCACGCGTCTTGACCAGCGTCTTTCCGTCGCGATCGATGATGTTGCCGCGCGGCGCCTCGATCTTGACCTTGCGCACGCGGTTCTCCCGGGCCTGGCTGACGTAGTCGTCGCCCGTCAGCACCTGCAGGAACCAGAGGCGGAAGAAGATGACGGCGAACAGGACGAAGGTGACGCCGCCGAGCATTGCGACCCGCAGCGCGAGCTGCGGCGTGATCGGCGGGCGGCGATCCTCGATCGGCGAAGGCATCTAGTGCCCCACTAGGCTCGGCTGAGCGGGCTCAGCCCGCCGGTGGTGTAGGCCCGGCGCCGGCGCCGGCGCGGATCGTTGGGAAGGAACTGGGCCAGGACGCGCCGGCACACGAGGTAGACGGGCAGCGCCAGCAGCGTGTTGAGCACGATCGTCAGCAGGATCTGGCGGATGAGGAGCAGCGACACGGGCGCGTCCACGCCGAGCAGGAACTGCAGCACGGCGAAGCCGACGGTGGCCAGGGCGGTGCCGGCGGCGCCGACGGCCACCGGCGCGAGGGCGTGCGCAGGGTCGCGCAGCTCGCGCAGGCGGCCCGCGGCGTATCCGACGGCGAGCAGCACCAGCGAGGTGAGCCCGAGCGTCTGCGCCAGCACCGTGTCCATGAAGAGGCCGAGTCCAAAGCCGAAGCCGGCGCCCGCGATCGAGCCGCACAGCAGCCCGATCGCGGCGACCAGCAGCGGCGTGAGGTCCGCCGGGACGCCGAAGACCGCCACCTGGGAGACCGTGGTCAACTGGAGGATGCCGCCTACGAGGGCGAGGACGACGAGGCGGAGAACCGTGGCCGCGCTCCAGCTCACGGCGGATCCGTCGCGGCCCGCAGGTCGGCCACCGGCCGTGTCAGCACCTGCACGAAGTCGAGCGTGCCGAGGTCCGCCGCCGGCGTGACGTGGATCGTGCGGTCCAGCTCGCTCTCTCCGTCCACGCGCTTGACGGTGCCGATCAGGATGCCCTGCGGGAACGGGGACGGCAGTCGCGACGAGATCGTGCCGGCGGTGACGACGGTGTCGCCCTTGCGAACCTCCTTGGCCTCGGGCACGAGGTCGAGCAGCAGGTCGCCCGGCGAACCGGCGACCGGCAGCAGCGAGCCCGGCTGGTCGGCCTCGGCGGCCAGTGCCGAGACGCCGAACTCGGAGTCGCTGAGCAGCATCACGACGGCGTTGCCGTCCGACACGCTCTTGACCTTGCCGACGAGCCCCTTGCCGTTGATCACCGGCTGGTTGACCGCCACGCCGTCGCTGGAGCCCTTGTTGATCTCGATCGACGAGTACCAGGACGAGATCGAGCGGCTGTACACGCGCGCGGTCACCGGCTGGTAGGCGTCGATACCGCTGCCGCGCCCGTAGTCGACGAGATCCCGCAGCTCGGCGTTCTCGTTCTCGGCGACCCGCAGCCGGGCGACCTGCTGGCGCAGCGAGTCGCGCTCCGCCTCGAGCTCGTCGCGCTCGTCCTTGGCGTCGAGCGTGTCGCCGAACCAGCCGAACAGGTCGCGGAACGGCTTGAGCGCGCGGTTGGCCCCCTCCTGCACCGGCGCGAAGACCTCCATGGCGCCGCTCTGCACCGATCGCAGCGGCCCGCCCGACGACTCGCCGAAGTACGCGGTGAGCAGCACGAGACAGCATGCGACGAGCGCCAGCAGGATTGCGCGGCGACGTCGCACCTGTCTGTCGTACATTCCGGGAGCTCCAAGTAACGTCGCCGAAGGCGAGTGCGAG
>Ga0136624_1000064_pt1 | contig 29086 bp, 24 predicted proteins | sample AntDrymUQ4692206_2_FD_104802 | JGI IMG/M metagenome (GOLD analysis project Ga0136624, IMG submission 104802) | Polar desert sand microbial communities from Dry Valleys, Antarctica - metaG UQ469 (22.06) | ecosystem: Environmental > Terrestrial > Soil > Desert | place: Antarctica: Dry Valley... | reverse complement strand
GCTCTCGCTGCTGATCCTCGCCGCCCTGGTGGCGATCGGGGTCGCCGTCGGGATCGCGATCGTCTTCTACTGGGACGAGATCACCGGCATCTTCGGCGGCTGAGCGGCGCCGGGGCGAGCGTCCGGCGCGCAGCGTGGCGCGCCGATCGGCAGCGCGACTGGGACAATCGGCGGGTGAACGCGGACTCCGTCACCGGCTCGAAGCCGGCGAGACATGAAGATCCCGCCTCGCTCGACCAGCTCTCCGAGGCGATCGAGTCGGGGGCCGGCCTGCCCGCGGTCGCCCGCGCTGCCGCCAGAGCGCTCGGCGCCAGCGTCGCCCTGATCGACCGCTCGAGCGCGGTCCTCGCCGTCGCCGCCTCCTCCTCGGCCGAGGAGTCGAAGCTGCTCGCCGGGGGAGGCGACGTCGGCACGCTCGAGCTGCGCGTCGCCGACTCGGTGGTGGGCGAGCTTCGTTACCGGGTCCGCGGCGGCGATCCCACGCCGAGCCTGATCAGGACGGTCTCGACCCTGCTGGCGCTCGAGCTCGAACGGTCGCGGGCGCCGGAGTGGGCCTCGGACGAGGCTGCCGGAACCTTCGTCCGCGCCGTCCTCGACCGCAAGGTCACCGACCGCGGCGACATCGTCGCCCGCGCCGCCGAGCTCGCCACCGACGTCGCCGCCGGCGCCGGGGTGGTGGTCGCCAGGGCGGCGCCGCGCTCGGCGCAGACAGGGGACTGGCGGGCGCGGGTGCTGGTGGTCTCGCTGCGGGCACTGCGAACGTCGGGTTCCGGGGCGGTTGCGGGGCTTGCCGAGCTCGGCGACCGGGCCGAGGTCAGCGCGATCGTCCCGAGCGCCGGCCGGGCCCAGCTCGAACGCTCCGCCGCAGCGCTCTCGCGCGAGCTCGCCGCCTCGCTTCCCGGCTTCCACGTCACCGTCGCCCACAGCCGCTGGGTGGCCGATCCCGTCGACCTCTACCGCTCGGGCCGCGAGGCGGTGCTGGCGGCGAACGTCGCCGAGGCGGACGGGATCGAGCTGCTGGCCTTCGAGGACACCGGCTCCTATCGCCTGCTCTTGCCGGCGATGAGCGAGGACTCCGGCGAGCTCGAGCGCTTCTACGAGGAGACGGTCGCGCCGCTCGCCGCCTACGACGACCAGTACGAGACCGACCTGGTGACCACGATCGAGGCCTATCTCGAGTGCGACGGCAACGTCACCCCGACCGCCGGGCGGCTGTTCACCCACCGCCACACGGTTCGATACCGGCTCGAGCGGGTCAAGGAGCTCAGCGGCCACGACATCACCTCGACCGTCGGCCGCGAGAAGCTCGGCCTCGGGCTGAAGGCGATGCGGGTGCTCGGGATCGCCTCCCCGCGCGGCCCGGCAACCGAGCCCGGAACCGCGGCGGGCAGGGCCAAGGTGCGCCGGAAGGCGGACGGCTAGCCCCCACTCATCCCCCTCGCTGGCTAAGGTCGAGACCGATTCCTTGGGGAGTGGTCTAATGGCAAGACGCCGGCCTTTGGAGCCGTGCGATCCAGGTTCAAATCCTGGCTCCCCAGCTGCCGGCGCTCGCGCAGCTCCGAGGCCAGGTCTGCGGTCACCCTCAAGGGCTCTTCGAATACCTGCCGGGCGGAGTAGCGCAGCACCGCCCAACCGGCGGCCCGCAGGCGCATCTCCCGCTGCCGGTCCGCCTCGGCCCGTGATCGTGTTCGATGCCAGCGATAGCCGTCGAGCTCGATCGCGACACCCTCCGCCGGCCAGGTCGCGTCCACGCGCATCCCGGCAACTCGCGCGTTCAGGCGGGGCAGGTTCAGGCCGGCGCTCCTGACCAGCTTCAGGAATCGCTCTTCGAGCTCCGAGTCGGTGAGCGAGTCGAAGCGGGCCGACGCCTCCAGAATTCGCCGCAGCGCCCCGGCCCCGCGCGATCCTCGATGTGCGGCCGCGCAGGTGTGCAGCGCGTCGATCGAGGTGAGTTCGCTCGTGAGCGCCTGATCGATGGCCCGCTCCAGCGACCGGGTGTCGACGATCCCGGCGAGGTCGAGGACGGTGCGCGCACTGGTGGTGATCGGGATGCCGAGCTTCGCCGCCCGATCCGCTCCGGGGAGCCTGGTCCGGTGGGCGACGATCCCCGGACGGCGACCGCGCCCGCTGGTCGCGGGCACGGTCACGTGGATCGCCGACATGCCCGGACGGCCCCATGGCGGCAGGATGTCCCAGACATCCGCGGCGTGGGTATGGCTGAGCAGGGCCTCGGGTCCACATGCCATCACCGCGGCCAGCATCCGCGCCGAATCGGTCAGGGCGTCGTGGCCGACGGCGAAAACGCCGGCGTGCACGGCGCGCAGATGGCCGGACTCCCGTCGGCCTCGAACAGCGCCGTCACTCAAGTCCAAGCGCCGCAGCTGCCCGCGGGTGACCAGCCCATGCTGCTTGGCGGCGAGCCGTGCGATGCGCTCGTCCGGGTGCACGAAATGCACATTCACCGCCGTCTCAGCCCTCGACTGCACAGCGGAGGCGGACTACCACCGTTCGATGTGCAGGGTTGGGCGGGCACGGCTCGCTTGTGCATCTTCGGCGAAGTCTGGGTCCCCGCCCGTCGCCGCTCCACCCTCATCCGTGTCGGCTCTGCGCCGGCTTCGCGCCCGGCGCGTCCCTACTTCTGGATCGACGCCAACCGCCCGGTGCAAACCAGCTTGCATGTCGCCTTCGCCTGCGGCAGCCGCGAGCTCGTCGATGGCTTCCACGCGGCGGCGCTGGCGGTGGGCGGAGCCGACAACGGGCCCGCTGGACCGTGCCCGATCTACCACCCGAATTACTACGGCGCTTACGTCCTCGACCCCGACGGCAACAATGTCGAGGCGGTCTGCCACCGGCCCGCGTAGGCGCCAGCCTGGACAGCGGGGCCGAGATATGCTCGACTGGCGTAAGTGAGCACGCACCCGGGCATGGATGCATCAGCAGGGAGGAGACACGCATGGGATCGTCGGTGACCACCGAGACTCACGAGACCGAGATCGAGAGTCCGCACGAGCAGGGCTCGGCGCAGCCGCTGCTGGAGCTGATCCGCGTGCTGGAGGAGCGTTACCGCGACCTCGCCTTCCACGGCAGGTCGGTCTCCGGCTACGCGGCGATGACCGCGCGCGAGCTCGGCCTCGGCGCCGAGCAGGCCGAGCGCATCTCGCTCGCCGGTGAGCTTCACGACGTTGGCAAGGTCGGCGTCGACGAGGTCATCCTGCGCAAGCCGTCGAAGCTGAGCGAGGACGAGTGGACGCAGATCGAACGCCACCCGCAGATCGGCGCCGACCTGCTCGTCGGCGCCAACCTCGACGATGTGGCCCTCTGGGTGCTGGCCCACCATGAACGTCCCGACGGCAAGGGATATCCGCACGGCAGCGCCGCCAAGGAGATCCCGGTGGAGGCCAAGATCCTCGCTGTCGCCGATGCCTACGACGCGATGCGCTCGGATCGCGTCTACAAGGAGGGGATGGGCCACGAGGCCGCCGCCGAGGAGATCCTCGGCCAGGCGGGCGCCCAGTTCGACGCCGAGGTCGCCGAGGCCTTCCTGCAGGCGCTCTCGCGCCTCGGCCTCCCCGCCGGCGTCGCCGAGCGCTAGTCGGCGTCTACGATCCGATCGTGAGCGGCGCGTCATCTGTCGGCGACGGCCCGACCGTGCTGGTGATGGCCGCCGGCGCCGGCACCCGCATGCACTCGTCGCTGCCCAAGGTCCTGCACCCGGTCTGTGGGCGCCCGATGGTCGCCTGGCCGGTGCTCGCAGCGCGCCAGGCCGGAGCGGCGCGGGTGGCCGTGATCGTCTCGCCCGACCGCGACATCGCTTCGGGCCTGCCGGCCGGGACCGAGACCGTGGTCCAGTCCGAGGCCGACGGGACCGGGGGAGCGGTGCGGGCGGCCCACGATCTGGTTCGCGACTCGCAGACGGTCGTCGTGCTCTCCGGCGACCACCCCCTGATCACCGCGGAGCTCGTCGAGGCGATGCTGGCGACGCACGCCGCCGCCGGCGCCGCGGCAACCGTGATGACGGTCGAGCTCGAGGACCCGGCGGCCTACGGGCGGGTGGTCCGCGACGACTCCGGCGACATCGAGCGCATCGTCGAGACCAAGGAGCCCGGCAAGGTCTCACCCGAGGTGCTCGCGATCGGAGAGATCAACACCGGGACCTACGTGTTCGCCGCCGAGCCGCTGGTCGAGGCCCTCGACGGCCTCACCACCGATAACTCGGCCGGCGAGTACTACCTCGGCGACGTGCTGCCGATGCTCCGCGAGCAGGGCCTGCGGGTCGTCGCCCACAAGTCGAGCGACCCCAACGTCAACCTCGGCGTCAACCACCGCCTCGACCTGGCGCTCGCCACCGCCGAGGCTCGGCGGCAGATCCTCGAGCGCCACATGCTCGCCGGGGTGACGATCGTCGACCCTCAGAGCACCTGGATCGACGCCGACGTCGAGATCGCCGCGGATGCGACGATCGAGCCGGGAACCTCGCTGCGCGGCGCGACCAGCGTCGGCTCCGACTCGATCGTCGGCCCGCTCTCGACCCTGATCGACACCCGGATCGGTGCCGGCTCGCGGATCCTGCACTCCTACCTGGTCGAAGCCGAGGTCGGCAACGAGTGCCAGGTGGGCCCCTTCGCCTACCTGCGCCCGCAGGCCAACCTCGCGACCGGGGCCAAGGCCGGCAGCTTCGTCGAGATCAAGAACTCGACGATCGGCGCCGGCGCCAAGGTGCCGCACCTCTCCTACGTCGGCGACGCCGAGGTCGGCGCCGGCGCCAACCTCGGCGCCGGCTCGATCACCGCCAACTACGACGGCGAGAACAAGAACCGCACGAAGATCGGGGAGGGTGCGCGGATCTCAGTCAACACCTCGCTGGTGGCCCCGGTCAGTGTCGGCGCCGACGCTTACACTGGCGCCGGTGCGGTGATCCGCGAGGACGTGCCGGACGGTGCGCTCGGGGTCTCGTCGAACCAGCAGCGCAACATCGAGGACTACGCAGAGCACAAGGCCAAAGAGCGAAGCGCGGACACGCAACCATGAGCATCCTCGAGGAGAGCCCGCAGATGGTGAGCTCGATCCCGCACGACTACACCAAGCGGATGATGATCTTCGGCGGTCGCAGCTCGATGGAGCTCGCCGACAGGATCGCCGGCAGGCTCGACGTCCAGCTCGGACAGGCCGATCTGCGCACATTCGCCGGCGGCGAGGTCTACTGCCGCTACAAGGACTCGATCCGCGGCGCCGACGTCTTCCTGGTGCAGTCGACGGCCGCCAACGCGGCCGCCCAGATGACTCCCAACGACGCGCTGATGGAGCTGCTGGTGATGATCGACGCCGCCAAGGGCGCTTCCGCCCACCGGATCATCGCGGTGATGCCCTGGTACGGCTATTCGCGCCAGGACAAGAAGTCGGCTCCGCGCGAGCCGATCTCCGCCCGCGTCGCCGCCCAGTGCCTGGAGGCGGTCGGGGTCGACCGGATCCTGACCATGGACCTGCATTCCGGCCAGGTGCAGGGCTTCTTCTCGAAGCCCGTGGATCACATGACGGCGATGCCGATGCTGACCCGCTACTTCACCGATCAGGTCTTCGACGACGAGCTGGTGATCGTCTCACCCGATGCCGGCCGGGTGAAGGTGGCTCGCAACTTCGCCCGCAAGGTCGGCGTCCACTGGGCCGTGATGGAGAAGGAGCGACCGGCTCAGCAGGTCGCCGAGATCGGCTACGTCGTCGGTGACGTGCGCGGCAAGACCGCCGTCCTGGTCGACGACATGATCGACACCGCCGGGACGCTGACGGCGGCCGCCAAGACGGTGCTCGACGAGGGCGCGGCGCGGGTGATCGCCTGCGCCACCCACGGGCTCTTCTCGGGCCCGGCCTACGAGCGCCTCGCCTACGAGAACTCGAAGATCGAGCGGATCGTGGTCACCGACACGGTACCCCTGCGCCCCGGTGCGCCCGACAACATCACCGTCCTCTCCGCCGCCCAGACCCTCGCCGACTCGATCCGCCGGATCTTCGGCGACGAGTCGGTCTCCGAGATCTTCGCAGGAGAGAACCAACTGTTCTAGGGCCCCGAGGCGCGCCCGCGCACGCCCGGACGCGGAAGCAGAACAGAAAGTCCGTGGCGTAGCCACGGACAATTGATTCAGGCGAGAGCGGAGGACGTGGCGCGATTTATTCGGTCAGCCCGGGTCCGAGACCTTCCACTCGCCGTCCTCCTGGAGCATCAGCACGGTGCGCGGCTGGGGGCCGGCGCCCTCGAGGCGATAGCGGGCTTCGACCCGGGCCTGGTTGCCGCTGACGCTGACCAGGCGGACGGTGAGCTCGGAGCCGGCGAAGGCCTCGGAGAGGGCTTTGAGGATCTGCTCGCACTTCGGCAGCTCGTCGATCTGCAGGCGCTGTGCCGTGTTCACCCGCAGCCCCTGGCGCGCCTGGCCGGTGAGCAGGTCGCAGAAGGTGTCGGCGTCGCCTTCGGCGGCCGCGGTGAAGAAGCGCTCGACCGCCGCCTCGACCTTCTCCTCCTCCGTCGGCGGGTCCTCGAACGGGCCGACATCGGCGATCGCCAGCGCGGCGACGGCGATCCCGGCGACCAGCAGCAGCGCCGCGACCCGTCGCCGCGCGACATCGCTCACCGCGCGGCCTGGACCCAGTCGGTCATGCGAGCAACCTAACGCCCGCGCAGGCGACGGGAATACAGTGGCCGCGATGAGCCCGCGGCCGCCGGCGACGATCGAGACCGCGCCCGGCTAGGCGGTGCTGCGGATCGGCCACAAGGGTGCCGACGCGCTGGTGCCCGGCAACACCCTCGAGAGCTTTGCCGCCGCGGTCGGGGCCGGGGTCGACCTGATCGAGTTCGACCTGCTGCGCCCGCGCGCCGACTTCGCCGACGGAAGCGACTGGCGCCGCTCCCCGGCCGGGCCGGCGCCCGCCGCGGAATCGCTGGTGATCGCCCACGACTGGGCCGATGCCGAGCGGCGCCGGCCGCTGACCCTGGGCGAGGCGCTCGACGCCTTCACCCGGCCGCCGCTCGATCGCGTTCGCTTCGACATCGACCTCAAGCTCACCGGCCGCGAAGACGAGCTCGCCGCCGCGCTCGCCGCCCGCGGGCTCACCGCGCGGGCGATGGTCTCGACCATGGAGGAGGCGAGCCTGCGCTGGCTGCTGGCGAACGCGCCGGCCCTCGACCGCGGCTGGACCCTGCCCAAGGTCGGCCGCGACTGGTCGCGAAGCCGGGCGCTGCGACCGGTGTTCCTGGCCGGCGCGGCGGCCCTGCGGGCGCGGCTGCCGAACCTGGTCCGTGCCCGCGCCGCCGGCCTTGGGGCCTGGGCGGTCTGGGTCTACCACCCCCTGGTCACCCGCCGCCTGATCGAGACGGCGCACGCAGCCGGGGTCGAGGTGCTCGCCTGGACGGTCGACGACCCGGCCCGGATCGCCGAGCTCGCCGGCCTCGGGGCCGACGGGATCGTCTCCAACGACCCGCGGCTGTTCGCCGCGACCTAGATCACTGAGGCGGGGCGGCGGCGCTGGCGATCCCCGGGACCCGCCTCACCCCGCGGGCCTCGAAGTAGGCCCACTCGGCCGCCCCGAGCTCGGTCTCGGGCTCGTCCCCGTAGACCCACTCGCGCATGATCCGGTGCCAGTTTCGCTTCGCCCGCAGCTGCGCGAGCACGGCGATCACGCCGGTCTCCATCCGTCTGCCCATCAGCTCCTCGGCCGGCAGGCTCTCGCGGCGCATCAGGTCGAAGTACTCCGAGCGCGGGTCCGAGGCCGACTCGATGATCTTCGCCACCCGCCGCGCCGAGACCTCGTACTCGCCGTCTGAGATGTACCAGCCGCCGATCAGCATCACGTGATCCATCAGCCGCTTGGCGTCGAGCTTCGACGGGTTCTTGACGAAGCCGAGGTCGTGCAGCGCCAGGCGCAGCCCCTCGGGGTCCTGGCGCACCGCAGCGTCGATCGCCCGCTGCTCGAGCTCGATCTGCTCGATGTCAAGCTTCTTGGTCATCCCGAAGTCGATGAAGGCGACCCGGCCGTCGGCCATCAGCAGGTAGTTGCCCGGGTGCGAGTCGGCGTTGAAGTGCTGCAGGTGGTAGATCGAGCCGAAGCAGAAGCGAAAGACGATCTCGCCGAAGCGGCTGCGCTGCTCCTGGTCGAGCTCCTTGACCTGGTCGAAGTCGACCCCCTCGACGAACTCCGTGACCAGCACCCGCCGCCGCGACAGCCGCGTGATCACCTCGGGGACGTAGATGAACGGGTGGCCGCGGTAGGCGCGGGCGAAGCTGCGGTGGTTCTGGGCCTCGTACTCGTAGTCGAGCTCCTCCAGCACCCGCTCGCGCAGCTCGGCGGCGACCGCCTTGGCGTCGAGGCCGGGGGCCAGCGCACGGGCCAGGTGCACCAGCATGCCGGCGTTTCGCATGTCCGACTCGAGCGCCTCGGCGACCCCGGGGTACTGGATCTTGACCGCGACCTTGCGGCCGTCGAGCAGCGTTGCCCGGTGCACCTGCCCGATCGAGGCGGCGGCGAAGGCCTCCGGATCGAACTCGCTGAAGTGCTCGTGCACGGGCTCGCCGTACTCCCCCTCGATCACCGCGTTGACCTTCTCCCAGGGCATCGGCGGGGCCGAGGTCCGCAGCTTCGCCAGCTCCTGCTGGTAGATCTCGGCGTACTCGGGGGGCAGGAACTCGGTGTCGATGAAGGAGGCGAGCTGGCCGAGCTTCATCGCCGCGCCCTTCATCTCGCCGAGCGTGCGGACCATCTTCAGCGCGGTCTCCAGGTGCCGCGCCTCGAGCCGCTCCTGCGCCTCCTCCTGAGAGCGGGTCAAGGACGCCGCCCGGGTTCCCGCATAACGGGCCGCCTGGCCCCCGAGGGCCGTGCCCAGCTTGGCCGAGCGCCTGACCCGCCCCTTCGGGATCTCCTCGTCGGACATCGGGCGCAGGGTAACGGCGGCGAGCGCCCGCCCGGGGGTCGACGCTTGCGGCGCTCTCACCCGGTCGCGGCCACTTCTCTATCCTCGGCCGCCGCATGGCCAGCGATCGCGCAAAGCTCACCGCACAGGAGCGAACCGACTTCGGTTCGCGCACCAGCCGGCGCCTGCGCCGCCAGGGGCTCGTCCCCGGCGTCGTCTACGGCGGGGGCGATGACGCGCGTCCGTTTCAGGTCAACGAGCGCGACGTCCACCGCGTGCTGCTCCACGGCGGCGCCCTGATCGACCTCGACGTCGAGGGCCACAAGACCGTCCCGGTGGTGATCAAGGACCAGCAGCGGGGCAAGGTCCGCAGCGAGCTCCTGCATCTCGACCTCCAGGAGGTCAAGCTCGACGAGGAGATCCAGGCCGAGGTGACGATCGAGCTGCAGGGGATCGAGGAGGCGCCCGGGGTCAAGGAGGGCGGCGTGCTCGACCACGTCACCCACGAGGTCACGATCACCGCGCTGCCGACCGCGATCCCGGAGTCGATCGTCCACGACGTCTCCGAGATGGTGATCGGCGACACGCTTCAGCTCAGCTCCCTGACCGCGCCCGAGGGCGTCGAGTTCTCGCTGCCCGAGGGCGTCGAGGCGGACGAGGTCACGATCGCCACCCTCAACCCGCCGCGGGTCGAGGAGGAGCCGGAGCCGGAGGTCGAGGAGGAGACCGAGCTGGTCGGCGAGGGCGCCGAGGGCGCCGAGGCCGGCGACGAGGCCGATGCCCCCGAGGGCGGCGACGACTCCTCCTCCGACTCCGACGAGGGGTAGCCCTGAGCCTCTTTCGCCGGCGTCGCGACGTCGGCGACCCATCGCTGGTCGTCGGGCTCGGCAATCCCGGCCAGAAGTACTCGGCCACGCGCCACAACGTCGGCTTCGAGGTGACCGCCGAGCTCGCCCGGCGCTGGGACCTGCCGAAGGCCAAGGAGAGGTTTCGCGGCCGCATCGCCGAGGGCCGGCTGCGCCCGGGCGGCCCCAGGGTGGCGCTGCTGCAGCCGCAGACCTACATGAACGAGGCCGGAGACTCGGCCGGGCCGGCCCGCGGCCAGCTGCGGGTGCCGCTCGAGCGAGTCGTCGTCGTCCACGACGAGATCGATCTGCCCTTCGGCGAGGTGCGCTCGAAGTTCGGTGGCGGGGCGGCCGGCCACAACGGCCTCAAGAGCCTCAAGCGCGGCTTCGCCAGCCCCGACTTCTGGCGGGTGCGTGTCGGCGTCGGTCGTCCCGACTCGACCGAGCCCGAGATCGTCTCCGCGCACGTGCTCGGCCGTTTCAGCGAGTCCGCCGAGCAGGTGCGGGCGCTGATCGGCGAGGCGGCCGACGAGACCGAGCGCCTGCTGGAGAGGATCGACTCCGACGATGAATGACCAGGCACTGACCACCTACGCGACCGGCGAGGACGCGGTAGCCGTGATCCAGCTCGACCGGCCCGAGGCCCGCAACGCGATCAACACGCCGATGCTCGAGGAGCTGCTCGAGCACCTCGAGCGCGCCAACGGCGACGACCAGGTGCGGGCGCTGGTGATCTCCTCGACCGACCACATGGCGCTCTCCGCCGGTGCCGACGTTCGCGAGGAGCTCGACGCCGAGGGCCAGGTACACCGCATGGAGCTGTTCTCGCGCCTCTACGACGAGCTCACCGGCTTCCCCAAGCCGACGGTCGCCGCCTGCCACGGCGCCTGTGTCGGCGGCGGAGCCGAGATCGCGATCGCCTGCGACCTGCGGGTCGGCGGCTCCAACCTTCGGATGCGCTTTCCGGGCGCCGCCCTCGGCGTGCCCGTGGGCCCGGCGCGGCTGGTCACCCTCTGCGGGCTCTCCGTCGCCAAGTACCTGCTGTTGACGTCGAAGGAGGTCGCCGCCGACGAGGCCCACCGCTGGGGCCTGGTCCACAAGCTCACCCCGCCGCCACGCACCGAGGCTGCCGCGATCCAGCTCGCCGCCCAGGTTGCCGAGCACCCGCCCGAGGCAGTCGCCCGGCTGAAGCGGATGCTGCACGAGTGGGACGACGTCGAGGGACGTTCGCGCGCCGAGGGCGAGGGGCAGATCGACTGGGCGCGCAGCGGGCCGGGCCTGCCGCACCGCGAGTAGCGTTATCGCGACGCGCTAGGCGTCGCTGCGGGCGCGTGCGAGCAGATCAACCTGGCGCTGCTTGCGCATGATCATGTGCTCGAGCATGTGCTCGAGGGCCTCCGAGCGGCCCTCGCGCCCGGTCGGCTCGATCGAGGCCTGCAGCGCCTCGATCGTCTCCGCCTCGGTCTCGATCAGGCGGTCGAGGCCGTCGTCGACGTCCTTGGGATTTCGCAGCTCGGCGACCTCGGTCGTCGGCTTGCCGCCGAAGGAGACGAGCTTCTCGATCAGCAGGCGGGCGTCGGCGAGCTCGCGGTCGCCGTACTCGATCAGCAGGCCACCGATCGCCTGCGCGGGGATCCCGGTGAGGCTGGACGAGGTCAGCGAGTACTGCAGGGCCGAGCGGTACTGCAGCGCGAGCGCCTTGTTGAGGGCGTCGACCGCGCCCTTCTCGTCGAGAAGTTCCTCTTCATCTGGCATGGCCGCCTTCTACCCCCGCGCTCACCGGTGTTAAACGGGCCGGCGGGCAGGCGCTCTCTACGATCGTTTCGATGGCCCTGCGCGCGCTGCTGCCGCTGATCGCACACGACGAGCGCTTCAACTCGCTCGCCGCCTCGCTGCGCGACCGCGAGCCGACCGAGGTGCGCGCCTCGGGCTCGATCCGCCCGTATCTGCTGGCGGCGCTGCTCGACACCCCCGAGGGCCTCAGCGACAGGCCGGCGCTGGTGGTGGCCGCCGACGACGTCGGCGCTCGCGACCTCGCCCGCGCGCTCGGCGCCTATCTGGCGCCCCGGCGGGTGCGCTACTACCCCTCCCGGGGGACCGGCTACGAGTCGCATCTGGCGCCGCCGCCGCACCTCGTCGGGCTTCGCATCGGGGCGCTCGACGCGCTCACCGCCGACCCCGATGGCGAGGCGGAGCCCCCGATCGTCGTCGCCAGCGCCGTCGCCCTCGCCGAGGCCGTCCCGGACGCTTCGCTGCGGCCCGCGGGCTTCGTCCTTCATCGCGGCGAGGAGGTCGATCTCGGCGACGTCTCCGAGCTCCTTGTCGAGGCAGGGTACGAACGCGTCGACCAGGTCGAGGAACGCGGCCAGTTCGCGATCCGTGGCGACATCCTCGATGTCTTCCCGGCGACCGAGGAGCGCGCCGCGCGGCTCGAGCTGTTCGGTGACGAGGTCGAGTCGATCCGCTGGTTCTCGACCTTCACCCAGCGCTCGCTCGGCGAGACCGAGCGGCTCGAGCTCGACCCGGCGGCGGAGCTCGCGCTCGAGCACCGTGAGCTCGCCGAGGTCGCCAGCGAGGAGGAGGGGGAGGAGCGGCCGAGCGTCGCCGAGCTCCTGCCGATCGACTCCTTTCGCGCTCCGCTCGACCTGATCGGGCCGCAGACCGCGCTGCTGCTGGCCGCGGCCGAGGAGATTCCGGCGGCGCTTCGCGACCACTGGGGCGACGTGACCACGGCGATGCACGACGCCGACGCCCGCCACCTCTACGTCGACGTCGCCGAGCCGATCGCCGAACGAGCCCTGCTGAGCGTGCGCGGAACCTCGGACGGCGGCGACGACCCGGGCGCGCTCGTATTTCGGGCTCAGGCGCCGACCTCGGCCGCCCGCAACATCGCCGAGGCCGAGGCGCTGCTCGAGCGCGAGCTGCGCTCGAACTACCGGGTCGTGGTCACCTTCGCCAACCGCGGCGAGGCCGAGCGCGCCCGCTACAACCTCAACCGCGTCGACGCCCAGTTCCTGAGCGCGGCGGGCATTCCCGCGGGCCCGTCCGCGGCCGACGGCGGCAGCAGCGGCCAGGCGCCGCCTGGGGTCTGGTTCGAGGAAGCGCCGCTGACCGACGGCTTCGTCGCCTCCGACCTGCGGCTCGCGGTGATCCCCTTTCGCCGCCTCGTCCACCGCCGCAAGACCGCCCAGCCGACCACGGCGCGCGGGCGGATGGCGAGCTTCGCCGACCTGCGCGTCGGCGACTACGTCGTCCACTCAGACCACGGGATCGCCCGCTTCGCCGGCTTCGAGACCAAGACCCTGGCCGGGGTCACCCGCGACTACCTCGAGCTCGAGTACCGCGGCGAGGACAAGGTCTTCGCCCCCACCGACCAGCTCGCCAAGATCACCCGCTACGTCGGCGCCGGGGGCGAGCCGCCGCAGCTCTCCGCGCTCGGCTCGAAGCGCTGGGAGGCGATCAAGTCGCGGGCCAAGCGCGCCGCGCAGGCGCTCGCCGGCGAGCTGCTCAACCTCTACGCCGAGCGCCAGGCGCGCCGCGGCTACCCCTTCGCCGCCGACGGCGAGTGGCAGCTGCAGCTCGAGCAGTCCTTCCCCTATCGCGAGACCGCCGACCAGATCGACGCGATCGAGGCGGTCAAGGGCGACATGGAGTCGGAGCGGCCGATGGACAGGCTGATCTGCGGCGACGTCGGCTACGGCAAGACCGAGGTCGCCCTGCGGGCTGCGCACAAGGCCGCCGCCGAGGGCAAGCAGGTGATGATCCTGGTGCCGACGACGATCCTCGCCCAGCAGCACCTCGGCACCTTCAGCGAGCGCCTCGGCGAGTTCCCGCTGGAGATCGAGATGGTCTCGCGCCTGCGCCGCCCCGCCCAGGTGCGGGCGGCGCTCGCGGGCTTCGCCGCCGGCACGGTCGACATCCTGATCGGCACCCACCGGCTGCTCTCGCGCGACGTCCGCGCCAAGGACCTCGGGCTGGTGATCGTCGACGAGGAGCAGCGCTTCGGGGTCAAGCAGAAGGAGCTGCTGCGCCAGCTCAAGCTCAAGGTCGACGTGCTCTCGCTCTCCGCGACCCCGATCCCGCGGACCCTGCAGATGAGCCTCGCCGGGCTTCGCGACATCTCCGTGATCGAGACCCCGCCCGAGGGGCGGCGCCCGGTGCGCACCTACGTTGGCCCCTACGACGAGGAGCTGGTCAAGCGCGCGATCGAGCGCGAGGTCGCCCGCGAGGGCCAGGCCTTCTTCCTCCACAACCGCGTCGAGACGCTCGACGAGGTCGCCGAGGGCCTGCGGGCGCTCTGCCCGGGGGTGCGCTTCTCGGTCGCCCACGGGCAGATGGACGAGCACCAGCTGGAGGCGGCGATGCTCGGCTTCCTGCGCGGCGATGCCGACTGCCTGGTCGCGACCACGATCATCGAGTCGGGCCTCGACATCCCGCAGGCGAACACCCTGATCGTCGAGCGCGCCGATCACCTCGGGCTGGCCCAGGCCTACCAGATCCGCGGCCGCGTCGGGCGCTCGACCGAGCGCGCCTTCGCCTACATGCTCTACCCCTCCGAGGAGGCGATCTCGGCGGAGGCCGGCGCCCGCCTGGCGACGCTCTCCGACCACACCGAGCTCGGCTCGGGCTTTGCGATCGCGATGCGCGACCTCGAGCTGCGCGGCGCCGGCGACCTGCTCGGCGACGAGCAGTCCGGGCATGTCGCTGCGATCGGCTTCGAGCTCTACGTCTCGCTGCTCGACGACGCGGTCGCCGAGCTGCAGGCGGCCGGCGAGAGCGACGGCGCCGGCGAGGCCCCGGTTCGCCTCGACGTCGACGTCGACGCCTACCTGCCCGCCGACTACGTGCCCTTCGAGGCGGCCAAGATCGACATCCACCGCCGCCTCGCCGGCGCCCGCCAGGCGGGCGAGCTGCGGGCGCTGCGCGACGAGCTCCGCGACCGCTTCGGAGCGGTCCCGGACCCGGTCGAGAACCTGTTTGCCCTGCAACGAGCGCGGATCGAGCTCGGCCGCGCCGGCGCTCGCACCGCCGAGATCCGCGGCGGCCGGCTCTCGATCGTGCCCCTGGAGCTCGATGCCGCCGCGGTTGGGCGCCTGCGTGAGCAGATTCCCGAGGCGATCTACGAGCTTCGCAACCGCACCCTGGCCCTGCGCGCCCCGGAGGAGCCGGCGGCGCGCCTGGAGACGGTGCTGGCGCTCACCGACGCGCTCACCGCGGTGCTCGCGCCCGAGCCCGGCGAAGTCCCCGTTGGCGCCTGAACGAGGCGCGTGTCCTATGCTGCCCGCTTCGTGAGTCCGCAGGGAAAGAAGGGCAACCCGGCAGCCAGGGCGAAGGCGCCCACGCCGGCTCCCAAGCGTGGCCGCGGGCGCCCGGTCGCGCTCGCCGTCTTCGCGATCTTCGTGGTCGGGGCCCTGGTCTTCGTCGGCGCCTCCGAGGGGCTCGGCGCCCCCAGCGTCGGCGACGGCGAGGTGGCCGTGGTCGAGGACGCTCCCGACGGCACGATCACCAGCGAGGAGTTCGACCGCGCGCTCCAGCAGACCGCCGCCCGCCAGGGCCTGCAGGAGGTGCCGCCTGCCGATGATCCCTCGTTCGTGACGCTGCAGTCGGCGGCGCTCTCCGACGTCACCCTGGCCCGCTGGGTCCTCGGCGAGGCCGAGGAGCGCGGGATCGAGGTCACCGAGACCGAGATCGACCAGGAGCTCGAGACCGTCAAGAGCGAGCAGTTCGACTCCGAGCAGGCATTCGAGAAGTTCCTCGAGGACTCCGGGTTCACCCTCGAGGAGGCCCGCGAGCGGATCAAGCTGCAGCTGGTCTCCGACCTGATCCAGCGCGCCGTGCTGCCCGAGGACAACGCCGCGGCGGTCTCCGACGAGGAGGTCGAGGCCTTCTACGACGAGAACGCCGTGCAGTTCGAGCAGCCGGAGACCCGCAACGTGCGCGTGATCCTGACCAAGGACGAGGCCGACGCCCAGGAGGCGCTGGCCGCGCTCGAGGCCGATCCCACGCCGAAGACCTTCGAGCAGGTCGCCAGGGACCTCTCGATCGACGAGGCGACGCAGAGCACCGGTGGCCTGCGCGAGGCCGTGGTCCAGGGGCAGTCCGAGCCGGCGCTCGACGAGCAGATCTTCAGCGCCCCCGAGGGCGAGCTGGTCGGTCCCTTCGAGGGCGACTCCGGCTTCTACGTGATCCAGGTCGACGCGATCAACGAGGCACGGACCACTCCGCTCGAGGAGGCCAGCGAGCAGATCCGCCAGACCCTGCTCGCCGGCAAGCAGCAGCAGGCCGCGGCCGACTTCCAGGAGGAGTTCCGCAGCAAGTGGACCGACCGCACGGCCTGCGACGAGGACCTGATCCAGCCGCCGACGACCGATCCGACAACCGGCCAGCCGTCCCCGCCCGCTCCCTGCGGCAACGCCGAGGTCTCCGTCGAGCTGCCCTGCGTCCCCGGCGCGCTCGACGCCGAGGGTTGCGCCCCGGTGCCTTCGACGCGCCCGCTGCCGCCGCAGGTGTTCACGCCTTCCGACGATCCCCTGGCGGCAGCGACCCCGCTGCCGACGCCTCCCTGGGACGCGGGCCTGGCCTCGCTCTCGGGAGCCTTCGTCCCCGGCTTCGCCCAGGCGCCGGCGAACCTCGATCGCGGCGCCCCGGTGGCTCCGCCCGGCGGCCTGCCGCCCGGGCTCGTTCCTCCCGGGGGCGGAGCGGTCCCGCCGGGTGGCGCCGCACCGCCCCCCGCGCCGCCGCCCGGCGCCGCACCGCCCGGGGCGCCCCCGCCCGCACCCCCCGGCGGCTGAGCCGCGGCCATGGCCGGCGAGCCGGGTGAGCAACCCGCCTCCGGGCCCCTCGACGCGCTCCAGCGCCTCGATCAGATCACCCGTCGCCTGCGGCTCGAGTGTCCCTGGGATCGCGAGCAGGACGAGCGCTCGATCGTCCCGCACACGGTCGAGGAGGCCTACGAGCTCGCCGACGCCGCCGTCCGCGGCGACGACGAGAAGCTCCGCGACGAGCTCGGCGACGTGCTCTTTCAGGTCGTCTTCCTCTCGCTGTTGTTGGAGGAGCGCGGCGCCGGCTCGCTGGCCGAGGTCGCTGAGGGGCTGACGCAGAAGCTGATCCGCCGCCACCCGCACGTCTTTGGCGAAGCGCAGGCGGAGACAAGCAACGCGGACACGCTTCTCTCGGGGCCTACGGCCCCTCGCATCACATCACGCGAGGTGCTGCGCAACTGGGACCAGATCAAGCGCGAGGTCGAGGGCCGCGGCGCCGACGACCCCTTCGCCGACGTGCCCGAGAACCTGCCGGCGCTGCTCTACGCGCGCAAGATCCTGCGCCGCGGCGACCCCGAGGGGGGCGGTGAGCTCGACCTCAAGACTCGCGACGCGACCGAGGACGCAGTCGGGCAGATGCTGTTCGAGGGGGTGCGGATCTCCCGCCGCCTCGGCGTCGACCCGGAGCTCGCGCTGCGCGCCGCGGCAGACCGTTTTCGCGACGCTGCACGGTTTAGATGAGTGATCCCACGAGATCGCACCCACGGATGACGCACCGATACCGTCGCCGGATCGCGCCCGTCGGGACTCGCCCATGCCCACCGGCATGGCCTTCGCCCGCCGGCCACGCCCGGCTCGGTCCGGTGCGCCCCCGCGGGCACGAGCCCGTGGATCAATCATCTAGCCTCCCGCTCCGCCTGTGAGCACGATTGCCGACATCCACGGCCGCCAGATCCTCGATTCCAGGGGCAATCCCACCGTCGAGGTCGAGGTCCGGCTCGAGTCGGGCGCCTGCGGGCGAGCCGCGGTGCCCTCGGGCGCCTCGACCGGCGAGTTCGAGGCGACCGAGCTGCGCGACGGCGGCGAGCCGTGGATGGGCAAGGGGGTGGCCAAGGCGGTCGAGAACGTCAATGAGGCGATCGCCAAGGCGCTGGTCGGGGCCCGGGCGGCCGACCAGGCGGCGCTCGACCAGACCCTGAGCGAGCTCGACGGCACCCCGAACAAGTCCCGCCTCGGTGCCAACGCGATCCTCGGCGTCTCGCTGGCCGCCGCCAAGGCCGCCGCCGCCGAGGCCGAGCTGCCGCTCTACCTCTACGTCGCCGAGCTCTACGGCTCGCCGCGCGAGCAGGCGAACGTGCTCCCGGTGCCGATGATGAACGTGCTCAACGGCGGCGCCCATGCCGACAACAAGGTCGACTTCCAGGAGTTCATGGTCGTCCCCGCGGGCGCCTCCAGCTTCTCCGAGGCGCTGCGGGTCGGCACCGAGGTCTTCCATTCGCTCAAGCGCACGCTCGGCGAGCGCGGGCTCGGGACCACGGTCGGCGACGAGGGTGGCTTCGCCCCCGACCTCGACTCGAACGAGGCGGCGCTCGAGATCCTGGTCGCCGGGATCGAGGCCGCCGGCTACAGCCCTGGGGAGGACGTCTTCATAGCCCTCGACCCGGCGACCAGCGAGATCCATCGCGAGCCCGACGGCGCCTACGTGCTCGAGCACGAGGGGCGGGCGCTCTCGGCCGAGGAGATGGTCGCCTATTGGTCCGAGATCAGCGGGCGCTATCCCGTGATCTCGATCGAGGACGGCATGAATGAGGAGGACTGGGAGGGCTGGCGCCTGCTCACCGAGCGCCTCGGCGACCGCTGCCAGCTGGTCGGCGACGACCTCTTCGTCACCAACCCCGAGCGGTTGCGGCGCGGCATCGAGGAGGGCGTCGGCAACTCGATCCTGGTCAAGGTCAACCAGATCGGCACGCTCTCGGAGACCCTCGAGGCGATCGCGATCGCTCGCGACGCCGGCTACTCGGCGGTGATCTCGCATCGCTCGGGCGAGACCGAGGACACGACGATCGCCGATATCGCGGTCGGTACCGGCGCCGGCCAGATCAAGACCGGGGCTCCGTCGCGCTCGGATCGGGTCGCGAAGTACAACCAGCTCCTGCGGATCGAGGAGGAGCTGGGGGCGGCGGCGACCTACCCGGGTCTCGACGCCTTCGCGCAGCAAATCGCCCGGTGATCCCGAGCGGCAGGGGCGCGCCCGCGGGCGCCGAACCCCTACGGCATGAGCACCCGAGCCCAGAGCGCCCAGGGCTACCGGATGCGGCCCGCGCCGCGGGCACGGGCCGGCGGTCGGCCTGCAAGCAGGATCCGCTGGGACAAGGTCGGCAGGGTGGTGCTGGTGTTGGTGCTGTTCGCCGTGCTCGCCTCCTACGTGAGCCCGGCGATCAACTTCCTCGACGCCTGGCGCGACTCGCGCAGCGAGCAGGCCAACCTCGCCGAGCTGCGCCGGGAGAACGTCCAGCTGCGCGAGCGGATCGCCACCCTCGGCGGCCCCGACGCCGCCGAGCGCGGTGCGCGCAAGCTCGGCATGGTCGCCCTCGGCGAGGGCTCCTACGTCGTCGACGGCCTCGACCGCTAGCGCCGGCGCCCACCGCCGGGGCTGAGGCGAGGCCGTGACCACCGCCTTCGAGCTGGCGCCCGCCTCGGAGCGGACGCTCGACGCCGGCGCCTACCTGCTCGGGGCGCTCGAGCTCGCCGTGATCGCCGCGGCGCTCGGGCTCGCCGCCTGGTCGCTGCGGAGGATGATCCTGCCCGGTTGGGAGGGCCCCCCGGCTCGCCTGGTCGAGGCGGTGCTGGCGATCGCCGCGGCGATCTGGCTGGCGGAGCTGTTCGGCACGTTCGGGGTGTTCGGCGACCTGACGATGATCTCGGGCTCGCTTGCCACCGCCGCGATCGCCTGGACGCTGCGCCGCCGCCTCGCGGCCCGCCGCGACCCCGCCGCCATCCGCCCCTCTGCGGATCGCCCCCACGGGGCGGGCGCGGAGCGCGGGAGCTCGCGGATCGCGATCTGGCTCGCCGCCGTGGCCGTCGCCGCGGCGACGGCCGCCTGGATGGTGCCCACACTGGCGGCGCTCGCCGGCGGCATGGATCGCGCCGATTCGCTCTGGTACCACATGCCCCAGGCCGCCAGGTTCGCCGACGGCGGCGAGCTCGGGGCGATCGACTTCTTCGACCCGATCTTCTTCGCCTCCTTCTACCCGGCGAACTCGGAGGTTCTGCACGCGATCCCGCTGCTCGCCTTCGGCCGCGACATCCTCTCGCCGCTGCTCAACCTCGGCTTCCTGGCGCTCGGGCTGCTCGCCTCCTACTGCATCGGGCGCCCCTACGGCGTCGGCCCGCAGAGCCTGATCGGCGGCGCGATCGCGCTCGGCGCCCAGCAACTGGTCGAGTTCCAGGCCGGCGAGGCGCTCAACGACATCGTCGGCGTCGCCTTCGTGCTGGCCGCAGTGGCGATCCTGGTCAACGCTGCCGCCGAGTCGATTGCGGTCGTCGGGCCGGAAACGACGAAGCCTTCGTCGCAACCGGCCCGCAGTGGTCTCGGTATGGCGGCGCTCGCGGTCGCCGGTATCGCCGCCGGCCTCGCCGCCGGAACCAAGCTTTCGTTCCTAGCCCCTGTCACTGCGCTGTTCGTCGGAATTACCCTGATCGCCGGGCGCGGCACCAAGGCCCGCACGGGCGCCGTGTTCGCAGCGGCGGCCTTCGCCGCAGGCGGCTACTGGTTCGTGCGCAACCTGATCGCGGTCGGCAACCCGATCCCCTACTCGAGCTTCGGCCCGCTGGGGCTGCCGGCGCCGGAGCGCGGCTTCGAGTTGCGCGAGCCGTTCTCGGTCGCCCACTACTGGAACGACCTCGACGTCTGGGCCGACTGGTTCGTGCCCGGCTTGAACGAGTCCTTGGGGGTGCTCTGGCCGCTCACCCTGCTGGCGGTCCTCGGCACCGCGGTCTACGCGCTCTGGCGAGCGTCCGAGCCCCTGGTCAGGGTGCTCGGCGGGGTCGTCGTGCTCACCGTGCTCGCCTACCTGATCACTCCGTTGACGGCCGCGGGCGAGCCGGGCGAGCCGATCGCCTTCGAGTGGAACGTCCGCTACATGGCGCCGGCGGTGGCGATCGCGCTGGCGCTGCTGCCCTGCCTGCCGCTCGCCCGCGCCGGCGAGCGCGCCCGGCACCTCACCCTGGCCGGCCTCTGCCTGCTGGCGGTGGCGACGATCGCCTCGCTGGTCCAGTGGCAGCAGGGGCACGTCAAGGGTGCGGTCACCGCCGGGGTCGCGGTGATCGCCGGCTTTGCCCTACACCGGTGGCTGGCGGCGCAGGGGCCCGGCCTGCGGCGGCGCGCGAGCGTCGGCCTCGCCGCGGTGGTCGCCGTCGGGGCGCTCGGCGCCGGCTGGTGGGAGCAGAATCACTACCTCGAGCGCCGCTACGACAACCTCAGCCCGCAGCTGCGGCTCGCCGAGGCGGTCCGCTGGGCTCGCGACCTGCGCGACGCCCGGGTCGCCGTCGGCGGCGTCCGCGGGGTCTTCAACCAGTATCCGTTCTACGGCACCGACCTCTCCAACCACGTCCAGTGGCTCGGCGAGGAGGGGCCGGACAAGGCGTTCCTGCGGATCCCGACCTGCTCCGGCTGGCGCCAGGCCCTCGCCGACGGCGACTACACCCACGTGGTCACCACCTACGACCCGTTTCGCCCCGGCGCCCTGACCGACACCAAGGAGGGGCTGTGGACGCGTGAGGACAGCGCCGCCGAGGAGATCGTCAGCGACGGGCCGGTCAGCGTCTTCGAGCTCAGCGGCGACCCCGATCCCGAGGCCTGCGGCGACCTCCCCGACCTCAGCGAGCCCGAGCTCAACGGAGATTCGGTCAACATCGAGCCGACCGCCAACCAGCCCTAGCCCGCGCACCCGCTCGAGATGCTCGCGATCTACGCCTCCACCACCGTCATCCTCGCCGCCTCGCTGATCGGTGGCCGGGCGATCCTGGCGCTGGCCCGCTGGCCCGGCCCGGCCTGGCTCGCCGGCGCCACCGGGTTCGCGGCGCTCGTCGTCGTCGCTCCCTTCCTGGTGCGCCTGCCCGGGCGCGCCACGACCGCGGCGATCGTGCTCGCGCTGGCGCTCGCCGGCGCCGCGCTGCTGCTCGCCCGCGGGGCCGAGCGCAGCCGCGACTCCCGCACCTGGCTGGTCGGCCTGGCGGTGCTGGTGATCACGATCGCGCTCGCCAGCCTGCCCTTTGTCTTCAACGAGCGCGTCGGGGTGCTCGGCGAGGGCATCTACACCAACGACCATGCCGCCCAGCTCACCTGGGCCGACTGGCTGCAGCACGGCTTCGGCCCCGAGCCGACTGCGGTCAGCTTCGGCTACCCGGTGGGGCCGCAGGCGCTGGCGGTGATCGCCGCGGAGGCGACGCAGAGCTCGCTGATCGAGTCCTTCAACGGCCTCCTGATCGCGATTCCGGCGCTCGCCGGGCTGAGCGCGCTCTCGCTGCTCGGCGGCCTGCGCCCCGCGCCGCGGATCGCCGTCGCCGCGATCGCCGCGATCCCCTATCTCGGGGCCTCGTTCCTCGCCCAGAGCGCCTTCAAGGAGACCGCGATGGGGTTGCTCGTGCTCGCCTTCGCCGCGACCCTGGCAGCGGTCGATCGCGCCGGCTGGCGCGCGGTCTTCGGGGTCGGCGCGATCCTCGCCGTCGCCAGCGTCTTCACCTACAGCATCCCGGGCCTCGCCTGGTTCGTGATCGCCGCGGCGCTCTGGCTCGCGGCCGAGGCGCTCGCCGGCAGGGTACGCGTGGATCGCCGGCAGATCCGCGCGACGCTCGCGCGAAACCGCTTCCCGATCGCGATCGGCGCCGTCGCCGCGCTCGCCGTCGCCGTGCTGGCGATCGGCCCGGCGATCGTCTTCGTCGAGAGGATCAACGAGGTCCAGAGCTCCGCCGGGCGGCTGAGCTCGCCGGTCTTCCCCGGCGAGGCCTTCGGGATCTGGCCCCAGGGAGACTTCCGGATCGTCCGCGGCGAGGTCGACGGCGCCCTCGTCGCCACCCTGATCGGGGCGCTCGCCGTGGGCTTCGGCGCGCTGGCGCTGGGGCGCCGGCGCGAGTGGGGGCCGCTGGCGGTGCTGGTCGCCGGCGCGCTCGTCTACCTCGGCGCTCGCCTCTTCGCCGAGATCCACGTCGAGGCCAAGGCGCTTGCGGTGATCGCGCCGCTGGCGCTGCTGGTGGCCCTGCGGGCGCTGCTCGACCCGGGCCCGCGCAGCCCGCTGACCCTGGCGCGCTACGTCGCCGGGGCCGTGGTCGCGGTCGCCGCGCTCGCCTCGACCCTGCTGGCGCTGCGCGCCGCCCCGGTCGGCTATGACGATCGCGCCACCGGGCTCGAGCAGCTCGCCGAGCGGATCGAGGGCGAGTCCGTGGTCTTCCTCGGCCTCGATCGCGCCGCCGGCTACCGCCTGCGCGGCACCCTCGCCCGGGCGCCCGCCGGCTTCGTGCCCGAGGAGATCGCCTCGCGCCCGGAGAAGACCTGGCAGCAGGGGTGGGCCCCCGACTTCGACACGGTCGAGCCCGGCAAGCTCGACAAGTTCGACTACGCGATCACCACCTCCGCCGCCTACGCCTCCGCCGCCCCGGCGAACTTCGACCCGGTGGCCGAGGAGGACGACTACGTGCTCTGGCGACGCCAGGGGGAGACACCGCGCACCCGGGTCCTCGCCGAGGGCGCTGCGCCGGGGTCCTCGGACTGCATCGGCGGGGAGGGGGAGCGGCCGAGTCGCAGCGGCGAGACCACCGTGTTCGCGTTCGAGCCCGAGCTGATCGAGCCCAGCGGCTACCGGCGCCCGCCGCGGGTCGAGCAGGCAACAGGCGGGCAGGAGGATGCCTTCCTGGCGCCGGCGACGGCGAAGGCCGAGCTCGAGCTGGGGGAGCCCGGCGATTACGAGCTCTCCCTCCAGTACCACTCGCAGGTGCCGCTCGAGGTCGTCGTCGACGGCGAGACGCTCGCCGAGCTGCCGCCCTCGCTCGACGGCATGTACCTCGACGGCGCCGGCCAGGGTGCCTTCTGGCCCGCCGGCGAGCTCACCACCACCGCCGCCGGCGGTCCGCTCGAGGTCGAGCTGCGGGCGGCGGCGCCCTCGGGGCTCCAGGACGCACTCGGGGTCGAGCGGCGAGTCTGGCTCGGCGAGCTGGCGGCGACCGCCGCGGCCGATCCGGTCGAGGCCGAGCTCCGCGGCCCTTGCGGTGCCTACATCGACCACTTCCGCTTCGATCGATGACCAAGGACGAGCACCCGAGCCCCGCGCAGGCACCCTCGCCGGTATTCGGCGGCCACGAGGTGGCCCGCGCTCCGCGACCGCCGAAGGTGGTCTTCATCGGCGGCACCGGCCGCAGCGGCACCCACGTGCTCGCGCAGCTGATCTCGCGCCACGCCCGCTTCGGCCTGGTCCCGGTCGAGGTCCGCTTCCACACCGACGCCGACGGCTTCCCCGGCCTGCTGGCTGGGGAGGTCAGCCCCGAGGACTTCGTCAAGCGCCTGCGCGGGTTCTGGTGGAAGGGCTTTCAGACCAGCCGCATGCGCGGCATGTACCGCTTCGTCGAGCGCGAGCGCTTCGACGCCGCCGTCGCCCGCTTCGAGGCCGAGCACGGTGACGACCTCGAGGCCGCCGCCCGCAACCTGTTCTTCGACCTGCTCTGGTTTCGCGCCGTCGAGGGCGAGAAGTCCGCCGAGGGGGAGGCGCTGATCGAGCAGAGCACCGACAGCGTCGCCGCGGCGCCGACCCTGGCGCGGCTGTTCCCCGACGCCCGCTTCATCCACGTGGTCCGCGACGGCCGCGACGCCTCGGCCTCGCGCGTCTCCCAGACCCGCGGCCTGGTGCACCCGCGCACGCGGCTCCAGGGGATCGAGTGGTGGGAGCAGCGGGTTCGCTCGATCGAGGCCGGCGCCGCCGCGATCGAGCCCGAGCGGCTGCTGACGATCAGCCTCGACGAGCTCCTGCTGATGCCGCGCGCCCGCCAGGCGCTGCGGCCGATGTTCCGCTTCCTCGGCGTCCCCGTGACCAAGCGCACGCGGCGCTACTTCAACAACCGCATGACCCAGAAGCAGGCCAACAGCGAGCGCTGGCGTAGGGGCATCTCGGCGGCCAAGGCCGCTCGCATCGACGCGCTCTACGACGCCGCGATCGCCCGGCTCGAGGTCGAGGGGGCGCGCAGCGCGCCGCTGCTTCGCCACGCCTACGAGCGCCGCGCCGACGAGCTCGACCCGCTGGCCTACGTCTACGATCGGGGCCCGCGATGAGCGCTTCCCCGGCAAACGATCAGGCGCCTCAACAGCGGCGCGGCAAGGCGCCTCAACAGCGGCGCGGCTCGGCTGCCGCCTCGCTCGTCTTCGTCGGCGGCACCGGCCGCAGCGGCACCCACGTCCTCTCCTACCTGCTCGACCGCCACTCGCGCTTTCACGGCGTCCCGATCGAGTGCCGCTTTCACTGCAACCCCAAGGGCCTCGCCGACCTCGTTCGCGGCGAAACCGACCCGGCCGACTTCCTGCGCAAGCTGCGCGGCTACTGGTGGCACCGGGTGCGAATCGGCGACCGCGCCTACGTCAAGGCCAAGTGGCGGGCGCTCGGGCGCGGCGGGGTCCGCGGCCTCCACACGATCGTTGGCGAGGCCGAGTTCGCGGCCGCCGCCGACCGCTTCGAGTCAGAGCACGCCGACGACCTGCTCGCCGCCTCGCGCAACCTCTTCTACGACCTCCTGCAGCCGTTGGCGAGCACCGCGGGCAAGCCTTCGCTGGTCGAGATGAGCTGCTTCACGATCGCCGCCGCCGACGGGCTCGCGCGGATCTTCCCCGAGGCCCGCTTCGTGCATTCGGTTCGCGACGGCCGCGACTCCGGCTCCTCGAAGGTTGCCCTGCGCCAGAAGGCCCATCACCCGACCGACGTGATCTCGGGGATCGACTTCTGGGCCGACCGCCTGCGCCAGGCCGAGCGCGGCGTTCGCGGCCTCGCCGACGCCGATCGCTCGCGCCTGCATGTGGTCAGCCTCGACGAGCTCGTCTGGGGCGACCGCGAGGCCGCCTACGCCGGGCTCACCGAGTTCCTCGGCGTCGACGACGAGCCGGCGATGCGCGAGTTCTTCGACTCCGAGATGAGCTCAGGCTCCGCCCACCGCGAGCGCTGGCGCAAGGGGCTCTCCGAGTCCGAGCAGGCGGGGGTCGTCGCTCACTACGAGGCGACCCTGGAGCGATTCGAGGCGGACGGCTACCACTGCGCCTCGGTGATCCGGCGCTCGTACGAGCGCGAGCTCGCCGCGCAGGGCTCTTGAGCGGCGACGCCCCGGGGGCAGCGGCGCGCCGGCGGATCCTGTTCACGACCTCGAACGGCACCGGCCTCGGCCATCTGACCCGCTCGATGGCGATCGCCCGCCGCCTCGGCGCCGAGATCGAGCCGCTCTTCCTCACCCTCTCCGCGGCGGCCCCCGTGGTCCGCGAGATGGGCTACCCGGTCGAGTACGTGCCCTCCTACGCGACCCCGGGGTCGGGCAACGACTACCGGTGGTCGCGGCGCCTGCGCGCCCGCCTGCGGGCGGTGATCGCCGAGGCCGATCCGGCGGTGATCGTCTTCGACGGGACCCATCCCTACGAGGCGCTGCTCGGCGCGCTCGGCTCCGAGGGGGTGGCGGTCTGGTGTCGGCGGCCGCTTTGGAGGGCTGGCTCGAGCCGGGTGCCGCTCGGCCGCGCCGGCGCCTTCGACGCCGTGCTCGAGCCCGGCGAGCTCGCCGAGTCGGAGGACCGCGGACCGACCGTCGCCCACCGCGACGGCGCTCACCGGGTCGGGCCGATCGTCCTGCTCGAGCGCGCCGAGCTGCTCGACCGCGCCGCGGCCGAGGCCGAGCTCGGGCTCGAGCCCGGCCGCACCAACGTGCTCGTGGCGCTCGGGCAGGGGGAGGAGGTGCGCGGCGCGACGGCGCGGACGCTGGAGCATCTCGCCGGACGGGCCGGGGTGCAGGTGGCGGCGCTCTCCTCGACGCTTGCCGCAGCCGGAGCGGTGAGGGCGGACGTGGTCGAGCTGCGGGCCACCTATCCGATGAGCCGCTACTTCGCCGCCTTCGATGCGGCGGTGGCGGCGGCGGGCTACAACGCCTTCCACGAGCTGGTTGCGCTCGGCGTGCCTTCGCTGTTCGTGCCGATGCGCCGCGACACCGACGACCAGGCGGCGCGCGCACGCTGGGCCGAGCGGGCCGGGGTGGGGCTCGGCAGCGAGGGCCCCGCCGATCCGGCGCTCGAGGCCCAGCTCGAGCGCCTGCTCGACCGCGGCGAGCGCTTCGCGCTCGCCGCCCGCATCGCCGATCACCCGCAGCCGCGCGGCGCCGCCGAAGCCGCCGCCTGGCTCACCAACCTCGCCACCGCCACCCCCACCGGCCCCGCCGGCCCGGCCAGCCCGGCCGGCCCCGCCGGCCCCGCCGGGGGCGAGTGGCAGGAAACGTCCCCCCGGGGGACGGAATCTGCCAGTCGTGCGGGGGAGGGTGGGCGCGACGGCTCGGGGCGGGAGTTTCGGCGCCGCTGGGGGCAGTTTTTCGCCAGCGCCCCGCGCACCGTGTACCGGCTGGGGCGCCAGCAGCTGACCAAGCCGCGCGCCCGCACCCTGATCCTGGCGATCGGGATCGGCGAGGCCCGGGTGGTCGAGGCCGTGCGCGCGGCGCTCGCCGAGAGCGGCGAGGCGCCGCCGCGGGCGCTGGTGGTCACCGACGCGCTCGCCGCGCTCGGCGAGCTGCGCGCGCTGGGAGTCGGAATCGAGCACGTCCCCGCTCGCGGTGAGCGCCAGGCCGAGCTCGCCGGCGGCTCCTACGAGGACTTCGTCGAGGCCAGGCTGGCGCTGATCCGGGCGGAGCGCCCGCGGCCGCGGCAGACGATCACCGCGCGCTAGCCTGCGGGCTCGCGATGGAGTCCTCAGCCCCCGAGAAAGCGCTTGATCAAGCGCCTTCAGCCGCGGTCGCAAATACGCGGCCCGGAGCGCTGCCGAACCTGATCGTGATCGGGGCGCAGAAGTGCGGCACCAGCGTCCTCCACTACTACCTCAGCCTCCATCCCGAGGTCTCGATGTCGAAGCCGAAGGAGCTCAACTTCTTCATCGAGGAGCGCAATTGGCCGCGCGGGCTCGACTGGTACAAGGCCCAGTTCGACGCCGAGGCCACGGTCCGCGGCGAAGCCTCGCCCAACTACACCGCCTATCCCCAGCACGAGGGGGTCCCCGAGCGCATGCACTCGGTCGTCCCCGAGGCGAAGCTGATCTTCATGGTCCGCGATCCGCTCGAGCGGATCGCCGCCCACTGGGTCCACAACTACGCCAAGCGGCGTGAGAAGGGGACCCTCGCCGAGACCCTCGCCCATCCGAACACCTCGTATTTGAACCGCTCCAAGTACGCGATGCAGCTCGAGCGCTTCCTGGCGCTCTATCCGAAGCAGCAGGTGATGGTCTTCCAGCAGTCCGAGCTGCGCCTGCAGCGGATGGAGACGCTGCGCAAGGTCTTCGAGTTCGTCGGCGTCGATCCCGACTTCACCCACCCGCGCTTCGAGCAGGAGCGCCACCAGACATCGGGCAAGACCCGGGCGACCCGGCTCGCCGTGCGCCTGGAGAAGCTCGGCCGCAGCCGTCGCGGGCGCCTGATCCCCTCGAACTTCTGGCTCGTGCTCGACGATCGCCTGCCGCTGCGCCGGGCGATCAAGCGCCCCGACGTGCGCGCAGCGCTGCCGCCGGCGGCCCTCGCCGAGCTCCGCGCCGACGGCGAGCGCCTGCGCGAGCTCACCGGCCGCGACTTCTCCAACTGGAAGATCTGGGACGCCTGAACCGGCGGTTTCGCCTGGCTCCGCCGTAGGCTCTGGGGCCGACGATGGGGAAGAACAAAGACCAGCAGGTGGAGCAGCACCACGACCATCCCGGCGGCTCCGGGGCGGTCCTCGGCGTGCGCGTGATGCGCTACTCCGGCGTCCAGGGATCGACCCTGGTGATCAGCAACCTGATCCAGCTGGTCTCTGTTCTGGTCGTCGCCGCCTTCCTCGGCCCGGCCGAGATGGCGCGCTACGCGCTGCTGCTGTTCCTCGCCGGCCTGGTCACCCAGCTGCTCTCGCTGCTGGTCAAGCCGGGCACGATCCGGCGCACCTTCGGCGGCGGCGACGACGAGGACGGCGACGACGACGATGACGACGAGGTCGTCTCCAGCTCACCGCCGCGCACCCTTGGCACCGGTCTCGCCTGGGCGCTGGTCCTCGGCGCGCTCGGCACCGGGCTGGTGGTCCTCTTCCGCCGACCGCTCGCCGACGGCCTCCTCGGTTCGCCCGAGGACGCGCAGCTGGTCGTCTGGGCGGGGGTCCTGGCCGGCGTCTGGCTGGTCTTCAAGATCGCCGACATCACCCTCTGGCTCGAACGGCGCCCGGGTGCCTTCATGGTCGCCGATACGGCGCGCCCGGTGCTGGGCCTGGCCGCGCTCACGGTGCTGCTCGCCACCGGTTCCGGGGTCGAGGGGGCGATCCTCGGCACCGCGATCGGCACCGCGATCGCCGCGATCGTCGC
>Ga0136624_1000063_pt1 | contig 29128 bp, 29 predicted proteins | sample AntDrymUQ4692206_2_FD_104802 | JGI IMG/M metagenome (GOLD analysis project Ga0136624, IMG submission 104802) | Polar desert sand microbial communities from Dry Valleys, Antarctica - metaG UQ469 (22.06) | ecosystem: Environmental > Terrestrial > Soil > Desert | place: Antarctica: Dry Valley... | reverse complement strand
GCCAGCCACGGAGGCGACCCACCCCGCACCACCCACCGAGCAGGCGCCCGCACCGCCGCGGACGCCCCGGCGTGGGCGGCGGCCGGTCCCCAAACCGGAGGCATCCCACCCCGCCGTTCGCCTCCGGGAGGGACCGGACGCCGCCCAGGCAACGCCCACGCCCGCATTCAGGTCCCGAAGCGGGAACCCGACCCGCCGGCGAGGTCCCGACGCGCGGCGCGGCCCGGTAAACGGCAGGATGCCGGGTGCGATGAGCGCGCCCCGCAACCTGGTGAACCTCGACGGTGTCGACAAGGGCTACGGAAGCCGGTCGGTTCTGCGCGGCATCATCCTCGGCGTCTCCGCCGGCGACCGCATCGGCGTCGTCGGGCGCAACGGGGACGGCAAGTCGACCCTGCTGCGCCTGATCGCCGGCGCCGAGACGCCGGACGCGGGAACGCTCACGCGGGCCGGCGGCTTGCAAGTGCAGATGCTCGGCCAGCGCGACGAGCTCGACGAGCGCCAGACGATCCGCGAGGAGCTCGTCGGCGGGCGGGCCGACCACGAGTGGGCGGGCGACAGTGAGTTCCGGGCGGTCCTCGACGGGCTGCTCGGCGGCGTCGAGATCCGCCGCTTTCCCGCCGGCCTCGACACGCCGATCGCGCCGCTGTCGGGCGGCGAGCGCCGGCGCATCGCCCTCGCCCGGATGCTGCTCGACGCGCCGGAGCTGCTGCTGCTCGACGAGCCGACGAATCACCTCGACGTCGAAGGGATCGACTGGCTGGCCACGCACCTGGCCGCGCGCCGGGGCTCGCTGCTCGTCGTCACCCACGATCGCTGGTTCCTCGACGCCGTCTGCACGTCCACCTGGGAGGTCGCGGACGAGTCGATCCACCGGTACGACGGCGGCTACGCGGCGTACGTGCTCGCCCGCGCCGAGCGCGATCGCATCGAAGGCGCGCGCGACGACCGGCGGCGCCAGTTGGTGCGCAAGGAGCTGGCCTGGCTGCGGCGCGGACCGCCGGCCCGCACGGCCAAGCCGAAGTTCCGGGTCGAGGCCGCGAACGCGCTGATCGCCGACGAGCCCGCGGTGCGAGACCGCGCCGAGCTGCTCCGGTTCGCGTCCGCCCGGCTCGGTGACAAGGTGCTCGGCGCCGTCGACGTGTCCGTCGCGTTCGGCGACCGCCGCGTGTTGCGCGAGGTGACCTGGCGCCTCGGGCCCGGCGATCGCGTGGCGCTCGTCGGCGTGAACGGGTCGGGCAAGACCACGCTGGTCAAGCTCTTGAGCGGCGAGCTCGAGCCGGGCTCCGGAAGCGTCGAACGCGGCGCGACCGTGCGACTCGCGCACCTGTCCCAGGACACCGTCGAGATCCCGGGTGACCTGCGGGTGCTCGAATCGCTCGAGGCGGTCCGCGGCCGGGCGACGTTGAGCGACGGTCAGGAGATCACGGCGGGGATGCTGTGCGACCGCTTCGGCTTTCGCGGCGATCGCGCCCGGACGCTGGTGCGCGACCTGTCCGGCGGCGAGCGCCGGCGGCTGCAGCTCATGCGCCTGCTGATGGACGGGCCGAACGTCCTGCTGCTCGACGAGCCGACCAACGACCTCGACATCGACACGCTCACCGCGCTTGAGGACCTCCTCGACGGCTGGCCGGGCACGCTCGTGGTGGTCAGCCACGACCGCTACTTCGTGGAGCGCGTGTGCGACGACGTCCATGCGCTCACCGCGAGCGGCGGCATCCGCCACCTGCCCGGCGGGATCGACCAGTACGTCGAGCAGCGCAAGAACGTCGCTGCCGGGCCGGATCCGCGGCGTCGGGAGGAGAAGCCGGTCGTGCCGGCCGGAACGGTGACGCGGGCGGCGCGCAAGGAGGTCCAGCGCCTCGAGCGGGCGCTCGATCGGCTCGGGCAGCGCGCGGCGGCGCTGCACGACGAGATGGCCGCGAGCGCCACCGACCACGTGCGCCTGCGCGAGCTGCAGGGTGAGCTCGACGCGAACGGCGCCGAGCGCGAGACGCTCGAGGCCGCGTGGCTGGAGAACGCGGAGGCGCTGGAGCCCTGACCGATTCAGGCCGCCGCCTCGTCGGCGGCCCCGTCGGCCACCGCCCGGCAGGCCTCGAGCAGCTCCTCGGCGACCCGCTCCATCAGCGGCGCCGGGGCGACGGTGATCCGCACGTGACCGGGCAGCCCGAAATCCGTGCCCGGCCGCAGGAGGATCCCCCGGCGCACGGCGCGGTCGGTCACCGCCATGTCGTCAGCGACCGGCAGTGGGACGAGGACGAAGTTGGCGTGCGAGTCCGCCGGCGCCAGCCCGCCGGAGCGGAGCCGCTCGACGAGCAGCTCGCGGCAGGCGATCGTCTCCTCGCGCCGGGCATCGACCTGCTCAGGACGTTCGAGCGACGCGCGGCCCGCCGCGAGGGCGGCGAGGTTCACGTTGAACGGCTCCTGAACCGAATGCAGGTAGGTCGCCAGCGCGGAGTCGACGACGGCGTAGCCCAGTCGCAGGCCGGCGAGGGCGAATACCTTCGAGAACGTGCGCAGCACGACGACGCGCCGGCCCTCGGCGACGTCGGACAGCCGCGGCGTGCGGTCCGCGGGCCGGACGTAGTCGACGTAGGCCTCGTCGGCGATCGTGGTGCAGTCGGCGGGCAGGGCGTCGAGGAAGGCGGCCCATTCCGCGGGCTCCAGGCGCGCGCCGGTCGGGTTGTTGGGATCGCAGATCCATGCCAGCCGCGCGCCTGTCTCCCGGGCGGCGGCGGCGATGCGCTCGAGGTCGAGCGCCAGGCCGGGGGACGCGACCCGGTGAACGGTCGCGCCGGCCGCCTGGCACGCCGGCGCGTAGAGCCCATAGGTGGGGCGCGGGACCACGACGCGGTCGCCGGGAGACACGAACGCCGAGATGACCGTCATCACCAGCGCCTGGATCCCATGCCCGGGCAGCACCTGTGCGGGCGCCACTCCGAGCCAGCCCGCGAGTGCCTCGACCAGATCGCCGTACGCGACTTCCGGGTACATCCACACGTCGTCCAGGCGTGCAGCCGTCGCCTCCAGGACGCCGGGCAGCGGCCCGAACAGCCCCTCGTTCCAGTTCAGGCGCGCGAGCGCGTCCGTCCCGTGTCGCGCACCGACCTCCGCGGCGCCGGCCCCCGGCACGTAGGGTCCGAGCGCGCGCAGCGGCTCGCGGACGAGCTGCGACCAGTCGGGCATGGGATTCACTCCGGAACCGTGATGAGCGTCGGTCCCGGCCGCTCGAAGGCGGCCTCGAGCGCCGCGGGCAGTCCGCCGGCATCGGGCAGGGCGAGCCCGTGGCCGCCCATCGCCTCGGCGATCGCGGGTAGGTCGACGGGAGCCAGGTCGACCCCGAGCGGCGGGAAGTCCTGCTCGATCATCTCGCGCCGGATCTCGCCGTAGCCGCCGTTGAGGGAGACGACGACGGGCAGTGACAACCGCTGCTCGGCGGCGGTGGCCAACTCCTGGATCGTGAACATGATCCCGCCGTCGCCCAGCACCGCGACGACGCGGCGACCGGGGCGCGCGAGCTTGGCGCCGATCGCCGCCGGCAGCGCGTAGCCCAGCGTGCCGAAGCCCGTCGGGAAGAGAAAGCGGCTGCCCGCGCCGAGCCGGACGGCGCCCAGCACGCCGTTATAGGCCACCATCGCGTTGTCGGCGACGAGCACGTCGCCCGGCTCGAGCGCCGCCTCGAGAGCGGCGGAGAGGCCCGCCCACGGGCGGCCGGCGGCGGCGGCCTCGCGATCGATGTCGCCGCGCCGCGCGTGCCACTCGCCGTCCACTGTCGGCTCCGCCGCCGGCATCCGCCGCAGGAGCGCGCTGAGCGTGACCGCGGCGTCGCCGATGAGCGCGACGGCGGCGTCCACGTTCCCGTGCGCCTGGGCCGGGTCGAGATCGATGCGGATGACCGCGCCGGCAGGCGCAAGGCCGGTGCGCCACAAGTCCGACTCGCCGAGCTCGGAGCCGACCACGAGCAGAACGTCGGCGGCCACGATCTGCGCTTGCGAGGCGCCCAGCCCGAGGCGCGCCCCGAGCGCGAGCGGATGGTGCTCGTCCACGCAGCCCTTGCCGTTGATCGTGGTGAGCACCGGCACGCCGCGGGCCAGCAGGCCGCTCAGCTCGGCGCCGGCGCCGTGCGCTCCGCCGCCGGCCACCACCAGCGGGCGGCGCGCACCGGCCAGCAGCTCGGCGGCGCGGTCGAGGGCATCCGGGTCCGCTTCACCGGGCCGGACGGCGGGCGCGCGCAGCGGCCCGCAGGCCGCCTTGGCGGCGAGCAGGTCGAGCGGGATCTCGACGAAGCGCGCCCGCGGCCGGCGGCCGGCGAAGGCGGCGAAGGCGTCGGCGAGCTCGCGCGCCAGCTCCACGTGGGACTGGACGCGCACCGCCCGCTCGACGACGCCGCTCATCGCGAGCCGCTGGTCGAGCATCTCGTGCAGGTAGCCCGTGCTCGCCGCCGGGTGGCGGAGCGGCATCCCGGGCGCCAGCAGGAGCAGCGGCACGGAGTCCGACCAGGCCTGCGCCGCGGCGGTGGCCGCGTTGAGCACCGCGGGACCCGTGGTCACGATCGCCACGCCGGGCCGGCCCGAGGCCCGCGCGTAGCCGTCGGCGGCGTAGCCGGCGCCCTGCTCGTGGCGCGGGGTGACGTGCCGGATGCCGCTCTCGCCGAGCGCCCGGTAGATCGCGAGGTTGTGGGTCCCGGGGATGCCGAACACCAGCTCGACGCCGTGGGCCTCGAGGCTGCGGACGGCGAGCGCTCCCGCGCTCATGGTGCGCGATTCGGTGACGGTCATGTCGCGGGTTCGGACACGGGCGGAGCCGCCCATTGCCGCCGCGACGGTATCGCTTCGGGGCTCGCCTCCGGGTGCATCGTCGTGCCAACCGCACTTCGACGCGCGGGTCTGCCCGCTTTCCAGGGCGCCCGAGAAGCGGGAACCTGACGACCATGGCCGCATCCATGCTTCCCCCCACCGCCTCGATGTCCGCGCCGGCGCTGCGCGTCATGCTCACCACGGAGCGCGACCCGCACCGGCGCCAGCGCGAGCTGGTCCGCGCGAGCCTCGTCAGCTGCCCCGGCAAGCGCGGCGCGCGTCTCCGCGGCGCCTGAGCGCGATCGCGCCGTCCAGAGGGCGTGCCGACCGGCCTGCACCGCCTGGTAGCGGGCGCCGGCGAACCCCAACGGCCGCACTGAGGGAGGTCGTGAGTGGGCGGCCGGAATGCGCCCAACGTCGCAATCTACGTCCCGCGCGAACCCGCGTGCGACGTTGGGGTCCCATGACGACCCGAACGTCGGAACCCGTAGCCTGGCCGCCCGCGCTTGTGACGTCGGGCACATCGCCATCCCCGGACCCCGCCTCTCCCCGCAGACCCTCCCTCCGAGCCTGCCTCCGAGTCCGGGGAGTCGACCATCGGCGCCATCTTCGACGGAGCGCTCGGTCAGCTCGAGCGCCTCGGCGATCGCGCGGTTGGAGTGCCCCTCGGCCATCCGGGCGAGCACGGCGCGCTGTCGAGCGGATTCTCGCTACGGCGGCGGTCGAGCATCTGCGCGACGACCTCGGGATCCAGCGCCGAGCCTCCCTGGCCCACCTGGCGCACGGAGTCCGCGAAGCCGCGCGGATCCGCCACGCGGTCCTTGAGCAGGTAGCCCACGCCCTGGCCGCTCTCGCCGAGCAGGTCGACCGCATAAGCCTCCTCGGCGTACTGGGAGAGGACCAGCACCCCCGTACCGGGCAGCTCGGACCGGATGATGCGCGCCGCGCGCAGGCCCTCGTCGGTGTGGGTGGGCGGCATTCGGATGTCGGTGATCGCGATGTCGGGCCGTCGCTCACGGACCACGCGCAGCAGCTCCTCGGCATCGCCGGCCTCCCCGACGACGTCGAAGCCGGCGGCTTCGAGCAGGTGCACGACGCCGGCACGCAGCAGGACCGAGTCGTCGGCCACGACCACGCTCATCGCCTCCGGGCTCGCGCCTGGGGGCTCCGGGGCCGCGCTGCCCGGGACCGCGGCAAGCGCCTCGGCCGCGAACTCACCCGCGGTCTGCGGGCGCTCGTCGGGATCCTTGGCCATCGCACGCCGCACGGCGACGTCGAGCGCGCGCGGCGCGTCCGGCCGGGCGCTTCGGAGTGAAGGCGGCGGATCCTTCAAGTGGGCCATCAGCTTCTCCAGGTCGCTCCCTCGATTGAACGGGACCGCGCCGGTGAGCGTCTTGAAGAGGACGCACGCGAGGGCGTAGACGTCCGCCCGGGCATCGACCTCGGCTCCGCGGGCCTGTTCAGGAGCCATGTAGTCAGCGGTGCCCATCGCGAACCCCGGCTTGGTCAGCCCGGCATCGGCCTCGCGCCGCTTGGTCAGCCCGAAGTCGGTCAGGAACGCGTGCTCGACGCCGTCGCGCTCGGCGATCAGGACGTTCGTGGGCTTCACGTCCCGGTGGACCAGCCCGCGCCGGTGGGCCGCGTCCAGGGCGTCGGCCACCTGCACGATGAGCCGCACCGCCCGCGTGGGCTGCAGCGGGTGATCTCGGGTCAGCAGGACGCCCAGGTCCGCTCCCTCCACGTAGCGCATCGTCACGTACAGGAGGCCGTCCTCCTCCCCCGCGTGGAACACCTCGACGGCGTGAGGATGGTCGATCGCGGCCGCCGCCCGGCACTCGTGCTCGAAGCGAGCGCGGAACACGGGGTCGAGCGCCGCGCTCGGCGCGATGAGCTTCAGCGCGACCGACCGGTCCAGCGCGAGGTCGGTGGCGCGAAACACGACGCCCATGCCGCCACGGCCGGCCACCGCCTCGATCCGATGCCGGGCGCAGGTCGAGCCGACTGTCAATTCGGGCGCCAAAGCGGTTCTCGCGTCCATTCGACCGTGTCGGGGCCGCGAGCGCAAGCTTGGTGGGGTTGTCCACACCCCGCCCCCGGTCGAACCGAACCTCGATCTGGGAGGTTGCCCCGGTGTGGGGGGCCTCACGCGGGCGTACCGTCAGGCGATGCTCGCCGCCTCCCCATTCCGCCCGTCGAGTGTGAGCCGCGCCGTGATCTCGTCCGGCGCTCGCGCGCAGATCGGCGTCTTCCTGCTCGCGTACCTGGTCTACAGCGCCGCGCGCTGGGTCTTCGTCGGCGACCTCGGGGCCGCGCAGGAGCACGCGGAGTGGATCGTCGACCTCGAGCGCCGTCTCGGGGTCGCCACCGAGGCTTCCGTCCAGTCCGCGCTCAACGGCAGCCTGATCCTGTGGCTGCTCAACCACGCCTACCTCGCCGCCCAGCTCGTCGTGGTCCCGGGAGCGCTCATCTTCCTCTACCGGCGCTCACGCCCGGTCTACGAGCGTCTGCGCAACACGATCCTCGCCACCTGGCTGATCTCCATCCCGGTGTACGCCGCCTTCCCGGTCGCGCCGCCGCGGCTGGCCGACATGGGGATCGTGGACACGATCAGCTCCCAGACCGGCTTTGCGATGGACTCCAGCCTGACCACCAGCTTCTACAACGAGCTCGCCGCGGTTCCGAGTCTCCACGTCGGCTTCGCGGTCGCCGTCGGCATCGCGATCGCCGCGACGGTCAGCCGGCCGCTCGTGAAGACTGCCGCCCTGCTGTGGGGCCCGGCGATCGGCCTGGCGGTGGTCGCGACCGGCAACCACTTCATGTTCGACATCGCCGCCGGCGTCGTCGCGAGCGCGGTCGGCTACGGGATCGGCACGGCGGCGGCGCGGGCGAGCTCGCGGCCGTCTGCAAGCGCCGGGCGAGCCCTGCGCCCCCGCCTCGCCGAGGCCTGAGCGCCCACGCAGATCAAGAGCGCCAGCACGGTGCCGACGACGGTCAACAACGTGCTGGTGCCGACGAAGAACGCGGCGAGCTGCCCCGCGGCCACCGCCTCGCCGGTGACCGACCCGAACGTCGCCGCCAGCAGCGCCGCTCCGGCCGCGACGGAAGCCGGCGCAAACGGCAGCAGGCGGCTGCTGCCCTGGGCGAAGGCGACGAGCAGCACGGCGGCCGGTGTGGCGGGCAGGCCGAACGCCGCGAGGAAGCAGCCGAGCGCGGCGAGCCGGCACGCGCGGCTGGCGAGCTGCCACGGCAGCACCTCACGCGCGTAGGCACGCGGGGCGCGCAGCGGAGCGCAGCCACGGCCCACTCCGGCGGCGATGCGCCGCAGCCGGGCGAAGCGGCGGGTCGCGGCCACGGTCGCCCCCGCGACCGCAGCGGCCGCGAGCAGGCAGAGCACCGTCGAAGCGGACGCGCCGAGCGCCGGTCCCGTCCCGATCGCGAGCGCCACGGCCAGCACGGCGACGCCGACGGCGATCTCGCCCGCGCCCTCGGCCACCAGCGTGCCGGCCAGCAACGGGCAGCCCGCTCCGCCGAGGCGACGGCGCAGGAGGAGCACCCGGACCGCGTCGCCCCCGCGGGCGGAGGCAACGCCACCGGCGCCCGCGCCCGCGACCCAGGCCGCCACGGCGTCGCAGCGGCGCAGGCGCGGATCAGCGTCGGTCGCCGTGCGCAGGAGTGCGTACCAGCCGCGCCCGCGCGTCACCTGGTTGGCGAGGTGCAGGAGCACTCCCACCGCGAGCCACCGGGGGTCGGCACCGGCGACGGACTCGGCGAGCCCGCTCAGCGCACGTTCGATTCCGGCGGCCGAATCGCCGGCTGCGTCCCACATCCCGTGGCGATGCTACCCCGCGCCGCCTCGGCCCATGCGGAGCGAATCGGGGTTGCCGGCGCCGTTCAGCGCCCGGCACGGTCGTGTCCTCCCACGAGGACCCGGACGACCTCCAGCTCGTCGTCGAGCACCACGACGTCGGCCGGGGCGCCGGGCGCGAGGCGCCCGAGATCCGGCCGTCCGGCGATGCGCGCGGGCACCGCGGAAGCCGCCGTGAGCGCTTCCTCGAGCGCGATGCCGAGCGCGCGCACGTTGCGCACCGCCTCGAGCATCGTCAGGACGCTGCCCGCGAGCTGGCCCTCCGGGCCGCGCACGACGCCGCCGGCGGAGACGAGGCGACGCCCCGCGAGCCCGAACGTCCCGTCGCCCATCCCGGCGGCCGCCACCGCGTCGGTCACCAGTGCGATCCGGCCACCCGCCGCCCGCCAGGCGACCAGCAGGGTCTCGCCGGCGACGTGGTGGCCGTCGGCGATGAGCTGCACCGTGACGTCGGTGCGCGCGAGCGCCGCCAGCGCGATGCCCGGGTCGCGCGGCAGCGGCGGGCGCATGGCGTTGAACAGGTGGGTCACGGTGCGCACCCCGCGGTCGAACGCCAGGTGCGCCTCGGGCGCGGTGGCATCCGTGTGCCCGGCCGAGACGACGACGCCGCGCTCGACCAGCCGATCGATCAGCTCGAGCGCCCCGGGCAGCTCGGGCGCGAGCGTCATCTGACGCACCCCGCCCGCGTCCAGCAGCCGCGCGAGAAGCGCCGGATCGGGCGCCCGCCGCCACGCCGGTGAATGCGCTCCCAGTCGCCGTGGGGAGAGGAACGGGCCCTCGACATGGGCACCGAGCACGCGCGGCCCGGGCGCGTCGTGCGGCAGCTCGCGCAACGCCGCGACGAGGTCGGCCTCGGGCGCTGTGATCATCGTCGGCTGGTAGGCGGTCGTGCCGGCGGCCAGCATCGCCTCGCCCGCGCGGACGTACCCGTCGCGGTCGCTCCGCATGAAGTCGATTCCCGCGAATCCGTTGACCTGCAGGTCGACGAAGCCGGGTGCGGCGATGCCGCGGCCGGGGCGCCCCAGGCCGACTGCGGCGACTGTGCCGCCGACGATCTCCACGTCGCCCGGGATGAGGCGGCCCGCAACCAGCGCCGCCGCGACGCCGAGCCTCATCCCGTCAGCTCCCGGTCATCTCAGACGAGGGCAAGGAGCGTGCGGCGGCGGGTGAGCATTCGGCGCACGGAGCCCGCCCTGACGCGCGAGCCGCAGCCGCCGTTGGGCCAGCTCGATGCCGCTCTGCAGGTCCCCCGCCGAAACGACCTGCCGCAGATCGATGCCGGCGGTGACGAGGGTCTGCGCTATCTCGGCCGAGAGGCCGCTGATGATCACCTCGGCACCCATCATTCGAGCGCTCGCCACGGCGGAGATCAACTCGTTGGCCGCGCTGGAGTCGATCTCGGGCACGCCCGTCACGTCGAGGACGACGACCCGCGCGCGGCGCTGGCGGATGCCTTCGAGCAGCTCGACGCGCAACTGCTCGAGCCGGCGCTGGTCCAGCGTGCCGACCATCGGCAGGATGAGCAGGCCGTCGCGCAACTGCAGTACCGGCGTCGAGAGCTGCCGGATCGCCTGTTGCTGGCGGTTGATCACCTCCTCGTTGGCCGAGACGAACGCCTGGCCGAACACCGCGAGCGCGTCGTCGAGCCAGCGGTGCAGCGCGGTGAGGTCGCCGGGGAGCTGGCTGGCCTCGACGCCGGCACGCGCGACGAGCCGCTGGAGCAGATCGATCCGCAGCAGGTGGATCAGCTCGACCCACGACGTGAACGAGATCGCGGCGTGCGCGTAGCCGGCCGCCTGCAGCCGGACGTCGTCCCAGTAGGCGTTCCACTCGCCGCGCAACATCGCGCCGCGCAGCAGTTCGTGCCGGCGAGCGTCCTCCTCCGACTCCGGCGGAGTCCCGCGCACGAGCGGCCCGAACTCCGGGTGGGAGAGCAGGTCCTCACGCAGCGTCGCGCCGATCTCCTCGTGCGCGGCGTCGTACACCGCCCACACGCGGCGCATGGCCGCCGCCAGCGGGCCGTCGATCGCGATGAGGCTGCCGTGGTGGTGCAAGGAGCGCAGCCTAGATGGTCATCACCGGACGGACCGCTGGTGCCAGCGGTAGCATCGAGCGCCCGACGGGCCCAGTCCGCGGCGGCCGCAGGCCGCGCCGAAGGTCTCGGAAAGGAGGCGCTGGGCGAGGCTAGCGCGCGAGGTGGCGCGCGATCACCACGCGCTGGATCTCGTTGGTGCCCTCGTAGATCTGGGTGATCTTGGCGTCGCGCATCATCCGCTCGACGGGGTACTCGTTCACGTAGCCGTATCCGCCGAGCACCTGCACCGCCTCCGTCGTCACCTCCATCGCCGTGTCGGAGGCGAAGAGCTTCGCCATCGAGGAGTACAGCGCGAGCTGCGGGTCGTCGCGGTCGGCGAGCGCGGACGCCCGGTAGAGCAGCTCGCGCGCGGCGGCGGTCTTGGTCTGCATGTCGGCGAGCTTGAACTGCAGCCCCTGCAGCTCGATGATCGGCTTGCCGAACGCGACGCGCTCCCGCGCGTAGCCGACCGCGTAGTCCAGCGCGCCCTGCGCGATCCCGACGGCCTGGGCGGCGGCGCCCAGGCGCGTGCGCTCGAGCGTTCCGAGTGCGACCCCGAGCCCCCGCCCGACCTCGCCGATGACGTTCTCCTGCGGGATGCGCACATTCTCGAACACCGGCTGGCCGGTCGGGGAGCCATGGATGCCGAGCTTGCGCTCGTACTTGGGGACCGAGAACCCGGGGCGATCGGACTCGACGACGAACGCGGTGAACCGCTTCGCCTCACGTCTGCTCCGCAAGGTGTGCTCGTCGTCGGCCGCGCTGTCGACCCGGTTCCGGACGCTGAGCCCCGACGTCACGGCGAAGACGACGTAGAAGTCGGCGACGCCCGCGTTGGTGATCCAGTTCTTGGTCCCGTTGATCACCCATTCGTCGCCGTCCTGCACGGCGCTCGTGCGCATCGCCGCGGGATCCGAGCCCGCGTCGGGCTCGGACAGGCAGAAGGCGGGCGACCACTCGCCGCTCGCGCAGCGGGGCAGGAACCGCTCCTTGAGCGCTGGCGAGCCGAAGCGCTGGATCGGCAGCGTCCCGAGCTCCTGCACCATCAAGATCAGCGCACAGGCGGCCGAGGCCTTGGCCAGCTCCTCGACCGCGACCTGCAGCATGAGCGTGCCCGTTCCCGTGCCGCCGTGCTCGACCGCGAACGGCAGCGCGAGGATGTCCTGTTCGGCAAGCAGGCGGCGGATGTCCCACGGGTACTCGTCGGCCCGGTCGATGTCGGCCGCCCGCGGCCCGATCCGCTCCTGCGTGACCTGCCGGATCGTCGCGCGTAGGTCCTTATGATCCTCCGGCAGGTCGTAGACGTCCCTCATCGGCGCTTCGGGAGCGTCTTCACGATCAGCTTGGCGATCAGCTCGTAGCCGTTCGTGCGGGCGTGGATGTCGCGGAACTCGCAGTAGTAGGTGAGCCGGCACACCCGGGCGACCGGCACGGGGATGAGCCCGTAGGGCGCGAGCAGGGTCTGCTCCTCGAGCGAGCCGTACGCGCCGGTCGCCGCCGTGACGTCGACCAGCCTTGCCCTGGCCGAGGCGTAGGCCGCCGCGAGCGCCGGATTGATGAGGTGCTTGAAGGCGACCACGGAGAGCCTTGCCAGGTCCGGGTTGGCGTCGACGCCGACGTACTGGCCGAGGATCACGTCGGGGTAGGTGATGCCGACGATGCGCACCTTGCGCCCGGCCGCCGCGCGCAGGCGCGCCGCGATCGCGCCGACGTTCTCCCGAAGCTGCCCGACGGCCCCGGTGACGCACCCGATCGGATCGATCGCGCGGGCGCACGCGGTGACGTCATTGCCGCCGATGGAGACGGTGATGAGGCCGAGCTTGCGCCGGTTCGAGCGCAGGAAGGCCTCCGCGGCGGCGAGCTGGGTGGAGCCCGCGTAGCCGGGCCCGCCGACCGCGGGCGCTCCACACGCGGCGGTGCGCTGCAGGAGCGTCGCGGTCGTCTCCCCGGCGCAGCCGAAGTTGACGAGGTTGAACCGGTAGCCGCGCCTCCGGGCGAGCCTGGGCACCTGGTTGGCGAAGCCGTTGCGGGTGTTTAAGGCCACTCCCGGTGCGACGACCTGGTAACCGGTCGCATACGAGTCGCCGAGCGCGACGAGGAAGCGCTCGGGTGCTGGCTTCGCGGCCTGCGCGGCGGCCGGCAGCGTGAGCGCCAGCGCGAGGCCGATGATGAGCGTGCGCAGGATGGGCATGCGAGCAGCGTAGTGGCGCCGGGTACGCGTCCCGGCCCCGACGTTGCCGTGCCGCTCCGGCTAGTGGCTCCGGGCCCGCGCCGCCGCGACGATGAGATCGGAGCAGACGTCGAGCGCGAGCGCCGTGGAGTCGATCACGAGGTGATAGAGCCCGGCGTCGCGTGCGCTCCTTCGGTAGAAGTGCTCGACGTAGGCCTCCCGCGCGCGATCGGTTCCCTCCACGTGGCGCTCGGCCGTCGCCTTGTCCACGCGCTCGAGCCGCATGCCCTGCGCGACGCGCGCCTCGACGGGACCACTGAGCCGGACGTGCAGCGCGTTCGGCTCATCGCCCAGCACGATCGCCCCGGCCCGGCCGAGGATGACCGCCCCCGCACCCGCCGCGTGCTCGCGCAGAACCTCCTCGGTCGCCTGCCGGAACGCGTCGTCGCTCACCACCTGGCCGGGCAGCGGCGTCGCGCCGCCGAGCACCGGCCCCACCTGACCGAAGGACAGCAGCGCCCGGGTGAGCCAACTGCCCACGGACTCGTCGCGGTTCACCGCCTCGACCAGCGGCACCGCGAGCCGCTCGGCCACGCCGGTCGGGATCGCGCGGTCGACGAACGGCACTTCGAGGCGTTCGGCGACCGCCGGGCCGATCTGGCTCCCGCCGGCGCCGTAGGGGGCCGAGAGCGTGATCAGTGACATGGAAGGGAAGCCTCCCAGCTACGCCGCGGGGGCGTCGCCGCCAGGCACTCCCATTTTGCGCTGAAGGAGCCGGGTGTGCGATCGTGCGCCCCGTATGCTCAGCTCGCTTCCACAGCTCTCGAGCGACCGCGTCTTCCTCACCGACGGCGGCCTCGAGACGACCATCGTCTTCCATAGCGGCATCGACCTGCCCGCGTTCGCGGCGTTCCCGCTCCTCGCCGACGAGAGCGGCCGCGCGACTCTGCGCGACTACTTCGAGCGCTATCTCGCGGTGGCGCGCGAGCAGGCCACGGGCTTCGTCCTGGACACGGCCACCTGGCGCTCCAACCCCGACTGGGGCGCGGAGCTGGGCTACGACGCCGCGGCGCTCGACCGGGTCAACCGCGACGCCGTGGCCTTCGCGCGCGAGCTGCGTGACGGCGCAGGGCACTCTCCCGCCCCGATCGTGGTCAACGGCGTGGTCGGACCGCGCGGCGACGGCTACGTGGTCGACGCGCTGATGCCGGCCGAGGAGGCGCAGGCATATCACTCCGCGCAGGTCGGCTCGTTCGCAGCCGCCGGCGCCGACATGGTCTCGGCGATCACCATGACCTACGCGGGGGAGGCAATCGGCATCGCACGTGCTGCTGCCGCGGCTGGCATCCCGGCGGCCATCTCCTTCACCGTCGAGACCGACGGGCGGCTGCCGAGCGGGCAGCCGCTGGGCGAGGCGATCGCCGAGGTCGACACGGCGACGGACGCCTCCCCCGCCTACTACATGATCAACTGCGCGCACCCGTCGCACTTCGCCGGCGTGCTGGAGACGGGCGGCGAGTGGCTGGACCGGATCGCCGGCCTGCGGGCGAACGCCTCGAGCATGAGCCACGCCGAGCTCGACGAGGCCGACGAGCTCGACGAGGGGGATCCGGCGGAGCTCGGGGCCGACTACGCCGCGCTGCGCCCCCGGCTGCGCAACGTCAGCGTGCTCGGCGGATGCTGCGGCACGGATGAGCGGCACGTCGCCGCCGTCGGGGCGAGCTGGGCGGCCTAGGCTGCAAGCCAGCGCTCGAGCAGGCGCCTGGCGATCGCCAGGCGCGGCGGCAGCAGCAGCGAGATCGCGTCGGGATCGGCCGGATCCGGGCTTCCGCCCCAGCCGTCGACGTCTTCGGCGGCCGCGGCGGCGACCTCGGCCCGACTGAACCAGCGCACGTCCTGGACCTCGTCCTCCTGCGGGCGGGGCTCGCCCTCGATCCAAGGCGCCTCGAACCCGAGCATCAGCGACGACGGGAACGGCCAGGGCTGGGAGGCGACATAGCGCGGCGGCCCGATCCGCACGCCGCTCTCCTCCGCCACCTCGCGCGCGACCGCCTCTTCCAGGCTCTCACCCGGCTCGACGAAGCCGGCAAGCGCCGAGTAGCGGCGCGGCGGCCACTCCGGCGCGCGGCCCAGGAGCACCCGGTCCTCACCCGTGACGAGCATGATGACCACCGGGTCGGTGCGCGGGTGGTGCTGCGTCGCGCAGCGCGGACAGCAGCGAACGAGCCCCGCCTCCCCGACCTGTGACGGCGCCCCGCACGCGGCGCAGAAGCGGTGGCGCCGGTGCCAGTTGAGCAGCGCGGCGGCGTAGGCCGCGAGGCCGCCCTCGTGCGGGGGCAGCACGGCGACCGCATCGCGCAAGCCGACCGGCCGCGCTCCGTCCGCCGGCGCCGGGCGCTTGCCGCCGCTGCCCCGCAGCGCGCCGCCGGCGATCAACCCGGGTGGGTGCCTGTGCTTGCCGACGATGCCGGAGTGCTCGCGGCCGGGATCGGGCGCGTCGACGTCCACTCCGAAGATCGGGCCGGTCGCGTCAAGGCCGAGCAGGACCGGTTCCGGGACCTCGGCCAGCGGCACGAGCGCCAGGCGGTCGCCTTCCATGACGATGCCCTCGTCCCCGGCGAGGACCGCGCGCGCCGCGGGGTGGTCGCGCTGGGCGGCGACCCAGCCGGCGTCGCGGCGGCGGCCGTCGCCGGCGCGGTCCAGGCGCGCACCGGTGAACGCGTTGGGCCGGCTCACGCGAAAGCCGGGAGCACCGCGGCCGCGAGCAGCTCGAGCGCCTCGGCGTCGCGGTGGAGGTGGTGCTGGAGCATCACGCGCTCCACGCCGGCGGCCTCGTATTCGCGCAGCCGGGCGACAACCTCGTCCGGAGTTCCGGCGATCCACTCGGCGCGCAGCTCGTCCAGATCCACCGACCCGCCCTGCCAATCGGCGAGCCGGGCGGCGCGGGCGCGCAGGTCGGCCTCGTCGGCGCCGATCAGGAACGCTTGCATCAGCGAGAACCGCAGGGTGGCGGGATCGCGCCCCGCATCGTCGCAGGCGGCTCGCAGACGCTCGCGGCTCGCTGCTGCGTCGTCCGGGCTGAGGTGGACGACGTTGTACTCGTGCGCGAACCGGGCGGCCAGGGCGGCGCCGCGCGGCATCGCGGAGCCGCCCATGAGCAGCGGCAGCGGACGCTGGAGCGGTTTGGGCAGCGCATCGAGCTCCTCGACCGACCAGTGCTGTCCGACGAAGCTGAACGGCCCGTCCGCGAAGGAGCCTTCGATTATCGCGAGCTGCTCGGCCAGCCGGCCCATCCGGGTCCCGATCGACGGGAAGGGGAAGCCATACGCGAGATGCTCGGCCTCCAGCCAACCGGTGCCGATGCCGAGCTCCAAGCGTCCGCCGGAGATGTGGTCCGCCGTCACCGCGCACTTGGCCAGCACGGAGGGGTGGCGGAAGGTGGCGGGCGAGACGAGGGTGCCGAGGCGCAGGGTCGACGTGACCGCGGCCAGGCCGCACAGCGTCCCCCAGGCGTCGAGCGAGCCGCGCGCGCCGACGCCGACGACCGAGGCGTAGTGGTCGGACCGGAACAGGGCTTCGAACCCGAGTCGCTCGCAGGCTTCCGCGACGCCGACCCAGTCCTTCCAGGCCACATCCTCCTGGCCTTCGATCATGACGGCGAAGCGCATGGGACGGCACGGTATAGGGCCGGCCGCCGGGCCAGGCTTCACGCGTTCGGGCTACAGTGCCGCGCGGATGAAGCTCCGCGCGCCTGACTCGAGCGACGCCGCCGCGGTGCTCGACCTGATCGTCGCCCGCGACATCGCCGACCTCGGCAAGCCGGACTACACGCTCGAGGACGTTCAAGCCGACTGGTCGGCGCCGGGCGTAGACCGTGAGCGGGACGCCTGGCTGGCGGAGGAGCACGGGTCGCCGCTGGGCTACGCCCTGCTCGACGACCGCGGCGCCGCACTGGTCACCGTGCCGCCGACGAGCGAGGGCCGGGGCGTCGGCACCGTGCTGCGTGAGGCGGCCGAGAAGCGTGCGCTCGAGCGCGGTGAGGCCCTGGTCCGCCAGTACGTCCCGATGACCAACGAGGCGGCCCGGACGCATCTGCTCGCCGCCGGCTACTGGCCCGCGCTGAGCTACTTCCGCCTGCGGACGGAGCTGGCCGGCGCTCCCGCACCGCCGGCCGACGTCCCGATCCGCAGCTTCAGCCGCGGCGTCGACGACGCGCCCGTGCACGCGCTCGTCGAGGAGGCGATGGCCGGCGTCGCCGGCCACGAGCCGCGCTCGCTCGAGTCCTGGCAGGCCGCGAAGGTCGAGAAGGAAGGCTGGGACCCGTCGCTCTGGCTGCTGCACGAGGACTCCGACGGATTGGCGGGCGTCGTGCTCTGCGAGCGCTGGGAGGAGGGGGTCGGTTACATCGACTACCTCGCCGTCGCGGCTCGCGCCCGCGGCCGGGGGCTTGGTCGCGCGTTGCTGTTGCACGGGCTCGCCGCCCTGCGCGACGCCAGCCTGACGGTGGCCGAGCTCTCCGTGCAGGGCGAGAACGCGAGCGCGACCCGCCTCTACGAGTCGGTCGGGATGGGACCCATCTGGACCATCGAGCGCTGGGAGAAGCCGCTCCGCGCGCAGTAGGCGTAGAGGACCACGGCGACGGCGGTGGCGAGGTTGAGGCTCGAGACCCCGGGGCGCATCGGGATGCCGACGCGGGCGTCCGCGCGCTCGAGCAGCCGGGGCGTCAGCCCGGCGCGCTCGGTGCCGAACGCGAGCAGCGCGTCCGGCGGAAGCGCCGCCTGCGGCGGCTCGCCGCCGGGCACCACGGCGACGAGCGGGCGATCGTCGGGAAACGCGTCGACCCGGCTCACCGCCAGCGCGAAGTGCAGGCCGGCCGCGCCACGCACGGCCGCCGGATCCCAGGGATCGCGCGCGCCCGTGGTGAGCACGCCTGCGGCACCTGCGGCGGCGGCCACGCGGACGACGGCGCCGACGTTGCCCAGGTGACGCGGGTCCTCGAGCGCCACCACCGGCCCGGTCGCCGGCGCGGGCGGTTCGAAACAGGGGCGGCGGGCGACGGCGAGCACGCGCGTGTGGTGCGCCCGGGGCCCCAACGCGCCCGGCTCGACGTGCTCCACGAGGCCGTCGAGGTCGAGGTCGGGCGCCAGTTCCGCCGCGAGCCGGGCGAGGCCGGGAGGGTCGTCGGTGATCGCCACCTGCAGCTCGGCGCCGAAGCGCAGCGCGTGCTTGAGCGCGTGGAAGCCCTCGAGCACCACCTGCTCCGGGTCGTTCCGAGCGGCGCGCAGCCGCTCCGGGTAGGTCATGCGCGCCAGCGTACGGCGCCTCGGCGCGACGCACGTCGCACGCGAGCGTCGTACGCTCATCGGATGGCCTTCCAGCCCGATGACCTCCTCGGCGAGGCCGCCCTCCAGGCCGCCGTCGCCGCTCTGGCGGAGCGCAACCAGCACCATCTCGCGGACATGAACGACGCCGAGCAGTCCAACGCCGTGGGCCACTGGCGCGAGCTGGCCATGACCGTCTTGACCGCCGCGCGCACTGCGGCAGGGCCGGAGCCGAGCGAAGGCGAGAGCGGCGGTCGCGCCGCGATCGTGCTCGAGGATGCCGGCGGGGACGAGATCACCGTGCACGCCAGCTTCTACCCCCAACTCGAGGACCTGGGCGGCGGCGAGGTGGCGGCCACCCCCGCCCAGGCCACGGCGCTCGAGCTGCTCGAGCAGCTCGCCGGCGAGGGGGAGGACGACGAACCCGACGTTTGACTGGCCCCGAGCAGGCCCGACGCCCCCGGTTACGACTTCGCGTCGCTCCGCGACGCAAACTCGTAATCCAGTGCCCGGAGCAGCGCATCCGCGACGTACTCCCGCCGGCGCGTGACCTGCTCCGGGTCCCACGTGACGTCGATCGCACTTGAGGCGGAGCCGCGCAGATCCCATGCCGCCGCTGCGCTGGCGTGGCTGAGCACGGTGCCGTCTCCGTAGGCGAGCACAGCGGCCCATCGCCGCCCGACGGAAGCTCGCCGGCGGCGTGCCGGTTTCCCGTCACCCGGCGAGCAGCGGCGGACGGCCGAACGCCGCGAACAGCGCTTCGTAGCCGGCGATGCCGCAGCCGTTCGTGCGCGTCAGGGTGACGTCGACCGCCCGGCCCTGCAGCGTCCCCGTGACATGGGCGCGCTCCGGCCCGCCGTACTGCTCGGTGCAGGCCCGCGCCGGGTCATCTGCATCACGCAGCTCCCGGATGAGCCGCTTCATCGCGGCCGGGTCGCAGCGCTTGGCACCGCTGCAGCTCAGCGCCAGCATGACGGGCTCCGGCTTCGCGCGCGCGACCTCGACGTTCAGCTTCGTTGAGCCCGCGGGAGTTGACGCCGCCTCCTCACCGGCCCCGCATGCCGCCAGCGCCGCCGTGGCAAGGAGCAGGGTCGGCACTCGGGCGAGCCGTCGCATACCGCTACTACGCGCGGGAGCGCCGAGCGTCACACGATCCGGCACACTTCGGTCATGACCGCGGCCGACCCGCACGACGTGCTGCGCGCGCTGCACGGCGGCCCGGCCACGCTCGACGCGCTGAACGCCCGCCTCCGAGCGCCGGCGCGCGAGGCGCTGAGCTGGGCGCTCGAGGAGGCGCTCGGACGAGGCTGGGTGCACTCGTCGGCTGACACGGCGGACTGCGGGCCCGACGGTATCTGCGGAGCGAGCGCTCCGGCCGTCTTCACGCTCACGCCCGCCGGCCGGGTGGCGGCGCGCGCGCAAGCGGGGCTCGCCGCGGCGCCGACGCGCTAGCCTCGAATCCCGATGGCCGAGGAGATCGCCAAGATCGGCGAGCTGGAGCTCTGCTACGAGACCTTCGGACGTTCGGAGGACCCGCCGCTACTGCTCGTCATGGGCCTCGGCACGCAGATGGTCGGCTGGCCCGAGGGCTTCTGCCGGGCGCTCGTCGACCGGGGTCTGCACGTGATCCGCTACGACAACCGCGACAGCGGGCGGTCGACGCACATGCGCCAGTATCGCCCGCCCAGCGTCAAGGCCCTGCTCCTGCGCGACAAGTCGGCCGCCGGGTACTCCCTGGCCGACATGGCGGACGACGGCATCGGCCTGCTCGACCACCTCGGCATCGAGCGCGCCCATGTCGCCGGCGCCTCGATGGGCGGCATGATCGCCCAGACGATGGCTGCCCGCCATCCCGAGCGGGTCCTCTCCCTCGCGTCGATCATGGCCAACACCGGGCACCGCTGGAAGGGCGTGCCGGGACTGCGCGTCTATCCCATCTTCGTCCGCCGCCCCGCGCCGGATCGTGAGGGCGCCATCGAGGCGACCGTCTCGACCTTCCGCCTGATCGGCTCGCCCGGCTTCCCCTTCGACGAGGACGAGTTGCGCCGCACGGCCGAGCTGAGCTACGAGCGCGGCTATGACCCCGCGGGAGCCGGGCGCCAGCTCGCAGCCATCCTGGCGGCCGGCGACCGCACCGCCCAGTTGCGTCTGATATCGGCGCCCACGGTGGTGATCCATGGCACGCGCGACCGGATGATCATGCCCTCGGGCGGCCGGGAGACCGCCAAGGCGATCCCGGGTGCGGAGCTGGCGATGATCGAGGGCATGGGCCACGATCTGCCCCGCGGCGCGTGGGATCAGATCGTCGATGCGATGGTGGCGAACATCGACCGCGCGGACACCTCGTCGCGCAGCACCGCCCCGGTCTAGCGTTCAGCCACGGGCTGGGAGTTTCCCGGCGCGGCGGATCGGCGTACGATCCGCGCAAGGGAATGCCGGCTACCGAGTCGATCACCGTCGAGTGCCCGAAGTGCGGCGACCGCTTCCAGGACTGGTTTCGTCCGTGCGCGAACCTTGAATCCGATCCCGATCTCGCAGACCCGGGCTACCTCGATTGCGCCGCGACGGCGACCTGCCCGCACTGCGGCAAGAGCATCCGCCTGGGCGTGCTGACCGCCGACGGTGACGTCTGGCGCCGCCGGTAGTGGTTCCGGCCGGAAGTACGGCGCATAACCTCGTGCCCGATTGGTCGCGGCCGGGGCCACTAGCCTGAGCGCCCCCGTGCCCGCCGCCGATCTCGCCATCCTCGGCGCCGCCGTCCGCACCCTCGACCCCGCTCGCCCGCGCGCGACAGCCGTCGCCGTGCGCGACGGCGTCATCGTCGCGGTCGGCGACGACGCCGAGGTGCGCGAGCAGGCCGGCCTGGCCACGGAGCTCGTCGACGCGCGCGGCATGGCGCTCGTGCCGGGACTGGTCGACAGCCACATCCACCCGTTTCACGGCACGGACGGGACGCGCGGCGCCGACCTGGGAGGCCTGCGCACGCTCGACGAGGTCCGCGGTGCTCTGGCCGCCGAGCGCGCCCGCTGCGCCCCCGGCGAATGGCTGCTCGGCTGGGGGCTCTCCTACGACGCCTTCCACGGCGAGCGGATCGCGGCCGAGGCGATCGCCGACGCGATCGGCGAGACGCCCGCCTTTCTCTCGTTCTTCGACTATCACTCCGGCCTCGCGAGCCGCCCAGCGCTCGCGCTGGCCGGCGTCGACGGACCGCGGCAGTTCTCCGCAGGCGCCGCCGTCGTGTGCGACGACGGCGGGATGCCCACGGGAGAGCTGCGCGAGCCGCCGGCGATGGATCTCGTCAGGCGGCTCGTGCCGGAGCGCACGCGTACCGACCGGCTCGACGCGTACGCCGTGACGTTGCGCCGCCTCAACGCGCTCGGCCTCACCGGGGGGCACGTGATGATCGGCGCGCCCGCGCTGTTCGACGACGTCGACGAGCTGGAGGCACGCGGCGACCTGACGCTGCGGTGCGTGGTCCCGCTGCTGCTCGAGCCGGGAACCACCGACGAGCAGATCGACTGCCTCGTCGCCATGCGCGACCGCCACGGCCGGCGCTGGCGCGCGGGCGCGGCGAAGTTCTTCATCGACGGAGTGATCGACAGCGGCACGGCCTGGCTGTTCGAGCCCGGCCCGCACGGCGAGGGCACCGAGCCGTTCTGGCCCGATCCCGGCCGCTACGCCGACGTGGTGGCGCGGTTCTCCCGCGCCGGCTTCCAGTGCGCGACGCACGCGATCGGCGACCGCGCCGTCGCGGCGGCGCTCGACGCCTACCGCGCCGCGGGCGCGCGCGGCGGTGCGCCGCACCGGATCGAGCACCTCGAGACCCTGCGCGACACGGAGCTGGCCCGGCTCTCCGCCGAGGGCGTCGCCGCCTCGATGCAGCCGCTGCACGCCGCCGGCCTCGACGAGCCCGGCCCCTTCCACTGGCGCGACAACCTGCGGCCCGAGCAGGTCGCCACCGGCTTTCGCTGGGCCGACATCCGGCGCAGCGGCGCAATCCTGGCACTCGGCTCGGACTGGCCCGTGGTGAGCGCCGATCCGCGGCTGGGGCTGGCGTGGGCCCGCCTCGGCCGCGCTCCCGGCCACCCCGAGCGCGCGGCGTACGATTCGCGCCAGCCGCTCGGCGCTGTCGAGGCGCTCGAGGGCTACACCACCGAGGCGGCCCGCGTGGTGGGCGAGGAGCACGCCGGCGGCCGCATCGCCGCCGGGCTGCGCGCCGACATCACCGGCCTCGGAGCCGACCCCGTCGACTGTCCGCCCGACGAGCTGCCCGACGTTCCCGTTCGCCTCACGGTGGTCGACGGCACGATCGTGTACCGGGAGCCCTGACCCGTGGCCGAAGCGGACATCGCCGTCGTGGGCGCAGGGATCCTCGGGCTCGCCGTGGCGCGGGAGCTCGCGCATCGCCATCCCGGGCAGCGCGTCGTGGTGCTCGAGCGCGAGAGCACGCTCGCCGAGCATCAGACCGGCCATAACTCGGGCGTCGCGCACGCCGGCATCTACTACGCGGAGGGCTCCCTGAAGGCGCGACTGTGCGTGGAGGGGGTGCGCGAGCTCGCGCACTACTGTGAAGCGCACGGCGTGCCGTACGAGCGCTGCGGGAAGGTGATCGTGGCGCTCGACGCCGGCGAGCTGCCCGGGCTCGCCGAGCTCGAGCGGCGCGGAGCGGCCAACGGGGTCCCGGGCCTGCGGCGGCTGGACGCGGCCGGCCTGCGCGCCGTGGAGCCGCACGCCGCCGGCATCGCCGCGCTCCACTCGCCGGAGACGGCGATCGTTGACTTCCCCGGGGTCGCCCGCGCGCTGGCCGGCGACGTCCGCGCGGCGGGCGGGGAGATCCTGACCGGCGCGGCAGTCCGGCACGTCGACGTGCGGGCCGCCGGCGGGTCCGGCGCCCCCTCCCGGCGCATTGTGCTGCGGCACGCCGGTGGGGAACTGGCGGCCGGCTTCGCCGTCTTCTGCGCCGGCCTGTGGTCGGACCGGCTCGCGCGGCTCGCCGGCGCGGATCCCGACCCGCGCATCGTCCCGTTCCGCGGCGCCTACCTGCGCCTGGCGACGGACCGGCGCGAGCTGGTGCGAGGGCTGATCTACCCGGTGCCCGACCCCCGCCTCCCGTTTCTCGGCGTCCACCTGACGCGCCACCTCGGCGGTGACGTCCTGGTCGGCCCTACGGCGCTGCTCGCGCCCGCCCGCGACGCGTACTCGCTGCGCGCGATCCGGCGCCGCGATCTCGGCGAGACGCTGCTCTGGCCCGGCACCTGGCGGCTCGCGCGGCGCTGGTGGCGCACGGGCGTGACCGAGCTGCACCATGCCGTCTCCCCTGCCGCGCTCACCCGCGCCGCCGCGCGCTACGTGCCCGCCTTGGAGCCCGGCGACGCGGCGTTCGCGTGGGCGGGCGTGCGCGCACAGGCGCTCGGCCGGGACGGGCGCCTGGTCGACGACTTCGTCTTCTCGCACACCGAGCGCGCGCTGCACGTGCGCAACGCCCCGTCCCCCGCCGCCACGGCGGCACTGGCCATCGCGCGCCACGTGGCCGACGAGGCTGACCGCGCGGCCTGAGGCCGCGCGAGTCACCGGAGCCAGGCCGTGGCCGACCGCCGCGCCATCATCGCCCGCCGCCGCCGCAACCTGATCCTCGCGGCCCTGATGGCGTTCGTGGTCGGGATCCTCGTCGGCGCACGCTCGGGCGGCGGGAGCGAGGAACGGCCTGGCGGCGTCCGCACAGCGGCGGATCCACCCGTCGGCGCACCCGATCCGCGTGAGCCGGCGCCGGTCGACCGTCTCTCGCTGCGCCAGCAGGTCGGCCAGCTCATCGTCCTGCGCTTCGCCGGCACCAGCCCGCCCGGTTACGTGCGCGCCGTGCTGCGCGAGCGGCGCGCCGCCGGCGTGATCCTCTTCCGCGACAACGTCACGGCGCCGGAGCAGCTGCGCGCGCTGACCGGGCGCCTGCGACGAGCGGGCGGGCGGCCGATCGTGGCCGTCGACCAGGAGGGCGGCGCGATCCGCATCCTGCCGTGGGCGCCTCCAGCCGCCTCCGCCCCGGCGCAGGCGGCCGCCGGCACGGTGCGCGCCGACGCCCGCGCCGCGGCCACGGCGCTGCGGCGGCTCGGCGTCACCGTCAGCCTGGCCCCGGTGGGCGACGTGCCCTCCGTGGCGGACGCCGCGCTGGGCGGACGGGCGTTCTCCGACGAGCCCGCCCAGGCCGGGGAAGCGATGGCCGCCGCCGTCGCGGGCTGGCGGGCGGGCGGCGTCGCGGCGACGGCCAAGCACTTCCCCGGGCTGGGCGGCGCGACCGTCAACACCGACGACGGGCCGGCGACGATCGAGCGCTCGCGTGCCGCGCTGGAAGCGACCGACCTGCCGCCGTTCGTGGCGGCGATCGAGGCCGGGGTGCCGCTGGTGATGATCGGGCACGCCCGCTATCCCGCGCTGGACGGCGCGCGCATCGCCTCGCAGTCGCCGGCGATCCTGGGCGACCTGCTGCGCGACCGCCTGGGCTTCCGCGGCGTCGTGGTCACCGACTCCATGGAGGCGCAGGCCTCCCTCGCCACCGGCGCGATCACGACCGTCTCCGAGCGTGCCGTCCGGGCGGGCGCCGACCTGCTGCTGCTCACCGGCCAGGGATCCTACGCGCCCGTCTATGAGCACCTGCTCGCGCTGGCCCGCCGCTCGCCGGGCTTTCGCGCGCGCGTCCGGGAGTCGGCCGCGCGAGTGCTCGGGCTCAAGCAGGGCGACGTGGTCGCGAGCGGCGATAATCCCGTTCCGTGAACGGGTCGACGCCCAACATCGGAGTGACCTGTAACGTCGACGTGGTGCACTACGGCGGCCTCTGGACGGAGCCGGCGGCCATGGTGCCGCTCACCTACGTGCGCGCGATCGCGCGCGCCGGTGGGCGTCCGCTGCTGCTCGCCCCCACGCCCGCCGACCTCGCGGACCCGTCCGAGCTGCTCGCCATGCTCGACGGGGTGCTCGTCACCGGGGGTGCCGACCTGGATCCCGCCGCTTACGGCGAGGCGCCGCATCCGGCAACGGCGGCCACCTCGGCCGAGCGGGACGCGTTCGAGCTCCTGCTCGTGCGCTCGGCCGCCGAGCGCGACCTGCCGTGCCTGGGGGTCTGCCGCGGCATGCAGGTGGTCAACGTGGCCTACGGCGGAGCGCTCGAGCAGCACCTGCCCGACCAGCTCGAGCACGACATCCACCGTGGTGAAGGCGGCCAGTTCGCCGACCACGACGTCGACGTCGACCCTGGCAGCCTCGCGGCGCTGGCCGCCGGCGCGACCCGCGTCGCGGTCAAGAGCTATCACCACCAGGGCGTGGCGCGCGTCGGGAAGGGCCTGCGCGTCACGGCCCGGGCGGACGCCGACGGCACCGTCGAGGCCGTCGAGGACGCCGGGCGGCGGTTCATGCTCGGTGTGCTCTGGCACCCCGAGGAGGACGAGGCCGACCGGCTCATCGGCGCCTTTGTGCGGGAGTGCCGCGCGGTCGCGAGCGTCCGCGGCTAGTGGCGGACGCCGGCGATCCCCAGCCCGACCGGCCGGCGCCCGCCGGCCTCTGCGCGAGCTGCCGTCACCAGCGGATCGTGCGCAACACCCGCGGCTCGCGCTTCTCCATGTGCCTGCGTGCCCGCGCAGATCCTCGCTACGCGAAGTATCCCCCGCTGCCGGTGCGCGCCTGCGCCGGACATGACCGAATCACCGCAGGCGGTGGCCCAGCCGGGCCAGCTCCTCGTGGTGGTGGGTGACGCGCAGCTTGACCGGGTCCGAGTCCGGCCGCGCGTGCACCAGCCCCCACATCGCGTCCGCGGCCTGCTCGGCGGTCTCGGGCGTGGCGCGTGCGCGCATCTGGTCGACCAGCGCCAGCTCGAGGCGCTCGATCTTCTGCTCGGCCGTGCCCTCGCCCAACGCCGGGAACGGGGTGCCTCGAAGGTGGTCATCCCACGCGCCCTTGACCATGGCGAAGCGGTTGCGGAGTGCGATGGCGTCCGACATGCGAGGGGCGAAGATACCCGAACCGGCGCTCCGTATCCTGTAAGCGAGTGAGCATCTTCCGGCGCCTGCTCGGCTTCTTGAAGCCATACCGCGCCGGTGCGGTGTGGTCGCTCGTGCTGGCCGCCTTCGCGATGCTGGCGACCGTCGCGATCCCGTGGCTGACCGGCCAGGCGATCGACCGGCTCGAGGTCGGCGACGAGGACGATCTGCGCCGCTATGCGGTCCTGATCGCGCTGGCCGCGCTGCTGCGGCTGGGCTTCTCAGTCGCGCGCCGGTTGGTCGCCGGCCGGGTGTCGCTGGCGATCGAGTTCGACCTGCGCAACCTGATGTATCGCCACCTGCAGTCGCTCGAGTCGGCGTTCTTCGACCGCCAGCAGACCGGTCAGCTCATGTCGCGCGCGACCGTCGACCTGCAGTCGGTGCGCTTCTTCCTCGGCTACGGCCTGATCTTCATCACCCAGAGCGCGCTGACGATCCTGCTCGCGGCGGTGGCGATGTTCATCCTCCAGCCGGGACTCGCGGCGCTGGCGCTGTTTCCCGTGCCTTTCGTGGTGGTGGTGGCCGCGCGCTACGGACGCCGCTCGCGCCCCGCGCTGCAGGAGGTCCAGCAGCGGATCGCCGAGCTGACCGCCGACGTGGAGGAGAACGTCTCGGGCGTGCGGGTGGTGAAGGCGTTCGCGGCTGAACCGCGCCAGCTCGCGCGCTTCGAGACGACGGTGAGGCGGGTCTTCGACCAGTCGATGATCGCCACTCGGCTGCGCGCCTACTACAACCCGTTCATCGGCTTCCTGCCCAGCATCGGGCTCGCCGTGATCCTGTTGATCGGCGGCCGTCAGGTCATCGACGGCAGCCTCTCCCTCGGCGACTTCACCGCCTTCTACACGTATCTGCTGCTGCTGATCGGACCGATGCGCCAACTGGGCCTCGCGCTCGGGATGGCCCAGCGGGCGACCGCGTCCGGGGCGCGGCTGTTCGAGATCCTCGATCGCGAGCCGGAACTGCGGTCGCCCCCCGGCGCGCCGCCGCTGCCCGACGGGCGCGGCCGGGTTGAGTTGCGCGACGTCACCTTCGGCTACGAGACCGCGCCCCGGCCGGCCCTATGCGATGTCGACCTCGTGGTCGAAGCCGGCACCACCGTGGCGCTCGTCGGCGCCACCGGCTCGGGCAAGACCACGCTGGTGCAGCTGCTGCCGCGACTCTACGACGTCAGCGCCGGATCGGTGCGGATCGACGGCGCCGACGTGCGCGACCTCGACCTCCCCTCCCTGCGGCACGCGATCAGCATCGTCGACGACGACCCGTTCCTGTTCAGCGCCAGCGTCCACGAGAACATCGCCTACGGCCGTCCGGAGGCCACGCGCGCGGACGTCGAGCGGGCGGCCGAGCGGGCGCAGGCGGCGGAGTTCGTCGCCGAGCTGCCCGATGGCTACGACACCCGGATCGGCGAGCGCGGGCTCTCGCTCTCCGGCGGGCAGCGCCAGCGGATCGCGATCGCCCGCGCACTGTTGAGCGACCCGCGCATCCTCATCCTCGACGACGCCACGTCCTCGGTGGACGCGTCGACCGAGCAGGCGATCAAGACGGCGCTGGTCGAGGTGATGGCCGGGCGCACGACGTTCGTGATCGCGCACCGGCTCTCGACGATCGCGCTCGCCGACGACATCGTGGTGCTGGAGAACGGGCGGATCGCCGCGCGCGGGACCCACGCCGAGCTGCTCGAGCGCTCGGCGCTGTACGCCGAGATCGCCGAGAAGGGCCTGCCCGACCAGGTGTTCCTCAACCGCAATCCGATCGAGCGGGTCGAGGCGTTGTGAGCACGACGCCGACCCGGCAGGAAGCGATGTCGCGCCGTGACGACCTGGTCCGCCGCTGGCGCGCCACCAGCGGGCGCGGGCGCAAGCTGCGCGGGCTGCTCGAGCTGCTGCGCCCCTACCGCCGGCGCACGGCGCTCATGTTCGTCGCGCTGATCGCCGGCACCGCCGCCTCGCTCGCGCCGCCGCCGCTGGCGAAGCTGGCGATCGACGGCGGCATCATCCCCGGCGACCGGGGGACGCTCGATCTCGTCGTCGTCGCGTTCATCGCGTCGGCGCTCGTCTACTGGGGCGCGACGTACGCGCAGACCTACCTCGTCGGCTGGGTCGGGCAGCGCGTGCTGCAGGACCTGCGCCTCCAGCTCTTCGCCCACCTGCAGACGCTGTCGATCGGGTTCTACGGGCGACGCCAGGCCGGCGTCGTCATCTCGCGTCTCACGAACGACGTGCAGGCGCTCGACCAACTGGTGAGCGACGGCATCGTGACGCTGTTCGGCTCCTCGCTGACGCTGATCGGCACGGCCGGCATCCTGCTCTGGCTCGATTGGCAGCTCGCGTTGCTGACCTTCCTCGTCTTCCCGGTGCTCGGCGTCGGCTCCGTCGCCTTCCGGATCATCAGCGCCGACGCGTATCGCGCCACCCGCGAGAAGGTCGCGCAGATCACGGCGTACCTGCAGGAGACGCTGTCGGGCGTCCGCGTGGTCCGCGTCTTCGCCCAGGAGCGCCGGCACGAGGCGGTCTTCTCCGAGCTCAACGACGCCAACCGCGCGGCGAACATGAAGACGGTCAACCTCAACGCCGCCTACTTCCCCGCGGTCGAGCTCCTGTCGGCGTTCGTGACCGCCGGCATCCTGCTGTACGGCGGCCTGCAAGCGATCCAGGGTGAAGTGACGGTCGGTGTGCTGGTCGCGTTCATCGCCGCCCTCAACAACTTCTTCGACCCGATCCAGCAACTCTCCCAGCTCTACACGACCTACCAGGCGGGCATGGCGGCGCTCGACAAGATCTTCGAGCTGCTCGACGAGGAGCCGGAGCTGACGGACCGGCCCGACGCCGTGGCGCTCGGGCGGCTGCGCGGCGAGCTCGTGTTCGAGGACGTCTCGTTC
>Ga0136624_1000062_pt1 | contig 29552 bp, 28 predicted proteins | sample AntDrymUQ4692206_2_FD_104802 | JGI IMG/M metagenome (GOLD analysis project Ga0136624, IMG submission 104802) | Polar desert sand microbial communities from Dry Valleys, Antarctica - metaG UQ469 (22.06) | ecosystem: Environmental > Terrestrial > Soil > Desert | place: Antarctica: Dry Valley... | reverse complement strand
GTGAGCTCCTCGCGCTTGGCGGCGTTGTCGTCGGAGAGGATCCCTTCAGAGGCGCTGCGGATTGTCATGAGTCTCCCTTGATGGTCGTCGAAGTGCTGGGGCAGACGTACCCGGTTTGCGCCCCGCGACGCACGGGGAGCCCGCCCGGATATGCGCATCGTCGTCACCGGCGCCACGGGAAACGTGGGCACCAGCTTGGTCACCGCACTGGGCGCCGACCCGCGGGTGTCCGACATCGTCGGAATCGCCCGGCGCCGGCCGCGGCTCCAGACCCCGCGCACCACCTGGGTGTCCGCCGATGTCGCCACCGCGCCGCTCACGCACCTGTTCCGCGGCGCCGACGCGGTGATCCACCTGGCGTGGTTGATCCAGCCGTCGCGCGACGAGCGCACGACGCACGCGGTCAACGTCGACGGCTCGCGGCGGGTGTTCGCCGCGGCAGCCGCCGCCGGCGCGGGCGCGCTCGTGTACGCCTCGTCGGTCGGGGCCTACTCGCCCGGACCCGACGACCGTGCCGTCGACGAGTCGTGGCCGACGGAGGGCACTCCCACCTCCTTCTACTCTCGCCACAAGGTGGCTACGGAGCGCGCGCTCGACGAGATCGAGGCCGCCCACCCGGCGCTTCGGGTCGTGCGGCTGCGGCCGGCGCTGACCTTCAAGCGGGACGCCGCCTCGGGAATCCGGCGGCTGTTCGCGGGGCCGCTGCTGCCCTCGCCGCTGGTGCGTCCGGGGCTGCTGCCGATCCTGCCGCTGCCGGCCGGGCTGCGGGTCCAGGGCGTGCACTCCGCCGACGTGGCCCAGGCCTACCGGCTCGTGGCCACCGACCAGCGGGCGCGCGGCGCCTACAACGTCGCCGCCGATCCGGTCCTGGACGCTTCGAGTCTCGGTCGTGCGCTGGGCGCGCGAACCGTGGACGTACCGGTCGGCGCCGTCCGCGTCGCGGCCGGCCTCAGCTTCCGAGCGCGCCTGCACCCTACGCCGCCCGGATGGCTCGACATGGGGATGGCCGTGCCGATCATGGACGCGGGGCGCATCCGGCGCGAGCTCGGCTGGACGCCGCGCCACCGCGCCGACGCCGCGCTGCTGGAGCTGCTCGGCGGTATGCGCGACTCGGCCGGCGTGCCGACCCCGCCGCTGGACCCGCGCGCCGGTGGGCCGCTCCGCGTGCGCGAGTTCCTGACCGGCGTGGGCGCGCGGGCGGTCTGAGCTTCTGAGCGTGCGGCCGCGGTCAGCCCGCTCGAAGCGGCGTGGCGCCGTTGCGCGTGAACCGACGCGCGGGGCGCAGCAGGTCGCCCACGCGGGCGTGATGGGCATTGCCGCGCTCGAGCGTCGACGCGTCGGGCGGATCGCCGCGCAACAACCACGAGCCGTCGGCGCGCCGCACCAGCTCGTCGCGCTCGGCGAGCTCGCTCAATGCGGTGGAGACGGTCGGGCGCCGCGCCCCGACGAGCTGGCCGAGGATGCGGTGCGTCAACGCAAGCGGAATCACCACCCCCTCGCCGCCGACCCGGCCCCAGCGTTCCGCCAGATGCCAGAACAGCGCCTTGAGGCGGCGGTCGACGCGCGTGAGCTGAGAGATCGCCTGAGTGGTGGCCAGGCGCAACGAACGCTCGGAGAGCCGGTCGAACAGCGCGGCGGTGACCTCCGGATACTGGGAGATCTCTGCCGCGAAGCGACGGTCCAAGACCGCCAGGCTGGAAGGGGAGAGGACGCTCCACTCGGCGTCCACGGGCAGCAGCTCGCTCTTGGAGGACGCCTGCCAGGGACGGAGCAGGTCGCCCGGGCCGAGCAGCTCGGCGCTCACGTGGTCGGCGACGATCAGCTCGCGGGCGATGACGCCCTCGAGCACGAGCAGGCCGATATGGTCGGCGCTCGCGTTCGACAGGCGCGAGACGTCCCAGGGGCCGACCGCGAGCCGGTGAGTGCTCACCAGCAGCCGGCGCTCGGCGTCCCAGCGCCGTGGCTCGGCCAGCAGCGACCCGAGATCCGGGTCGGCCTTGAGCAGCGGGATTTGTTCGGTCCTCATACGTGAGTGCGAAGTCGAGGTGCAACGGGTCCAGCGGGGTCGTTTGGCTCTACCCGGCCGGACGCGATGTGATGCGCGCCCGGCCGGTGGATGGCCCGTTCAGTCGACGAATCCGGCACGGTCGACGCGCTTGTGGTAACGCTCACCGACCTTGCCGCCGAACATCGCGGCCAGCAGCGTGCCGAGCACGATGGCGGCCAGCGCGATGAGCCCGCCCGTCGCGAGCGTCTGCTCGCCCACGGGCAGCGAGGGCAGGTTGAGCCGCTCGAGCACGTTGTACTCGCTGCCGAGGATGACCGCGGCCACCGCGAGCCCGATCGTGACGATGAGCCCGATGGCCCACGTGCCGAGACCCTGGCGCCCCCCGTCGAAGCGCGACATGCGCCCGGCCACGTAGCCGCCGGCGTAGTAGGCGAGCATGAGCACCACGAGCAGTGCGATCCCGCCGCCCAGGCTGAGCTCCTCGGCGTTGGCGGTCGCCTCCGACTCCGTCGTGGCGGTCAGGCCGATCGCGGCGCCCGCGGCCGCCAGCAGCGACGTGAGCAGCGCGGCCACGCCGATGGCGACGAGCCAGCCGAAGAAGCTCGCGCCCCAGTTGATGCCGCCGAACTCGTCGCGCTGCCGGGCGCGCGCCTTCTCGAGCGCTGAGGCGGTGGCAGTGCCGTTGGTGGCGCTCGACGTCGTCCGTCGCGCCGTGCGGTCGTCGTGGCGGGTCGAGCGGTCCTCGTCGAGCACCGGATCGCGGCTGGTGTCGCCGTCGGTCCGTTCGGCCGTGGCCACCGCGCCGGTCCGCCGCGCTGATGCGTCGTCGGAGCTGCTGCGCTTGAAGCGTTCGAGCATGGGAGTCCCCCAGGTTGGTCACTATTGGGGTTCCACGAGCCCGCGCGAGGCAAACGCCCGCGCGCGCGGGCGTTTACGGGTGTGTCGAACCGGTGAGGACAAGCACGGTATGGCCGCGACCAGCAGCGACGCAATGGGAGGGCCGGTCGCCGCGTTGATCGATCGGGGGGAGCTGCACGGCTGCATCACCCTCTCCGAGATCGACGAGCTCGTGCAGGCGATCGAGCTCGGCGATGCCGATCTCGAGCGGCTCTACCAGCAGCTCGACAACCGCGGCATCGACCTCCGCGACGACTGCGGGCGCGAGTCCGACCAGCCGCCGCTCGACGACGCCCACCTGGCGACCGTGACCACGGACGCGCTGCAGCTCTTCCTCAACGAGATCGGCCGCCATCGGCTGCTGACGCCCGCCGAGGAGATCGATCTCGCCAAGCGCATCGAGCGCGGCGACCTCCTCGCCAAGGACCGAATGATCAACGCGAACCTGCGCCTCGTGGTCTCCATCGCCAAGAAGTACCAGGGGTCCGATCTGACGTTGCTCGACCTGATCCAGGAGGGCATCCTGGGCCTCATCCGTGCGGTGGAGAAGTTCGACTGGCGCAAGGGCTACCGGTTCTCCACGTACGCGACATGGTGGATCCGTCAGGCGGTGGAGCGCGGGATGGACGCCAAGGCCCGCACGATCAAGCTGCCGATCAACCTCGTGCGCAACCAGCGCAAGCTGGCGCGCGCCGAGAACGCCCTCTCGGTCAAGCTCGACCGCAAGCCGACCGATGCCGAGCTCGCGGCGGCGGCGGACCTCTCGTTCGACGACTTGAACGCGTTGCGCGACGCCGCGCGGGCCGTGACGTCGCTCGACCGCCCCCTGGGCGAGGACGACGACGCGTCCTTCGGGGACCTGCTGCCGTCGGACGCGCTGACGCCGGAGGACGAGGTCCACATCTCCCTGCGCACCGAGGCGCTGCACTCCGCCCTGCACGAGCTGCCCGACCGTGAGCGCAAGGTCGTGGAGATGCGCTACGGCATCTCCGGCTCCGAGCCCACTCCGCTGCGCGAGATCGGTCGCGAGCTCGGCATAACGCCCGAGCGCGTGCGCCAGATCGAATCGCGCGCCCTGGGTCGCCTCGGCCGGATGCGCGAGCTCGCCGCCCTGCGCGAAGCCGCCTGAGCGGATCTGGTAGTGGTTCCGGCCGGAACCACTAGGCGCGGAACACCGCCGCTGCCTGCTCCTGCCCGACTCGCCGGCAGACGTCGGCCAGCAACGGTCGCGCGGAGTCCGGCCGCTCGCGCAGCGCGACGAGCGCGGCGGTCGCCTGGCTCAGATCCTCGAGGTTCACGCGGGTCCGCTCGAGGCACAGGCGCCCGAGCCAGCGCACCGCTGCACGCTCGTACTGCTCGGAATCCGCACGCTGGATCACGAGCAGCATGGCCGCTGCCTCCGCCACCCCGATGCGGGGCAGCTCGGCGGCCGCCGCACGGATCACGTTGAGGTTGCCAGTCGCGAGGGCGCGCTGGAAGCGAGCGTACGGGGAGCCGGAAGAGGTCATGCGAACACATGTTCGCACATGGCTCAGGTTCGCCGCTCGCGATAGTGCCGGCGCAGCGCGCGATGGATCCGCTTGGACGCCTGCTTGCCCTCCGAGCGCAGGCGGGCGTCGCGGCGGGCGGCCAGCGCGACCTCCTCGCGTGCCAGCTTCTCCATTCCCGTCAACCGGTCCGCAGGCAGGCGGCCCTCGGCGATCGCCTCCGCCACGGCGCAGCCAGGCTCGCCGCGGTGCGAGCAGTCGCGGAAGCGGCACTGCGCCGCGAACGTCTCCACGTCGGCGAACACGCTGCGCACGCCCGCGGCCTGCTCCCAGATCCGCGGCAGGCGCAGGCCGGGCGTGTCGATGACCAGCGCGCCGCTCGACAGCGGCACGAGCTCGCGGTGGCTGGTGGCGTGGCGGCCGCGATCGTCGCTCTCGCGCACCGGCAGCGTGGCGCGCTGCTGGCCGGTGAGGTGGTTGAGAAGCGTCGTCTTGCCCACGCCGGAGGATCCGAGCAGCACCGAGGTCAGCCCGGGCCGCAGCCAGCCGTCGAGCGCCTCCATGCCGGTCCCGTTCACCACGCTGATCGCCAGCACGGGCACGACGCCGCCCAGCGCGGCGCGGACGTCGAGCGCCGCGCCGGAGGGATCGTCGGAGAGGTCGGCCTTGGAGAGCACGACCAGCGCATCGGCCTCCGCATCGGCGGCCAGGGTCAGGAAGCGCTCGAGCCGGCGCAGATTGAGGTCGCGGTTGAGCGACCCGACGACCAGCGCGAGGTCGACGTTGGCGGCCAGCACCTGCGCCTCGGCGCGTCCGTCACCCGCCGCACGCGCGATGCCGCCGCGGCGAGGAAGGAGGTCCCCGACGAGGCCGGACTGAGGGTCGACGGCCACCCAGTCGCCCACCGCGGGCAGGTCGACGGCGCCCGTCGCGGCATGGCTCAGGCGCCCGGACGGCGTACCGGCCAGCAACCCGTCCGCAGTCACGAGGTCGAGCCGCCCCCGGTGGACCGCGGCCACCCGGGCCGGAATCAGGTCACTGCCCGCCCGCGCCGCAAAGGCGTCGTTCAGGCGTGGGGTCCAGCCGAGGACGGCGAGGGCGCCGTCAGGGTCGAACGAGAGCAAGGGGGGCTGGCCGGACCTGCTCAACCGGCCGGCGTCTCGCGCGTCGCCCCTGGGTCCCAGCGCCCGTCGTCGCCGATCGAGCCCGGCACGGGGTTGTCCTCGGCCGGATCCCCGGAGCGCGCGTAGTGGAAGGTCATGCGCACCTCGGTGCCCTGTCCCGCGCTGCCGTGCAGCTCGAAGGCGTCCGACAAGGCGGCGATCAGCGGCAGCCCGAGCCCCAGGGCGGGAACGTCGCGCGACTGGTCGGCCCGCGGATGGATCCCCGTGCCGTGGTCGCGGACCCGGATCGTGAGCCCGCTCTCGTCGGCCAGCATGTCGACCTCGAGCGAGCCATCGCCGCTGCCGTCCTGGTAGGCGTGGACGACGACGTTGGTGCATGCCTCCGAGACGGCCATCTTCATGTCGGCGAGCACCGCCGCATCGAAGGCGAGCGCGTCGGCCATCCCGGCGAGCGCCTGGCGCACAACCGCGACGCCCTCCGGGCGCGCTGGCATGATCAGGCGGACGTCCGGAGCGCCGGTCATCCGCCGACGCCGCTCGGGTTGGTGCGGGCGACCTCGATCGCGGCGTCGCGCCCGCTGACGACCGGCAGGACCGGCACGAGCCCGGTGATGTCGAGGATCCGCTGCACGCCAGGCTCGACCGCATCGCCGATCGAGACGACGAAGCCCTGGCCGGCCTCGCGCGCGCGACGGCGGGCGTCGAGCAGCGCGCCGAGCACGGAGGAGTCGACGAACGTGGCCCCGGTGAGGTCGACCACGAGGCCGCCGCCGCGGCCGATCGCCTCCTCGAGGCGGTCGCGCAGGGTGGGCGCCGTATAGATGTCGTGCTCGCCTTCCACGACGACGACCACGACGTCTCCGGCGGCGTCGTCGAGCACGATCGGATTCGGGTCCATATCGGGCCGCTCGGTACCCGCACCTGCCCGTGCCTAACCCATCCGTGATGGCTCCGAGCGACGATCGGGTATGACTCGCCGATGGCCGATCGGCTGGAGCGCTACCGGGAAAAGCGCGACCCCGGGGCCACCCCCGAGCCGGCCGGGAAGCCGGGCGGGGCGGCGCCGGACGCGCCCCGCTTCGTGATCCAGGAGCATCATGCCCGCCGGCTCCATTGGGATTTGCGGCTCGAGCGCGACGGCGTGCTCGCCTCGTGGGCGGTTCCGCGCGGCATCCCGCCGGGGCCCGAGCGAAACCACCTGGCCGTGCGCACCGAGGACCATCCGCTGGAGTATCTCGACTTCCACGGCGAGATCCCGGCCGGCCAGTACGGCGCCGGCACCATGACGATCTGGGACCGCGGCACCTACGATGTGCACAAGTTCCGCGCGGACGAGGTCATGGTCACGTTCCACGGCGAGCGCGTGCGCGGCCGCCACGTCCTCTTCCGGACGAGCGGCGACGACTGGATGATCCACCGCATGGATCCCGCCGAGGATCCCGGCCGCGAGCCGATGCCCGAGCAGCTCGAGCCGATGCTGGCGCGAACCGGGCCGCTGCCCTCCGACGACGGCCGTTGGGCGTTCGAGATCAAGTGGGACGGCGTGCGGGCGATCGCGTTCATCCAGGGCGGGCGCCTCGTCCTCCAAGCACGCAGCGGACGCGACGTCACCGCTCGCTACCCGGAGCTGCGCCCGCTCGCCGAGGCGCTGGCGGGCCGGGAGGTGGTCCTCGACGGCGAGGTGGTCGCGTTCGACGGTGCGCGCCCGAGCTTCCAGAAGCTCCAGGGCCGGATGCACCTCACCTCCGAGCATGCGGTCCGGCGGTTGGCGCGCGAGGATCCCGTGCACTACATCGCGTTCGACCTGCTCCACCTCGACGGCCGCTCTCTGCTGGACCGGCGCTACGACGAGCGCCGTGCGGCGCTCGCCGGGCTCGAGTTGCAGGGCCCGACGTGGCAGGCGCCCGCCCACCATGTCGGGGACGGCGCCGCGCTGCTGGCCCTGACGCGCGCCCAGCAGCTCGAAGGCGTGATCGCCAAGCGGCTCGACTGCCCCTATCTGCCAGGCCGTCGCTCGTCCGGCTGGGTGAAGGTGAAGAACATCGGCTCCACCGACGTCGTGGTCGGCGGCTGGCTGCCGGGGGAGCGCGGCCGCGCGGGGCGGCTCGGGGCCTTGGTCGTCGGGATCCCCGGCGACGACGGAGAGCTGCGCTACGCCGGGCGCGTGGGCACCGGCTTCACCCAGGCCGAGCTCGGGCGGCTCGGCGCGTTGCTGGAGCCGCTCGCGCGCACCGCTAGCCCGTTCGCCGGTCGCCAGCCGCCGAAGCTCACGCGCTTCGTCGAGCCGCGGCTCGTTGCGCGCGTCGAGTACACGGAGCGCACGCAGGCCGGGACGCTGCGCCATCCCGCCTACAAGGGGCTCCGCACCGAGCCGACTTCACCGAGCCGACTTCGTCGGCCGGCACAGGCGTCGGCCGGCACAGGCGACGATGTGGCGCCCGAAGACGTGCGGTTCGGGTAAGCAGGACCCATGACCGCGACCCGCACCCTGGGCGATGCCCACGTCTTCCCGATCGGCCTGGGCGGCATGCCGCTCTCCCTGGAGGGCCGGCCCGACGAGGATCAGTCCATCCGCACCATCCACGCCGCGCTCGACGCCGGCGTGAACCTGATCGACACCGCCGACGCCTACGCATACGACGACGCCGACGTCGGCCACAACGAGCGCCTGATCGCCAAGGCCCTGCGCGGCCGGCGCGACGGCGTCGTCGTGGCCACCAAGGGCGGCCACACGCGCAGGGGCCAGGCGTGGGAGGTCGACGGGCGGCCCGAGCACATCCGGGCCGCATGCGAGGCCTCGCTGGCGGCACTCGAAACCGACGTGATCGACCTGTATCAGTTCCACCGGCCCGATCCCGCGGTCCCCTACGCCGAGTCGATCGGCGCCTTCCGCGAGCTGCAGGACGCGGGCAAGGTGCGCTGGGTCGGCGTCTCCAACGCGAGCGTCGAGCAGCTCTCCGAGGCGCTGGCCGTGGTCGACGTCGTCAGCGTGCAGAACCAGCTCGCGCTCGACTTCACCGCGCCGATCGAGCGGGGGGAGCTGGCGGCCGCGACCGAGCGCGGCCTCGCGTTCCTGCCCTGGTCGCCGCTGGGCGGCATCGGCAACGCCGATGGCACCGGCGACGTCTCGCCCGTGAAGGAGGCCGCCGAGCGCCACGGCGTCTCACCGCAGCAGGTCGTGCTCGCCTGGCTGCTCGCGCTGAGCCCGTTTGTGATTCCGATTCCCGGCTCCTCGCGTCCCGAGACGATCGTCGACTCGGCTCGCGCGGTCGAGCTGACGCTCTCCGACGACGAGCGCCAAGCCATATCCGCCGCGGTGGGGGTCGGCTGATGCCGCCGCTGGACGTCCGCTTCCCGCCGCAGCCCGCGACGGCGGCTACCGGAGAGCACGTGGAAGTCGTGTTTGCCGACCGTGTCGAGGCGTTGCGCATCCACGAGTACGAGCGCGTCTACGCCATCCCGGGGCTGTACGAGGAGCTCGTCCACCGCCGGCTCGGCTGCCGCACGCCCGAGCGGATGGCGGGCATGGTCGCGGACGCCGTGGCGCGGCTCGGCTGGGATCCCGGCGACGTGCGGATCGTCGATGCCGGAGCCGGCAACGGCGTCTCGGGCGAGGCGTTCGCCGCACGCGGGATGCGGCCCGTGGTCGGGCTCGACGTCCTGCCCGCCGCGCGCGCCGCGGCGCTGCGCGACCGTCCGGGTGTCTACGACGCCTACCTGGTCGCCGACCTCGCTGCGCTCTCCCCCGAGGAGGCGGCGGTGATCCGGGACGCGCGGCCCAACCTCCTGGCGTGCGTCGGCTCGGTCGGCGACGGGCACCTGCCGGTCGAGGCGGTGGCGGCGGCGCTGGCGCTGTTGGAGCCGGACGCGCTCCTCGCCTACGCGTTCGACGTCTCGCTCGGCGCCGATCCGCTCGGCCCGCTGGTCGCCGACGCGACCGAGCTGCAGCGCGACCGCGCGCTGCACCGCCGCACGGTCGCCGGCGGCGAGCGGATCTGGGAGGCGGCGGTGGTGCAACTGCACCGCGCCTGATTTCCGCAAGCCGCCATGCGATGTTGGCGGATCGGGGCCCGGGGTACCACAATGTCCCCATGCCTCGGTCTATGTGGAGCGGCGCCATCTCCTTCGGGCTCGTCAACGTGCCCGTCAAGCTGTATTCCGCGGTGAGCCGCAAGACGGTCCGGTTCCATCAGCTCAACGGCAAGACGGGCCACCGGATCGCGCAGAGACGCGTCGACCCCGGTACGGGCGAGGAGGTCGCCTACGAGGACATCGTGAAGGGCTACGAGCTGACCAAGGAGCGCTACGTCCTGATCACGCCGGAGGAGCTCGAGTCACTCGATCCCGAGAAGAGCCGCACGATCGACATCGAGGACTTCGTCGACCTCGCCGACATCGATCCGGTCTACTACGACCATCCCTACTACCTCGTGCCGGACAAGGGTGCGGCCAAGGCCTACGGGCTGCTGCTGCACGCCATGCGCGAGTCCGACAAGGTGGCGGTGGCGCGTGTCGTGCTGCGCTCCAAGGAACAGCTCGTGGCGATCCGACCGGCCCCCGGGAACGTGCTGATGATGGAGACGATGATCTTCGCGGACGAGGTCGTCCCGCCGGGCGAGATCGACGACCTGCCCGAGGCCGACGACCTCAAGGCCTCCGACCGTGAGCTGAAGATGGCCCAGCAGCTCATCGACTCGCTTTCCTCGGACTTCGAGCCGGAGAAGTACCGCGACGAGTACCGTGAGAAGGTGCTCGAGATGGTCGAGCGCAAGGCGTCGGGCGAGGAGATCGCCGTGCAGCCGGAGGCGCTGCAGCCGAAGAAGGCTCCCGACCTCATGGCTGCGCTGGAGGCCAGCCTCGCGGCCGTCAAGGGCGACAAGCCCAAGAGCAACGGGAAGGCGAAGGACAAGCCGGCGGCGCGCAAGCCTGTGCCGGCCGACGAAGGAGGCTCTGTGAAGGCGGCCGCGAAGAGCTAGTGGTTGCGGCCGGGGGCCACTAGGCCGCTTCGCGGTCGAGCCAGCTCCGAGACCAGCAGCCGGGCGTCCTCCAGCCGGCGCGGGGGCAGGTGGTCGGCGACCCCGGCCAGCGCTCGCCGTGCCGCCGCCGCGGAATCGGGGTCACGCGCCAGGTCGACCTCGTACCTCATGTTCCCGCCGATCACCTCCCGGGAGCGCCGCGGGGGTCGAGCCGCCCCAGCACGCGTGTGATGTCGAGCACCTCAGCTTTTGTGCCGCACCGGGGACGAACGCAACCGGCGACCGCGTCGCACCCGCCAGACGGCGGGACGCGTAAAGCCGGGCGCGTCGGGAAGAACGCCAACCATGCTCCCTCGCCTGCTCCGCTCGGACTGCTCCGGCCCGGGGATCCGTCGTGTGCGCCGCGGGCGTGGCTTCACCTACGTCGACGACGAGGGCAACCGGGTGGACGAGGCGGAGGTCTTGGGGCGCATCGCCGAGCTGGCCATCCCTCCGGCCTGGAAGGAGGTCTGGATCTGCCCGTACCCGCATGGGCATCTCCAGGCGACGGGAACCGACGACGCCGGACGCAAGCAGTATCGCTATCACGACGCCTGGCGCACGCGCCGTGACAACGAGAAGTTCGAGACGATGGTGAGCTTCGCCAAGGCGCTGCCCAGGCTGCGCAGCCGGGTCCACGGCGACCTCGGGGACTGCGCCTCGCTGGATCGCGCGTGCGTGCTCGCCTGCGCCGTGCGCCTGCTCGAGCGCGGCTTCTTCCGCATCGGCTCGGAGGAGTACGCGCTGGAGAACGAGTCCTACGGCCTGGCGACGATGCGCAAGGAGCACGTCGCGCTCGAGCCGAGCGGGGTGATGGTCTTCGACTATCCCGCCAAGAGCGGCCAGCGCCTCCACAAGGGCATGGTCGACGAGCGCGTCCGCGACATCGTGGGTGCGCTCAAGCGCCGGCGCGGCGGAGGTCCCGAGCTGCTGGCGTACAAGCAGGGCCGCCGCTGGCTCGACGTGCGCTCGGAGGACATCAACGCCTACCTCAAGGACGCGACCGGCGGCGACTTCACCGCCAAGGACTTCCGCACCTGGAACGCGACCGCACTCGCCGCTGTGGCGCTTGGCGTCTCCGGTGGGACGGCGCCCACGAAGACCGCCCGCAAGGCCGCCGTGAACCGGGCGATCAAGGAGGTCGCAGTCTACCTCGGGAACACGCCCGCGGTCTGTCGCGCCTCCTACATCGATCCCCGGGTGTTCGACGCCTACTCCGCCGGGCTGACGATCGGCCCCGCACTCGAGCGCGTGACCGCCGCATTGGAGCCCGGCGAGCTGCCGATCCACCAGCCCGAGCTCGAGGCGGCCGTGCTGGACCTGCTCAACGAGCGCGAGGAGTCGGCCGGGGTGGAGCGGATCGCCGCCTGACCTCGTGCTCGGCGGCCTCGCGGCGGCGCGGCGCGAGCACGCGCCGCATGTAGGGGCCGGCGGAGATGCCGTGGACGACGATCGAGAGCAGCACGCACGCGATCACCGTCCACACGACGACATCGCGCTCGGCGCCGCCGAGCACGCCGGCCTGCACGACGACCGCCACGTAGAACAGCGAGCCGACACCGCGCACCCCGAACCACGCGACGAACGTCTTTTCGCTCGGGCCGTCGAGCTGGGAGCCGGCCAGGGCGACGACGCAGGCCAGCGGTCGCACCGCGACGATCACCAGCGCCGCGAGCAGCCACCCCTCCCAGCCCGGTGAGCCGAGCCCGCTCAGCGTCAGCAGCGAGCCGAGGAGGAGGATCACCGACAGCTCGAGCAGCTTCTCCGTCATCTCGGCGCCTTGGTGCACGCTGGCGTTGACGTCGTGATCGTGCTCGTAGCGGCGGAACGCGAGCCCGCCCGCGAACGCGGCGAGGAAGCCGTACGTGCCGGCCACCTCGGCGAGCCCGTAGATCACCAGGACGGTGGCGATCGCGTGGTAGCCGTCGAACGCGGGGGCGAGCAGCTCGTGGTCGCGCAGGCGCTTGACGCTCCACGCGGCAGCGGTGCCGACGGCGGCGCCGATCGCGACGCCGATCGCGATCGCGTAGAGCACGTCGGCCACCAGCCATTCCCCGACCCAGCCGGCGCCCGTCTCCGCCGCCATGAAGATCCCGAGCAGGACGAACGGGAACGCCAGCCCGTCGTTGAGCCCGGCTTCCGACGTCAGCGCGAAGTTCGGCTCGTGCTCGTCCTCGTCACCGGGGGGACCCACACCGATGTCGCCGGCGAGCACCGGGTCGGTCGGTGCGAGGCACGCGCCGAGCAGCAGCGCCGCGGCGGCCGGCAACCCCAGCAGCAAAGACCCGAGCAGCGCGACGAGGCCGATCGTGACCGGCATCGCGATCAGCAGCAGTCGCGCCGTCGAGCCCCACGCGCGCCACTGCAACGGCCGATCGAGCTTCAGCCCGGCCGAGAACAGAGCGATGATGATCGCGATCTCGGTCAGGTGGTCGATCAGCTCGGCGTCCTCGACGGGGTCGATCCAACCGATGCCGGAGAAGTGGATGACCGCCGCCGCGCCGGCGCCCAGCACGAGGTAGATCACGCTCGCCGAGAACGCCCGCTCGTGCTGGTGCGAGAGCGCGCCGACGGCGGCGAAGACGGCGAAGCCGATGAAGAGGAAGCCGACGGCGAGCGGATCCGCGAACGAGAATCCGGTGTCGGCCGCGAACGGCGCCGTCAACTAGCCAGTCTCGGGACCGCCCGGATCGGGCGACGGCACGGCCGGTCCGTCCGGCGCGGGCGACGGCGGGTCGTCGGGTTGGGGAGCGGTGGGACCATCCGGAAGGTCGGGGGCCACCGGACCGGGCACGGGGTCGGCGGGAATCGTCGGAGTGTCCGGCACCACCGGGCCGACCGGGTCAGACGGCGTGGGAACCTCCAGCGTCATGCTCATGCGAGCGGGCTACCCCGGGTAGTTGAGGGCGAACCATGCGCACGCTGACCGACGGCTTCGCCGAGCTGACCCTGGAGACCCGCGACCTGGCCGTGCTGGAGCGCTTCTACGTCGAGGGCTTCGGTCTGGCGGTGCTCGCGCGCGAGGACGACCGGATCTGGCTGGGCGTCGGCGAGCACGCCCGCCTCGGCCTGTGGTTCCCCGGTGAGAAGGAGTACGGCGACCGCGGCGGGCGCCACGTGCACTTCGCGTTCTCGGCCACGCCGGGCGGTCTCGACGCGCTGCGCCGGCGACTGGAGGCGCAGGGTGCGAGCGTTCGCGGCCCCGAGCGCCACGACGGCGAGGACCGCTCGCTCTACGTCGAGGACCCTGAGGGCAATGTGGTCGAGGTGTGGGACTTCTTCGGCCGGGGCCGGCCGGTCGAGGCGCTGGAGGGCTAGTACGGTCTGGCGCGTGCCGGCGTCCAAGCGCTTCGAGGTGGAGGTGGACGGGCGCACGCTCTCGCTCTCGAACCTCGACAAGGTGTTCTATCCCGCGACGGGGTTCACCAAGGGCGACGTGATCGACTACTACACGCGCATCGCGCCGGTGCTGCTGCCGCACCTGCGCGGCCGCCACCTGACGCTCAAGCGCTACCCGAACGGGGTGGAGGGGGACTTCTTCTACGAGAAGCAGTGCCCGCGCCACCGTCCCGACTGGGTGCGCACCGTCGGCGTCTACTCCCGCCACAACGGGCGCGCGATCGACTACTGCCTGGTCGAGGACCTCGCGACGATCGTGTGGCTCGCCAACCTCGCCGACCTGGAGATGCACACGCCGCTGGCGCGCGCGGCCGAGCCGAAGGCACCGACGATGCTGGCCTTCGACCTCGATCCGGGGCCGCCGGCCACGATCGTCGACTGCGCGGAGGTGGCGTGCCGGCTGCGGGATGCGTTCGACCACTTCGGCCTCGTCGCGTATCCCAAGACGTCCGGCTCCAAGGGCATGCAGCTGTACGTGCCGCTGAACACCCCGGCGACCTACGCCGCGACGAAGCCGTTCGCGCGCGGCGTCGCGCAGGTGCTCGAGCGTCGCCATCCCGACCTCGTCGTGTCGGACATGCGCAAGGACCTGCGGCCGGGCAAGGTGCTGATCGACTGGAGCCAGAACGACGAGCACAAGACGACCGTCTGCGTGTACTCGCTGCGCGCCCGCGCCCGCCCGACCGTCTCCACGCCGGTGACCTGGGACGAGGTCGAGGGAGTGCTGCGCTCGCGCGATCCCGAGGAGCTGGCGTTCACCAGCGACGAGGTGCTCACCCGCGTGGCCGAGCACGGCGACTCCTTCGCCGCCGTGCTCGCGCTCGAGCAGGAGCTGCCCGCGTGAAGCGACTGCTGCTGACCGGCGCCGCGGGCGGCATCGCGACGGCGGTCCGGCCGGTGCTGCGCGAGCTCGCCGAGGAGGTGGTGCTCACCGACCGGGCTGCGCCGGCGGGGCTCGTGGCCGGTGAGCGCTTCGTGCCCGCGGACCTGGCCGACCCCGGGCCGTGGAGCGCGCTCGCGGACGGCTGCGACGCGGTTCTGCACCTGGGAGCGGTGGCCGACGAGGCGGCGTTCGACGTGCTCGCGGGTCCCAACCTGCACGGGGCCTTCCACGTCTACGAGGGAGCGCGGCAGGCCGGGGTTCGGCGCGTCGTGGCGGCCAGCTCGGGCCGCGCGACCGGCTTCTACGCGACGGAGGAACGGCTTGACGGCGACGCGACGCCCCGGCCCGACGGCTTGTACGCGGCGACCAAGGCGTTCTCGGAGGCGCTGGGTCGCATGTACGCCGACCGGTTCGGACTCGAAGTCGTCGCACTACGCATCGGCACGTTCGAGGAGCGCCCGCGGACGACGCGCGACCTCTCCACCTGGCTCAGCCACGACGACGCGCGCCGGCTGGTGCGCGCGGCGCTCACCGGACCGGTCGACGCGTTCGTCTGCGTCTACGGCGTGTCGGCCAACACGCGCGGCTGGTGGGACCTGCCGTCGTCGCTGGGCTACGTGCCGCGCGACGACGCCGAGGCGTTCGCGGACGACGTCGAGCCGCCCGACGGGATCCCGTTCCAGGGCGGGCCCTGCACGCGGCCGGAGTGGGGCGGATGGGCGGTGTGAGCCCTGAGATCGCGGGCTCGGCGCTTCCGTCAACGGCGGCATCGAAGGGGGAGGGGTTGAGGCCCACTGGCGTGCCCGACGCCGCAAGTCGAGGCTCGCCGGGCTGCGGTCGCGACGTTGGGGTTGTCATAGGACCCGAACGTCGCACGTGGGGTCGCGCACCCGGTCGATTGCGACGTTGGGGACATCCCGGTCAGCCACCACCCGAATCCTCCCCCTTCAGAGTCGCCGTTGACGTAGACCTTGATCCGCCCAGGGCAACCGGCCCTGCCACCCGAAGCCCCTGGCGTCCTAGACCTTCTCCCGCGCCAGCGCCCGTGCCGCGCCCGCGATCGCCTCTGCGTCGATCCCGGCCCAGTGCAGCAACTCGTCGGGCGAGCCGGATGTCGGCATCTCGCGCACGGCGAGCTTGCGCACCGGCGGGCGGTCCTCGGCTTCGGCGAGCGCCTCGAGCACCGCGTCGCCCAGCCCGCCTTCGGCCCAGTGGTCCTCGACGGTGACCAGCGCGCCGCACTCGCGCGCCGCCGTCCGCAGCGCTTCGGCGTCGATCGGCTTGAGCGAGTAGCAGTCGAGGACGCGGGCCGAGATGCCCTCGCCTGCGAGCGTCTCAGCCGCCTCGACGGCCTGGTCGACCGTGATGCCGCAGGCCACGATCGCGACGTCCTCGCCGGGGCGCACCACGCGCGAGCCGCCGATCGTCACGTCCTCGCCGGCCGGCGTGCGGACCTCCGTCTTGCCGCGCAGCGTGCGGATGAACGAGATGCCCTTGCGGTCGGCCATGGCCGCCAGCAGCTTGGCGGTCTGGTTGGCGTCGGACGGGTGCAGGACCGTCGAGCCGTGGATCGCCCGGAACGACGCGATGTCCTCGAGCGCCATCTGCGACGGGCCGTCCTCGCCGATCGACACGCCGGCGTGGGACCCGGAGAGTCGCACGTCCGCGCGCGAGATGGCCGCCATGCGGACGAAGTCGTATGCGCGCGAGAAGAACGCCGCGAAGGTCGAGGCGAACGGGACCCAGCCCCGCACCTGCATGCCCACCGCCGCGGCGACCATCTGCTGCTCGGCGATGAACATCTCGAAGTAGCGCTCCTCGTGCGCTTCGCGGAACATCTCGGAGTGCGTCGAGTTCGACACCTCGCCGTCGAGCGCGACCACGTCGCCGCGCATGGCGCCGAGGGCGGTGAGCGCCTGGCCGTAGGCCTTGCGGGTGGCCTCCTCGGTTCCCAGCTCCCACGTCGGGAGCTCGCCCCCGGGCGCGGTGAACGCGTGCGGCTCGCCGGCTTCCGGCGATGCGAGCTGCACGTGGAGATCGCGCTCGCCGCCCAGTTCCGCGATCGCCGCCTCGACGTCGTCGAGCGGTTTGCCGTGCCGGCCGGGCTGATCTTCGACCGCGACCACGCCCTTGCCCTTCATGGTCCGTGCGATGACCACCGTCGGCTTTCCGGTGGTCTGCACAGCCTCCTCGAACGCCGCCCCGATCGCCTCGACGTCGTGGCCGTCGATCGCGATCGCGTGCCAGCCGAAGGCCTCGGCACGCCGCTTGTAGCGGTCGAGGTCCCAACCCACCATCGTCTCGCGGGTCTGCCCCAGGCGGTTGACGTCGATGATCGCTGTGAGGTTGTCGAGGCCGGTGAACGCGGCGTGCTCGAACGCCTCCCACATCGAGCCCTCGGCCATCTCGGAGTCGCCGCACAAGCACCAGACGCGGAAGGGCAGCCGGTCGAGCCGCTTGCCCGCCAGGGCCACCCCCACCGCGATCGGCAGCCCCTGTCCGAGCGAGCCGGTCGCCACGTCGGTCGGCGGGATGCGCGGGGTCGGGTGGCCCTCGAGGCGCGAGCCGAGCTTGCGGTAGGTGGCGAGCTCCTCGTCGTCGACGATTCCCGCCGCCTTGAGGACGGAGTAGTACAGCGGCGACGCATGGCCCTTGGAGAAGATCAGGTGGTCGTTGGCCGGGTTGTCGAGATCGTCCGTGTCGAGGCGCAGGTAGCCGCCGTCGAGCAGCACCGCCATCAGGTCGGCGGCCGACATCGAGGAGGTCGGATGCCCGGAGCCGGCCGTCGCGCTGACGCGGACCGAGTCCACGCGCAACTGCTGACCGAGCTCACGCCAGCGCTCGGCGCTCTTGCCGCCGCTCCGCGTGCCCGCTGTGGGGCCGCCGTCGTCCGTCGAACCGGTTCGCTCGTTCATGCCGCGACCAGGTCGTCGCGCTTGGCCTCGACGTCGGCGAACAGCTGCTCGAAGGACTTCGCGAACTTCTCCACGCCTTCGCGCTCGAGCGTCTCGACCACGTCGGCGTAGTCGATGCCGGCCGCCTCGAAGGCCTCGAGCGTGCGGCGGGCGCCGTCGACGTCCTCTTCGAGCGAGTCGCGCACCCTGCCGTGGTCGAGGAACGCCTCGACCGTCTCGCGCGGCATCGTGTTGACGGTGTCGCGGCCGATCAGCTCCTCGACGTAGATCACGTCGCGGTACTCCGGGTTCTTGGTCGAAGTGGAGGCCCAGAGGCAGCGCTGCGCGGAGGCGCCGGCGGCCCTCAGCGCCTCCCACTGCTCGCCGGCGAACACCTGCTTGTAGGTCTCGTAGGCGAGCTTGGCGTTGGCGATCGCCAGCGTGCCCTTGAGCTCGTCGTGTCCGCCGATCTCGTCCAGGCGCTTGTCGGCCTCGGTGTCCACGCGGGAGACGAAGAACGAGGCGACCGACGCCATGCGGCCGAGGTCGCCGCTCTCGTCGGCGAGACGCTGCACTCCGCGCATGTAGGCCTCGGCCACCTCGCGGTGACGGTCGAGGGCGAAGATCAGCGTGACGTTGACGGGAATGCCGGCCGCGATCGTCTCCTCGATCGCCGGCAGGCCCGCCTTCGTGGCCGGGATCTTGATGAACAGGTTCGGTCGGTCGACGAGCGCGTGCAGTCGCTTGGCCTCCGCGATCGTTCCCGCGGTGTCGTGCGCGAGGTTCGGATCGACCTCGAGCGACACCCACCCGTCCCGGGCGTTCTCGCCGGCGCGGTCCCATTCGGCGCGCAGGATGTCGCACGCGCCGCGGATGTCCTCCACAGCGAGTGCGAGGAAGACCTCCTTGGGCTCCCTCTCCGTCTTGAGCACCTCGCGGAGCTGCTCGTCGTAGGCGTCGCCCTCGGCGATCGCGGACTGGAAGATCGTCGGGTTCGACGTCACGCCGTCCACGCCTTGGCGCACGAGCGCCTCGAGGTCCCCGCCCTGGACGAACGGGCGGGAGAGGAAGTCGATCCACACACTTTGACCGTGTGCGGAGAGCTGGGTCAGCGGAGTGTCAGGCATGGTGCCTCCTACGCGGGGAGAGGGCTCGTGTCCGGGATCGCCGAAAGGATGCCCGAGCGAGCATTTCAACGGATCGGCTACCCGGAAGGACGCGAGGAAAACTGCCGATGTCAGCGAGTGGGCCCGGCGAGCTCACGAAGCCAGACGGCGACGGCCTGCTCGTGGCGCCTCGCCTCGCGGCGGCGAGCGGCGCGCGCCTGGCTGGCGGTGATCGAGTTGACCTGTGCGACGGACGCGCGCGTCGGGCCGGCGGCCACGACGTCGACGGGGGCGCGGCGAGGGGCGGCAGGTCGGTTCCCGAAGCGCCCGGTTCGCGTCGTGTCGTACGTCGAATCCATCGAGGCGCGACACTAGCGCCCCCTGACGATCGGCACAAGAACCAATTTGTTTATTGTGCGACTTGTCCAAACGGCGCCGCCGGACGGTCCAGCGCCGGCTGGCTTCAGCGGCCGATGACCACGTGCGTGATCGGAATCCCGAAGCGCGCCTCGACGTCGGCGAGCCCTGCGTCCTCGCGGTAGTCGCGGTCACCCTCCGGGTGAGAGAAGACCACGATCCGGTCGGCCGCGAACGTGGCCAGGGCGTCCTGGAGCGCAACCGCCGGCTCGCTCTCTCCGGTGTCGCCCATCGCGTCGACGCCGGCCTCCTCGAGCCGTTCGACGGTCTCCACCTGCGCGGCTTCCGCCTCGGCGATCGCCTCGTCGGGGTCCGAAACCCAGAAGGCGAGCTTGGACTGGTTGGTCGCCGGCGAGACGACGAGCACCTCCGCGCCCTCCACCTCCGTGCCGAGGGTCGTGCGCAGCATGTCGGCGTCGACCGGCTCGGGTGTGAGCACGAGCAGCTTCACGAGGGAGGCGCTACCCCTGAACGGTGCCAGGGCAAACGGGGCCGGAGGACAGTCCCGACGCACGGTCCTGTTCTTGGACAGCCCCCAGCCGTCTTGAGCCGGACCACTACGGGTCGCTCGGCGCGAAGGCCACCGCGGTTGCGACCCGGCTGTAGCCGGCGCCAAGGCACGCCATCAGGGTGATGCGGGCCGCTGCCGGCGAGAGCGCGGGCGCCGGGATCAGCCCGGCGCCCCGAACGTCGCGCTCGGCGCCGGCGAAGCCGTAGGTGGCGCGCAGGATGCGTCCGGACTCGGGTCGCACGCACGCCACCACGGGCACGCGGGTGGCCGCGGCCCGGCATGCGGCGAGAAACGCGGGCGGGGCGTGCCCCGCGCCGAGCACGATCGCGACGAGCCCGTCGACGCCGGCGGCAAGCGCCGCCTCGATCAGCATCCCGTCGCTGCCAAGGCCGGCGCTGACCAGCTCCACGCGGGCGTCGAGCTGGGCGACCGGCAGCGGGGGACGGCGCACCGGCGCCGACCACACCTCGACGCGCTCCTCGCTCACGCGGCCGAGCGGCCCGCTGCGGGGCGAGGCGAACGCGCGCGGGGAGATCGAGTCGGTCTTGCGCACCGCTCGGGCGGCGTGCAGATCGCCGGCGAACGCGACCAGCGCGCCGAGTCCGGCGGTGACCGGGTCACCTGCGGCGCGCACCGCATCCAGCAGGTTGGCCGGGCCGTCGGCGCCCGGAGCCGACGCCGGCCGGATCGCTCCGGTCAGCACGATCGGCGCGTCACCGCCGTGCAGCAGGTCGCACAGGACCGCGGTCTCCTCCAGCGTGTCCGTGCCATGGGTGACGACGACGCCCCGGCCCGAGGCCGCTTCGGCGATCGCGGCGCGGGCGATTTTCAGCGCGTCGCCGGCGCTCACGTGCACGCCCGGCCAGTCGCCGAGCGTCCGCGCGCGCAGGCCCGCGACGTGCTTCAGCGCGGGCACCGCGGCCAGCAGGGCCACCGCGTCGAGCGCGGGCACGGCGCTCCTGCCTCGGCCGGAGGCCTCTCCACCGGCTGTCGCCTCGCCGCTTCGCTCGCCGTCGGCCATCGCGATCGTGCCGCCGGCGGCGAGCACGGTGACCTCGCGCGCGGGTGGCATGACCCGACCCTAGTGGTTCCGGACGGCGGATCCAGGCTTGCCGCCGCCGCTGCTACCTTTCCGGCTCCCAGTGCCCACGTCGTGCCATCCGGGAGCACTTCCTTGCCGCCACGCCAACGGCCATCCGAGCCGGTCGGCCTGTACGACCCCGCGAACGAGCACGACGCCTGCGGTGTCGCGTTCGTCGCGCGGCTGAGCGGCGAGCCCGGCCACGAGGCGGTCCAGCGGGCGATCACCGCCCTCGAGAACCTCGAGCATCGCGGCGCCGCGGGTGCCGACCCCAACACGGGGGACGGCGCGGGGATGCTGATGCGGATGCCCGACGAGCTGATGCGCGGCGTCGTCGGCCCGCAGCTTCCGCCCGCGGGCCGGTACGGCGTCGCCGTCTGCTTCCTGCCCCAGGAGGAGGAGCGGCGCCACGCGCTCGAGCGCCTGCTCGTCGAGACGGTCGAGGCGGAAGGTCAGCGGGTCGTCACCTGGCGCGACATTCCCGTCGAGAAGGACTACGTCGGCATCACCGCCAACTGGTTCGCGCCCTACATCAAGCACCTCGTCGTGGCCGCCTCGCCGGAGCTCGCCGCCGACCAGGACGCGTTCGAGCGCAAGCTCTACGTGATCCGCCGCGTGGCCGAGCTGGCCGCGGGGCCGGACCTCGTGATCCCCTCGTTCTCCAGTCGCACGATCGTCTACAAGGGGATGCTCACCGCGCCCCAACTCCTGGGCTACTACCCCGACCTGCAGGACCCGCGCACCAAGACTGCGCTCGCGCTCGTCCACTCGCGCTTCTCGACCAACACGTTCCCGAGCTGGGAGCTCGCCCACCCGTACCGCTACATCGCCCACAACGGCGAGATCAACACGCTGCGCGGCAACGTCAACTGGATGCGGGCGCGCGAGTCGCAGCTCGCGTCGGAGCTGTTCGGCGCCGACCTGGAGAAGGTCCTGCCCGTCGTGCGCCCCGGCGGCTCGGATTCGGCCACCTTCGACAACGTGCTCGAGCTGCTGGTGCTGGCCGGCCGGCGGCTCCCGCACGCGCTGATGATGATGGTGCCGGAGGCCTGGGAGGAGCGCGAGGACCTGCCCGAGCACCTGCGGGCGTTCTACGCGTTCCACTCGTGCGTCATGGAGCCGTGGGACGGGCCCGCCGCGATCTGCTTCACCGACGGCCGCGTGATCGGGGCGACGCTGGACCGCAACGGCCTGCGCCCCGGCCGCTGGATGGAGACGTGCGACGGCTGGGTCGTGCTGGCTTCGGAGTCCGGGGTGCTCGACGAGCCGGCGGGCAACATCCTGCGCAAGGGACGGTTGCAGCCGGGCAAGCTCTTCATGGTCGATCTCGAGGCCGGCCGGATCGTGGCCGACGAGGACGTCAAGCGCGAGATCGCGACCCGGCGGCCATACGGCGAGTGGTACCGCGCGGGCGTCGTGCGGCTCCAGGACCTGCCCGAGCGCCAGGCGCGCGTGCCGCGCGAGCCGCTGCGCACGCGCCAGTTGGCGTTCGGTTACACGCAGGAGGATCTCCGCGTCCTGCTCGCTCCGATGGCCGCCAAGGGCGAGGAGCCGATCGGCTCGATGGGCAACGACCTGGCGCTGGCTGTGCTCTCGGATCAGGCGCCGCCGCTGTTCGCGTACTTCAAGCAGCTCTTCGCGCAGGTGACCAACCCGCCGATCGACCCGATCCGCGAGTCGGTCGTGATGTCGATCCGCACGGGCGTGGGCTCGGAGGCCAACCTCCTCACGGAAAGCGCCGATCACGCGCACCAGCTCGTGATCCCGCACCCGATCCTGCGCAACGGCGAGCTCGAGGCGCTGCGCGGCGTGGACTCCTCGGTCTTTCGCGCGCACACGATCCCGATCACGTGGCCGGTCGCCGAGGGTTCCGGCGGCATCGCCCGCGCGGTCGAGCGGATCTGCGGGGAGGCCGCCGAGGCGATCGCCTTTGGCGCCAACATCCTCGTGCTGTCGGATCGCGGCGTCGGGCCCAAGCGGGCAGCGGTCCCGTCGCTGCTGGCCGTCGCCGCGGTGCATCACCACCTGGTCCGTGAGGGCACGCGCCTGCAGGCCGGTCTCGTCCTGGAGTCCGGCGAGCCGCGCGAGGTGCACCACTTCGCGACGCTGATCGGGTACGGCGCCTCGGCGGTCAACCCGTACCTGATGCTCGAGTCGCTCGCCGAGGTGTGCGGCGGGGACCTCTCCAAGGCCGAGCGCAACGTCGTCAAGGCGATCGGCAAGGGCCTGCTGAAGACCCTGTCGAAGATGGGGATCTCGACGATCCAGTCCTACAACGGCGCGCAGATCTTCGAGGCGGTCGGTCTCGCCTCCGAGCTGGTCGAGCGCCACTTCACCGGCACCGCCTCGCGGATCGGCGGCATCGGCCTGGACGTGCTCGGGCGCGAGACGCTCGCGCGCCACCTGCGCGCCTACCCCGCGGCAGGCGACCTGCTGCCGGTGGGAGGCGTGTATGCATGGCGCCGGGACGGCGAGCGCCACCAGTGGAGCCCCGCCGTGATCGCCAAGCTCCAGCACGCCGTGCGTCACGGCGGCCGCCCGACCTACGACGAGTGGGCGGCGGAGGTCAACGGGTCCAACGCGCGGCGGGCGTCGCTGCGCGGGCTGATCGGCTTCAAGCCGGCGGCCGGCGGAGGAATCCCACTCGACGAGGTGGAGTCCGCCAGCGAGGTCGTCAAGCGCTTCGCCACCGGCGCCATGTCGCTCGGCTCGCTCGGCCGCGAGGCGCACGAGGCGCTGGCGATCGCGATGAACCGGCTCGGCGGCCGGTCCAACACGGGCGAGGGCGGAGAGGACGCGGCGCGCTACGTCGCCGACCCCAACGGCGACTCGCGCCGCTCGGCGATCAAGCAGGTCGCGTCCGGGCGCTTCGGCGTGACGGTCCACTACCTCACCAACGCCGACGAGATCCAGATCAAGATGGCGCAGGGCGCCAAGCCCGGCGAGGGCGGCCAGCTCCCCGGCCACAAGGTCGACGGCTACATCGGCAAGATCCGCTCGTCCACGCCCGGCGTCGGCCTCATCTCCCCGCCGCCGCACCACGACATCTACTCCATCGAGGATCTCAAGCAGCTCATCTACGACCTGCGTTGCGCCAACCCCGGCGCGCGCATCTCCGTCAAGCTCGTGGCCCAGGTCGGGGTGGGCACCGTGGCGGCCGGCGTGGCGAAGGCCAACGCCGACCACATCCTGATCTCGGGCCACGACGGCGGTACGGGCGCCTCACCGCTCTCCTCGTTGCAGTCGGCCGGCATCCCGTGGGAGATCGGGCTCGCGGAGACCCAGCAGACCCTGATGCTCAACGACCTGCGCTCGCGCGTGTGGGTGCAGGCGGACGGGCAGATGAAGACGGGCCGCGACGTCGTGGTCGCCGCGCTGCTCGGCGCCGACGAGGTCGGCTTCGCGACCGCGCCCCTGATCGCGGCCGGCTGCATCATGATGCGCGCCTGTCACCTGAACACGTGCCCGGTCGGCATCGCGACGCAGGACCCCGAGCTGCGCAAGCGGTTCGAGGGGACCCCCGAGCACGTCGTGGACTACCTGTTCTTCGTGGCCGAAGAGGCCCGGGAGCTGATGGCGCGGCTGGGCGTCCGCCGCTTCGAGGACCTGGTCGGGCGCACCGAGCTGCTCGAGGCCGCGCCCGCCGTGGACCACTGGAAGGCCCGCGGCATCGACCTCTCGCTGCTGCTCGCCGCGCCCAGCGCGCCTCCCGACGCGCCGCGACGCCGGCTGCGTCCCCAGCTCTCGCCGCTGCCGGGCGCGCTTGACTGGGAGCTGATCGAGGCCGCACGCGACGCCATCGATCACCGGCGTCCCGTCTCGGGCCAGTTCGGAGTGCGCAACGTGAATCGCACCGTCGGCGGGCTGCTCTCCCATTGGGTCGCGAAGGTCCACGGCGCCGCCGGCCTGCCGCCCGAGACCATCCGCTTCGGGCTGCGCGGCTCCGCCGGCCAGTCCTTCGGCGCGTGGCTGGCGCCCGGCATCGAGCTCTCGCTCGTCGGCGACGCCAACGACTACGTCGGCAAGGGCCTCTCCGGCGGGGTGCTCTCCGTCCGGCCGCCGGACGAGGCCGCGTTCGCCGCCGAGGAGAACGTCATCGTGGGCAACACGGTGCTCTACGGGGCCACCTCGGGGTGCGCGTTCTTCCGCGGGCTCGCCGGCGAGCGCTTCTCGGTGCGCAACTCGGGCGCGAGCGCGGTGGTCGAGGGCGTGGGCGACCACGGCTGCGAGTACATGACCGGCGGGCGCGTCGTGGTGCTCGGTCCCACGGGCCGCAACTTCGCGGCGGGCATGAGCGGCGGCATCGCGTACGTGCTCGACGCCGACGGACGCTTCACAGAACGCTGCAACACCGAGCTGGTCGGCTTCGACGCGATCGGCACGACCGACGCGATCGAGTTGCACGAGCTGATCGAGGAGCATCACCTGCGCACGCTGTCGAGCGTGGCCGGCCGGATCCTGGAGGACTGGGACGCCTGGCTGCCGCGCTTCGTCAAGGTGATGCCGCACGACTACAAGCGCGCGCTGGCCGACATGGACGAGGCGGAGCAGGCGATGCGCGCCGATGCGGAGCGGTCCGCCGTCGCGGATCCAGTCGGCGCGCCGCACACCGGGACCACCCGGCAGTCCTGACTCCCGAGGTGGCCGCCCGGCGAGCCGCTAGGGTCCGAGCATGGACTTCCTCGTCGTCCTGCTCATCCTTGCCGCCCAGGGGCTGTTCATCGGCGCGTTCGCCCGCCTGGCGCTGCCGGGACGCGACCCGCTCTCGCTGCTGCAGACGATGGGAGTGGGACTGGCCGGCTCGTTTCTCGCCGGAATCGCGGCGTACCTGATCTCCGACGAGCGGGCGGCGCCGAGCTTCCTCGCCGCGCTCGCGTTCTCCGTGGCGATCATGTACTTCATCCGGCGCAGGCGCGGGGGCGGGCTGACGCAGCCGCACGCCGAGGCCGGCGGGCGCCGTCACCGCAGCTGAGTCACAGCCGCGCGCAGGGCAGCGGCCACCGCCCGGCGAGCTCAAGCCGCAACGGAAGCGGCCAGCTGGTGCAGCAGCGAGTCCTCCGGGGCGCCACCGCCCCAGAACGACACCTGCGCGGCGCGGCCGGCCACCCGGAACGGGACCGCGAGGTGCGGCGGCAGCGGGTCCCACTCGCCGACGTCGCGGATGAAGGCGGCGCCGTCCTGCTCCCAGATCACCAGACGCGAGACGGCGGCCCCGAGGAAGTGGCCCGCGTGGGTCGTCAGCTCGAGCAGGAGGCGGGCACTCGCGCCCGCCGGCACGGCCGGTTCGCCGCCTGCGCCGGTCGGCGAAGCCGACTCGGTGAGTCCCTCGTCGGCGGGCGCCAGGCGGGCGGCGATGGCGGTCGGGTCGTCGTGCAGCCCGGTCGCCGTGACGTAGCCGCGGGTCACGACGGGCGTGCGCGGCGCGGGGTGCGCGACGACCTCGATCTCGAACGTCTGCCCCTCCAGGCCGCCGCTGCGCAGCGGGGTGAAGCGGCCGAGCGCACAGCCGAAGTCCGGCCAGCGCGAGGGGTCCGCCAGCGCCGCGATGGCCGCCTCGGCCGCGGGCAGCGCGACCGGCGGATACGTAGACCAGCGGCGCTGCCGTGCCTCGGGCGGGGTGAGCGGCCCAAGCGCCGCGTCGCGCAGCCGGCGCTCGGGCTCGTACGCGTTCCGGGCGGCCGCGTCCGCGAAGGCGATGCCCCAGCCACGGCGGGCCGGGTCGCGCCACGCGGCGCCGAACCCGGGGCCGAGCAGCCGGTCCGCGCCTTCGAGCAGTTGCGGGCGCGTGAGCATGAGCCGTGGCGCGCGCAGGAACCGGTCCGCGCCGAACGCGCGATGGAACGCGACCGCGTCGTGGACGTGGAGGCGCCGGTCGAGCTGCTGCCAGCGCGTCGTCACGATCCCGTACGCGAGCCGCAGGTCGGCGATGTCGCGCTCGGACGCCGGACGCGCGTAGTAGGCCGCGTTCAGGAAGTCGGTGACCCAGCCGGCGGCGTCCGGCGCGGCGATCGACGAGCCGGCCATGCGGGCGAAGCGCACGGCGCGGTAGCCGGGCAGTCGCGCGACCAGCGCCGATGCGCTCGAGCTGGTCACGCCGGGGCCTGCTGCGACGCCTCGGCGCCCGCGGCGGCCCGCGCGCCTTCGACGACGTCGCGCACCGCCTCGACGAGGCGCCGGGCGTCCTCCTCGTCGTTGTAGTGCACGAAGCCCGCGCGGACGGCGCCGTCCGGCTCCAGGTCGAGGAAGCGCTCGAGCTCCCACGCGTAGTAGTTCCCGTCCCACACGGCGACCTCGCGCTCGGCCAGCGCCGTTGCCACCTCCACCGAGGGCCGGCCCGCCACGGTGAACATCAGCGTCGGGACGCGGTCGGGCGGCGCTCCGTAGAGCGTGACGCCGTCGATCGCCGCGAGGCCCTCCTGGGCGAGGGCCATGAGACCGTCCTCGTGCGTGCGGATCGCGTCGAAGCCGGCTCCCATCAGGTACTCGGCCGCCGCCGTGACCCCGGCCAGCGACTCGAAGGGAAGCGTCCCGAGCTCGAACCGGTCGGGGGCCTCGTCGGGCGCCGGGTTGAGTCGGTCCGGATCCAGCGACTCGAGCAGCTCCGGCGCGGCACAGAGGATGCCGATGTGGGGGCCGTACCACTTGTAGGCCGAGCAGGCCAGCGTGTCGGCGCCCAGGGCACCCAGGTCCAGCGCGCGGTGCGGCGCCGCCGCCACGGCGTCGATCGAGATGCGGGCGCCGACCGCGTGCGCCGCCGCGACGATGCCGCCGAGCTCGGGCACCGTGCCGACCGCGTTGGAGGCCGCCGTGACGGCCACCCACCGCGTACGCTCCGACATCACCGCCTGCACGGCGGACGCGGGCAGCGCCAGCGTCTCCCGATCCGGTTCCGCCCAGCGCACGGTGGCGCCGGCGCGCTCGGCCGCGATCACCCAGGGGCGCACGTTGGCGTCGTGGTCGAGCCGGGTCACGACGACCTCGTCGCCGGGCGAGAGCGTACGGCCGACGGCCGCCGAGAGGCGCATGGTCAGCGCCGTCATCGACGGCCCGAATACGACGCCGCGCGGATCCGCGCCGAGCAGCCGGCCGACCGCCGCGCGGGCATCCTCCACGCACGCGTCCGTCGCGTGCGCGGCGGCGAACGCGCCGCCGTGGTTGGCGCCACGGCCGGAGCGCATCCACTCGTCCATCGCCTCGATGGCGGAATCCACCATTTGCGTGCCCGCGGGGCCGTCCAGCCGCGCCCACCCGCCGGCCAGGCCGGGAAAGCGGTCGCGATTCATGCGCGGGCGCCCGCGAGTCGCACCAGCTCCGCGTCGTGCGGATAGCTCAGCAGCGCGGCCGCCGCCGCGAACTCCAACCAGCGCATCTCGTCCACCTCGTCGTTCGGCGTGAAGGCCGCGGCGCCGTCCTCGGGCTCCATGAGCCAGTATCGGACGGCCTTCTGGCGGCCCTTGTGGTCACGGTAGGCGACCGGCGGCAGCTCCTCACCGAGCCGGCAGCGCAGCCCCACCTCCTCCTCGACCTCGCGCAGCGCGGCGGCTTCCCACGTCTCGCCGGAGTCGAGCTTGCCCTTGGGCAGCGACCAGTCGTCGTACCGGGGACGGTGCACCACCACCAGCTCCCTGCTTCCGCTCGCCGTGCGGCGCCAGACGACCCCGCCCGACGCCTTGACCTCGGCCGCCTCGAAATCCATTCGCTCCATCCTGGCATCAGGGAACGGTGACTCCCCTCGTCATGTTGCCGTAGTGTCGCGCCCGTGACCCTGCTGCCCACCGTCTGCGTGATCGGAGCGGGCTCCTCCGGGATCGCCGCCGTCAAGGCCCTGCACGGGCGCGGCTTCGCGTTCGACTGCTTCGAGGCCTCGGACCGCGTGGGTGGCAACTGGGTCTTCAAGAACCGGAACGGGGTGTCGGCGGCCTACCGCTCCCTGCACATCACACGTCGCGCGAGCGCATGGAGTTCGCCCCCGGCGGCGGCTGGGACGTCACCACCGCCTGTGCCGGCCACGAAGTCGACTCGGTGACCGTGGCGGAACGAGCACGTACGACGCGTTGATCGTCGCGAACGGGCATCACTGGGATCCGCGCTGGCCCGAGCCGGCGTTTCCGGGGCACGAGCGGTTCGCCGGAGAGCAGTTGCACTCGCACCAGTACACCGGGGAGGACCCCGAGCAGTTCCGCGGCAAGTCCGTCGTCGTGCTCGGCATGGGCAACTCCGCCATGGACATCGCGGTCGAGGCGTCGTTCGTCGCCCGCCACACCCACCTCGCCGCCCGGCGGGGCGCCTGGTCATCCCCAAGTACATCTTCGGACGGCCGCTCGACTCGATGGCGCCCTCGCCGCGCATCCCGCACGCGGTGCGCCGGCGCGCGCAGGCAACGATGCTCAGGCTGATGGTGGGTGACATGGAGCGCTACGGCCTTCCCAAGCCCGACCATCGCTTCGGCGAGGCCCATCCCACGGTGTCCGACGACGTGCTCTCGCGCGTCGCCCACGGCGAGATCACGCCCAAGCCGAACATCGCGGAGCTGACCGAGCGCACCGTGCGGTTCGCCGACGGAAGCGAGGTCGACGCCGACGTCGTCGTGTACTGCACGGGCCACACGGTCAGCTTCCCGTTCCTCGATCCGGATCTGATCTCTGCGCCGGGAAACGACCTGCCGCTGTTCCGGCGCGTGTTTCATCCACGGATAGACGACGTGTTCTTCGTGGGGCTGCTGCAGCCGAT
>Ga0136624_1000061_pt1 | contig 29638 bp, 30 predicted proteins | sample AntDrymUQ4692206_2_FD_104802 | JGI IMG/M metagenome (GOLD analysis project Ga0136624, IMG submission 104802) | Polar desert sand microbial communities from Dry Valleys, Antarctica - metaG UQ469 (22.06) | ecosystem: Environmental > Terrestrial > Soil > Desert | place: Antarctica: Dry Valley... | reverse complement strand
ATGCCCGGGAGGTCGGCGCGCAGCACGAAGTGCTGCTTGGTCTCCAGCAGGTCCATGGCGGGCGTCCAGCGGCGCGCACCGCCGTTTCCGGCCTCGGGCGCTTCGAACACCGTGTTGAACAGCCGATTCATCTCGGTCTGGAGGGAGCTCATCTCCCGAAGCGGCTCCCAGCGGACGATGGTCACGTCTCCACCTCCTTCGTCGTTTGGAGAACGGTGATCTTGTGTGGCTGGCAGCATAAGATCTCAGTCGGGTTCTGTCAACTCTGCGGCACCCGGTTGAACTCGCTGCCAGAAGCCGGCGAGGGTTCTGAGCTCCGCGTCGGTGAAGTGGCGCAGGAAGCGCTCGCGCACCCCGCGGAGGTGGGTGGGACGCGCGCGGGCCAGCAGCTGGTCTCCCCTGTTGGTCAGCACGGCGAAGAGGCCGCGAGCATCGGAGGCGCAACTGTCGCGGACGATCAACCCGTCGCGCTCCAGGCGGTCCACCAGCCGCGTGACGCCAGACCGGCTGAGCAGCACGCGGTCGGCCAGCTCCGCCATCCGCAAGCGCTTGCCGGGGGCGGCCTGCAGGTGGATCAGCACGTCGTAGGAGGAGAGCGGGAGCGCGTGCGCCGCCTCGAGCTCCGTGTCGAGCTCCCGCACGAGCGCGTTGTGGATCCGCAGCATGCCCCGCCAGGCGCCGAGCTCGGCTGCGTCGAGCGCTTCTTTCTCGCGGGCCGGGGAGGTCACGAGGCGACAGGATAACCGGCGACTGGTTGCACCGGCAACTGTCCTTCGCCCGCGCGACCGCGCCTGAGCGCCGGCGCCTAGCCCAGCAGCGAACGGCCCGTCATCGGCTCCGGCGGCTCGATCCCCAGCAGGGCGAGCGCGGTCGGCGCCACGTCGGCCAGGATGCCCTCGCCGTCGAGCGCCTGCGCGCCCGGCGTGACGATGAGCGGGACCGGGTTGAGCGAATGCGCGGTGTCGGGGGAGCCGTCCTCTTCGAGCATCTCGTCGGCGTTGCCATGGTCGGCCGTGACGATGCAGGCGCCGCCCTTGCCGTGCACAGCGTCGACGATCCGGCCGAGGCACTCGTCCACCGTCTCCACCGCCGTGACGGCCGCCGCGATCACGCCGGTGTGGCCGACCATGTCGGCGTTGGCGAAGTTGATGATCGCGAACGCGAAGTCCTGCTCCTGCCACCGCCGCAGGAAGGCCTCGGTCGCCTCGCGCGCGCTCATCTCCGGCTTGTGGTCGTAGGTCGGCACGTCGCGCGGTGACGGCACCAGCTCGCGCACCTCTCCCGCGTAGGGCTCCTCGTCGCCGCCGTTGAAGAAGTACGTCACGTGCGGGTACTTCTCCGTCTCGGCCACGTGCAGCTGCGCGCGCCCCGCACCGGCCAGCACCTTGCCGATCGTGGTCGCCGGCCGGTGCGGCGGGAAGACGACGGGAAACGACCAACCGTCCTCGTACGACGTGAGCGTCGAGTAGCGCTCGACGACCGCGGAGAGCTTCGCCGTGAGCTGGCGCATGCGGTCGGGCCGGAAGTTGAACGCGAGCACAGAGTCGCCGGACCGGATGCGCGCCTCCTCCCCGACGGCGGTGGCGCTGATGAACTCGTCGGTCTCGCCGCGGTCGTAGGCGTCCTTCACCGCTGCCTCGCCCGTTGGCGCGTGGTGCGAGGCCGTGCCGTCGCACAGCAGGTCGACCGCCTGGCCGGTCCGCTCCCAGCGCTGGTCGCGGTCCATCGCGTAGTAGCGCCCGATGACCGACCCGATCCGGCCGGTGCCCTGCTCGCGGCAGGCCGCCTCGATGCTCGCCACCGACGCCGCGCCCGACGTCGGCGAGGTGTCGCGCCCATCGGTGAACGCGTGGATCACGAGATCGGGCACGTCGCATTCCGCGCCCAGCGCGATCAGCCCCGCCAAGTGCTCCTCGGACGAGTGCACGCCACCCGGCGACACCAGGCCGATCAGGTGGACGCGCGTGGCCCCGCGCAGCGCCGCTCTCAGCGTCTCGCTCTCGCCGAGCGTCCCGTCCCGCACCGCCTCGTCGATGCGCGCGAGGTCCTGCGGAACGATCGCCCCCGCGCCGAGGTTCAGATGGCCCACCTCCGAGTTGCCCATCTGTCCCTCGGGGAGGCCGACGGCCTGGCCCATGGCGGTGAGCGTCGTGTGCGGGTGCTCGGCCCAGAGCCGGTCGAAGACCGGCGTGTCGGCGAGCGCCACCGCGTTGCCGGGTCCGTCGGGGGCGAGCCCCCAGCCGTCGAGCACGATCAGGCAGACGGCCGGGACCGTCACCGCGCGGCGGCTTCCACGATCGCGGTGAAATCGCCCGGATCGAGGCTCGCGCCGCCCACCAGGGCGCCGTCCACGTCGGGCAGCGCCAGCAGCTCCGCGGCGTTGCCGGGCTTGCAGGAGCCCCCGTAGAGGATGCGCACCAGCGTCGCCGCCTCCGCATCGAAGCCGGCGACGAGCGCGCGCACGAATGCGGCCGCTTCCTGCGCCTGCTCGGCCGTGGCGGTCAGCCCGGTCCCGATCGCCCACACCGGCTCGTAGGCGACGACCACCTCGGGCAGGCGCTCGCTCGGCACCTGCGCGAGCCCCTCGCGGACCTGATGGCGCAGCTTGCGCTCGGTCTCGCCGCGCTCGCGCTCGTCCTCGGTCTCGCCTACGCAGAGGATCGGCACCAGGCCGGCTTGGAGCGCCTTGGGGACCTTGAGCTGCAGCGCGCGGTCGGTCTCGTTGCAGTGCTCGCGGCGCTCGGAGTGGCCGAGCACGACGCCGTGCACGTCGAGCTCGGACAGCATCGCGGCGGAGACCTCGCCGGTGAAGGCACCGGCGTCGGCCTCGTGCATGGTCTGGGCGTAGATGCCGACCTGCGAGCCGCGGGCGGAGTCGACGAGCGCCTGGAGGGCGAGGAACGGCGGGCAGACGACGATGTCGACCCCGTCGACGGCGGCCACCCGCGGCAGCAGCGCGCCGATGAACCGCTCGGCCTCGGCGACCGTCTTGTGCATCTTCCAGTTGCCGGCGATGAGCGGCGTGCGACCTGTGCCGGCCGACGCAGTCGGCTCGGTGGTCACGCCAGGGCCTCCACGCCCGGCAGGGTCTTGCCCTCGATCAGCTCCAGCGAGGCGCCGCCGCCGGTGGAGAGGTGGGAGACGCGGTCGGCCAGGCCGAACGCGGCGAGCGCCGCGGCGGAATCGCCCCCGCCGACCACGGTGACGGCATCGGACTCGGCCACGGCCACGGCGACCGTGCGCGTGCCTGCCGCGAACGGCTCCAGCTCGAACGCGCCCATCGGGCCGTTCCAGAAGACCGTGCCGGCATCGCCGATGACCTCGGCGAAGCCGGCCGCGGTGCGGCGGCCGATGTCCAGCCCCATCCAGCCGTCGGGCACGGCGACCCCGTCAAGCGCCCGTGTCTCGGTTTGCGCCGAGAGCTCGCGGCCGGCGAGCAGGTCGGTCGGGAGGCGCAGCTTCTCGCCGCCGGCGGCGAGCACGCGCCTCGCGGGCTCCAGGCCCTCGTCCTCGCAGAGCGAGGCGCCGACGCCGTGCCCCTGCGCCTTGAAGAACGGGAAGCACATCGCGCCGCCGATCAGGATGCGGTCCGCGCGCTGGAGAAACGCCTCGAGCACCCCGATCTTGTCCGTCACCTTCGCCCCCCCGACGACGGCGACGAGCGGGCGCTCGGGCGCCTCGAGGATGCGCCGCAGCGTCGCGACCTCGCGCTCCAGCAGCCGCCCGGCCGCGCTGGGCAGCAGGTGCGCGACCGCTTCGGTGGACGCGTGCGCGCGGTGGGCGGCGCCGAACGCGTCGTTGACGTAGACGTCGGCAAGCTCCGCGTAGCGCCGTGCCAGCCAGGAGTCGTTACCGGTCTCCCCCGCCTCGAAGCGCACGTTCTCGAGCATCACGACGTCGCCGTCGGGCACGTCGTCGAGCGAGTCCGCCAGCACGACCTCCGCGCCGAGCAGCTCGCTCAGCCGGTCCGCCGCCGGCCGCAGGGAGAGCTTGTCCTCGCGCCCCTTGGGCCGGCCCAGGTGCGCGGCGAGCAGCAGCCGTGCCCCCTTCTCCCGCAGCTCGACCAAGGTCCCGAGTGCCGCCCGGATCCGGGTGTCGTCGGTGATCCTCCCCGAGTCGGCGTCGAGCGGGACGTTGAAGTCCACCCGCACGAGGACGCGCTTGCCCTCGACGTCGAGCTCGTCAAGCGTGCGCACGCACGAGCACCTTCTGGGCAAGCTCCACGCAGCGGTTGGAGTACCCCCACTCGTTGTCGTACCAGGCCACGACCTTGACCAGGGCGCCCTCGAGCACGGAAGTCAGCTCGGCGTCGAAGATCGACGAGTACGGGTTCTTGACGATGTCGGAGGAGACGATCGGGTCCTCCGTGTAGGCGAGGATGCCCGCCAGCGCGCCCGTGTCCGCCTTGCCGCGGACGATCTCCTTGATCTCGTCCACGGAGGTCTCGCGTGCCGCCTGGAAGGTGAGGTCGACGACCGACCCGGTGGGGACGGGAGCCCGCACCGCGAAGCCGTGGAGCTTGCCGTTGAGCTCCGGGATGACGAGGCCGATCGCCTTGGCGGCGCCCGTCGAGGCCGGCACCAGGTTGAGCGCGGCGGCCCGGGCCCGGCGCAGGTCGGAGTGCGGCGCGTCCTGAAGCCTCTGGTCGGCGGTGTACGCGTGGATGGTCGTCATCAGCCCGCGCTCGATGCCGATCGAGTCGTGCAGCACCTTGACCACCGGCGCCAGGCAGTTTGTGGTGCACGACGCGTTGGAGATGACGTCGTGCGTGTCGGGGTCGTAGGCGGAGTCGAAGTTGACGCCCAGCACCACGGTCGCGTCGGGCTCGGTGGCCGGTGCCGAGATGATGACCTTCTTCGCGCCGGCCTCCAGGTGCTTGGCGGCGTCCGGGCGCTTGGTGAAGAAGCCCGTCGACTCGATCACCACGTCCACGCCCAGATCTCCCCACGGCAGCGCGGCGGGATCGCGCTCGGCCAGCGTCCGGACGTCGCGGCCGTCGATCGTGAGGACGCCGTCGCCGACGTCCACGGTGCCCTGGAACGGGCCGTAGACCGAGTCGTAGGAGAGCAGGTGGGCGAGCGTGCCCGTGTCCGTGATGTCGTTGACCGCGACGATCTCGACGTCGGCGCCGGACTCGTGGGCGGCGCGGAAGACGTTGCGGCCGATGCGGCCGAAGCCGTTGATCCCGACGCGTACTGGCATGGCGATGGAGACCCTTTCCTGGAACGAGACGAAGGGGAGGGGCCGGAAAGGCTACCTACACGGTCGCGAGCATGAAGGACAGGAAGAACCCGGCTGCCGTGGCGAACGAGTTGTAAGGCCGCCCGTGCTCGAAGGCCTCCGGCATCAGCGTGTCGGCGAGCGAGGCGAGCACGGCGCCGCCGGCGAACGCGAGGCAGACGGCGAGCAGCCCCTCGTCGGCGCCGGCGAACACCGCCCGGCCCAGCAGGACCGCCAGCGCCAGCACGACCGCACAGAGCGTCCAGATGAGGATCGCCTCGCGCGGCGGCCGGTCCTCGTCGCGCATGGCGACCGCGCCGACCAGCGACTCCGGAAGATTGGAGAAGAAGATGGCGACCAGCAGCGTGTAGCTCGCGCCCTCCACGAGCGAGACGCCGAGCGCCACGTTCTCCGGGATGCCATCCAGCGTCACCGCCGCCAGCAGCGCCCAGCCGACGCCGCCCGACGCGCCGCGCTTGACCTTCTCGCGCTGGTCGGGCTTGGTCGAGCCGGCCACCCAGCGATCCAGTGCGGCGTTGGCCAGCACGAACGCCGTGCCGCCCGCCAGGAGGCCGAGGCCGGCCCGCCAGGCACCGCCCAGTTCATACGCCTCGGGAAACAGCTCGAAGCACAGCGCCGCGATGAGCGTCCCGCTGGCGAAGGCCAGCAGCACCCCGGTGACCTGCGTCGGCGCCTTCCAGTAGGCGCCGAGCACCCCGCCGATGACCAACGCGCTCGAGGCGATCAGGCTGAACAGGATGGCTTCGCCCATCCTGAGCGTCGTGCCCGGACCGCGTCAGGATCAAGCGCGTGCGGGGGCCCGGTCCACGTCGCGGTGCTGGACCTCGACGAAGAACCGGTGGTCCTCGCGGAAGTGCGCCCCGAGATCCTCCGCGATGACCACCGAGCGGTGACGGCCACCCGTGCAGCCGATCGCGACCACCAGATGCGCCTTGCCCTCCGCCACGTACTGGGGCAGCAAGTACTCGAGCAGCGGCAGCACGCGGTCGTAGAACTCCTTGAGCCGCCCGTCGCGGCCGACGTACTCGATGATCCGCCGGTCGAAGCCCGTGAGTGGTCGGAGGTCGGCCTCCCAGTGTGGGTTGGGCAGGAAGCGGACGTCGAGCACGAGGTCGGCGTCGCGTGCCGGGCCGTGCTTGTGGCCGAAGGAGCCGAACGTGACGGCGAGCTTGCCCGGCTCGCCGGGCGCCAGCATCTCCGACGCGACCTTGCGTCGCAGCGCCGACGGGCTGAGGCCGGTCGTGTCGATCACCGTGTCGGCACGCTCGCGGATCGGCGCCAGGAGCCCCTGCTCCCTGTGTATGCCGTCCGAGACGTTGCCGTTGCGCGCCTGCGGGTGCCGCCGGCGGGTCTCCTTGTAGCGCGCGATGAGCTGGTCCTCGTCGGCCTCCAGGAAGAGCACGCGCGACCCCACGCTGCCGGCGTCGAGCTCGTCGAGCACCTCGGCGAGCACGTCGAAGTAGTCGCGCGCCCGTAGGTCGGAGACGACGCAGGCGCGCTCCACCTTGGAGCCTTCGTGCAGGAACAGCGTCGCGAGCGAGCGGATCATCTCAGCGGGCAGGTTGTCGACGCAGAAGTAGCCCGCGTCGTCGAACACGTTCATCGCCGACGACTTGCCGGCCCCCGAGAAACCCGAGATCACGACGAGGTCGGTGAGGCGCGCCATCAGCGTCCCGTCTTGTTGAGATGGTGGTAGAGGTCGCGGCCGACCTTGGCGGGCAGACCCGGCACGGCTTCGAGCTGCTCGCGGGTGGCCCCCAGGACCGCTTCCGGCGAGCCGAAGTGGCGCAGCAGCGCGCGCTTGCGGTTGGGGCCGACGCCCGGGAGCCCGTCCATGATCGACTCGGTCATCGCCTTGTCGCGCCGGATCCGGTGGTGGGTGATGGCGAAGCGGTGGGCCTCGTCGCGGACCCGTTGGAGAAGCTGGAGCTCCGGCGTGTCGTGGGCGAGCCGTAGCGGCTCCCGGACGCCGGGCACGAACACCTCCTCGATGCGCTTGGCCAGCGAGACGACGGTGACGCCCTGCTCGCGCAAGCCCCGCACCGCCTCCAAGCCGGCGGAGAGCTGCCCGGGCCCGCCGTCGATCACCACGAGGTTCGGCAGGGCGGCGAAGGATGCGTCGCGCTCCGCGTCGTAGGGGGAGCGCTCATGCTGCCTGTCCCACTGTGCCTGGCGGCGCGAGAGCACCTCGTTCATGGAAGCGAAGTCGTCGTTGCCATCGTGGGAACGAATGGTGAATCGGCGGTAGTCGGCCTTCTTGGGCGCGCCGCCCTCGAACACCACCATCGACGCCACCGTGTGGGTGCCGCCGACGTGCGAGATGTCGAAGCACTCGATCCGCACCGGAAGCGCGTCGAGCGCGAGCGCCCGCTGCAGCCCGGCGAGCGCCTCCACCCGCTGCTGCCGGCGGCGCTCGGCCTTGAGCTTCTCCTGGTCGAGCGCCAGTCGCGCGTTGCGCCCGGCCAGCTCGAGGATGCGCAGCTTCCCGCCGCGCTCGGCCGCGCGGATCTCGACCGCGCCGCCGCGCCGCTCGGTGAGCAGCTCGGACATCACTCCCAGCTCGGATCCCGCGACAAGCTCCTGCCCGACGACGACGAGCGCCGGGATCGCCAGCGCGCTCGTGTAGTACTGCAGCAGGAACTCCTCCGCCACGATCGCCGGCTCCTGCTCGCCCTGGTTGTCCAGGTAGAAGGACTGGCGGTCCGAGAGCACGCCGTCGCGCACCTGGAAGACCTGCGCGTTGGCCTCCATCCCATCCACCGCCACCCCGACCGCGTCGAACGTCCCAGCGCCCTCGGCCGACACGCGCTGGCGCTCCAGCAGCGCGCGAACAGCGTGCAACCGGTTGCGCTCGAGCGCCGCCTGCTCGTAGTCGCGCTCGCCCGCGGCGAAGTGCATCCGCTGCTCCAGGTCGCGCTCGATCTGGCGGAAGCGGCCCGAGAGGAACGCGATCACGCCGTCGATGCCCGCGCGGTACTCCTCTCTCGTCACGTAGCCGACGCAGGGCGCTCCGCAGCGCTTGATGTAGTAGTCCAGGCACGGCGAGCCCGAGCGCCGCCCCGGCTCTACGCCCTCGCACGAGCGGAACAGGAAGATCTTGCCCAGCAGGTCGAGCGTGCCGCGCACGCGCTTGGCGCTCGAGTACGGACCGAAGTACGCGCGCTCGCGCCGGTGGCGCTCGCGCGTGAAGTAGACGCGCGGAAACTCCTCGTCCAGGCTGATCGCGATGTAGGGGTAGGACTTGTCGTCGCGCAGCCGGATGTTGAAGCGGGGGCGGTACTGCTTGATGAAGTTCTGCTCGGTGAGCAGCGCCTCGGCCTCCGTCTGCACGACCAGCGACTCGATCTGGTCGATGAACGTGCTCAGCGTGCTGCGCGAGCCGAAGTGCGACGCGACGCGCTTGCGGATCGACTTCGCCTTGCCGACGTAGATGACGCGGCCGCCCGCGTCGCGGAACAGGTAGACGCCGGGTTGATCGGGCAGCGCACGTCGCTGCTCGGCCAGCCTGTCCTTCCGGGGAGTCTCGATCGCCACGTGACCGTTGAGCTTAGGCTGCGATCGGGCGGATATTTCCCAGGATTCCGCAACCCTCGCAGCTACGCTCGGTTGCGACGACCATGTACAGACGACTCTTTCCCCTCGCGGCGCTCGTTTTCTGCGTCGCCCTCTCCGCCCCCGCGCAGGCGGACTTCAAGGTCGGAATCGCCGAGCAGGACGCCGCGATGTTCGACAACAAGAAGTTCCAGGCCCTCCGCATCGAGCGCGTCCGGTACCTGGTGCCCTTCGACTGGTACAAGAACGCAGGGCAGGCCGCCGAGGTGCTCGGCTTCATGACCCGCGCCGAGCAGGCCGACGCCGACCTGCTGGTCCACTTCACCGCCCGTCGTGGTTGTTATCGCAACAGCCGCTACTCGAGCTCGAAGTCGTGCCGCGCGCCCAGCGTGCGGAAGTACCGCAAGGCGTTCAACCGCTTCCGCCGGGAGTACCCGTCCGTGCGGACGTTCGGTGTCTGGAACGAGGCGAACCACGTGTCCCAGCCGCTCGCGCGCAAGCCGGGCCTCGCCGCCAGGTACTTCCTGGCCGCGCGCAAGGCCTGCCGCTCTTGCACGCTGGTGGCGGCCGACGTCCTGGACACGAGCAACATGACCTCGTGGGTCACCAAGTTCATGCGGAAGTCCGGCCGCAAGGCCAGGATCTGGGGCCTCCACAACTACGCGGACGTCAACCGCAAGCGCACCGCGGGCACACGCGCCCTGCTGAGGCTCGTGCCCGGTCAGGTCTGGGCGACCGAGACGGGCGGACTCCTGAAGTTCCTGCCGAGCTACAGGCGCTCCCCGTCACGCCAGGCCAACCGCACCAAGTTCATGTTCAAGCTCTTCCGCGCGTACGACTCGCGGCGCAGCGGCATGCGCTCCCGGCTCACCCGGCTCTACAACTACCACTGGACCGGCGCGAAGCGCAAGGCGCGCTTCGATGCGGGCCTCGTGAACCCGAACGGCAAGCCGCGCAAGGCGTACAAGCAGTTCAGGAAGTTCGCCCGGCGCTACGACCGCTAGCGCCGAGCCCGCGCTCGTCGCGTCCGGACGAGGCCAACCCCTCCTGCACATAAGCACACATACGGTGCTTATGTGCAGGTACGGCCGGGGGGCCGGGGCGCGCCGTCAGATGGCGGCGCGCCGTGTCCGGGTGCCTCAGGCGGCGATCAGCCCGTGCGGGTCCAGGACGAACTTCTGCGCCGCGCCGGAATCGAAGTCCTTGTAGCCCTGCGGCGCCGCGTCGAGCGAGATGACGGTCGCGTTGACCGCCTTGGCGATGTGCGCCTTGTCGTTCAGGATCATCTGCATCAGGTTGCGGTGATACTTCATCACCGGGCACTGACCCGTCGTGAACGACTGCGACTTCGCCCAGCCAAGGCCGATGCGGATCGACAGCGAGCCCGTCTTGGCGGCCTCGTCGGCCGCACCCGGGTCACCGGTGACGTACAGCCCGGGAATGCCCAACTTGCCGGCTGCGCGCGTCAGCTCCATGATGCTGTTGAGCACCGTGGCGGGCGCCTCGTGGCCGGCGTCTGCGCCATGTCCGCGCGCCTCGAAGCCCACCGCGTCGACGGCGGCGTCAACCTCGGGCACGCCCAGCACGTCCTCGATCTGCTCCTTCGGATCGCCCTTGGAGACGTCGATCGCCTCGCAGCCGAACGAGCGCGCCTGCTCGAGGCGCTCCGGGATCAGGTCGCCCACGAAGACGACTGCTGCCCCGAGCAACTGAGCCGAGTAGGCGGCCGCGAGGCCGACCGGCCCGGCGCCCGCGATGTACACCGTCGAGCCCGACGTCACCCCCGCGGTGAACGCACCGTGATATCCGGTCGGGAAGATGTCCGACAGCATCGTCAGGTCGAGGATCTTCTCCATCGCCTGATCGGAGTCGGGGAATCTCAAGAGGTTCCAGTCCGCGTACGGGACCAGGACGTACTCGGCCTGACCGCCGACCCAGCCGCCCATGTCGACGTAGCCGTACGCCGAGCCCGGACGCTCCGGATTGGTGTTGAGGCAGACGCCGGTGTGCCCCTCCTTGCACAGGCGACAGCGCCCGCAGGCGATGTTGAAGGGCACCGAACACAGGTCACCCTCCTTGATGAACTCGACGCCCGGCCCTGTCTCGATCACCTCGCCGGTGATCTCGTGGCCGAGGATCAAGCCCGCGGGCGCGGTGGTCCGGCCCCGGACCATGTGCTGGTCGGATCCGCAGATGTTGGTCGAGACGATCTTGAGGATCGCCGCGTGGGGCAGCGGTCGCCCCACGTTGTCGGGATGGACGCCCGGCCCGTCCTGGAGCTCGAAGGTCGGGAAATCGATGTTCTGCACCTCGACGTCCCCCGGACCCATGTAAGCCACGCCACGGTTCTCAGCCATGTGACTCTCCTCTAGTCGCGTCTTGCCGGATCTACGTTGTGTTCCACGGAAGCCAGGACACGAAGCAGGAGGGCGTCAGAGGAACTACGCCGGTTTAGACCAACGCAGACCCTCGAACCGGCCGAAGTCCCGATCGAAGGAGACGATGCCGGCCCCGTGACCGAGTGCGAGAGCGGCCAGGTGCGCGTCGTTGACGAGGTTGCCGGCAGAGCCGGACCGTTCGAGCAGCCCGCCCATCAGCGAGAGATGCGATGCGGACGGGGTCAGGATGCGGGCCGCCGGCCGAACCAGCCAGCGCTCGACGACCGAGACGGCCTGCTGCGTGCTCAGCGGCCGGGGGAACAGACCCGCGCGAGTGCCGAGACGGATGAAGGCGAGCAGGACCACCCAGTCGAACGCCACGGCCTCGTCTCCTCCGAGCGCCGCGTCCAGCCAGCGCCGCGCGACCTGATGCTGCGCGGCGTCGCGATTGACGGCATAGAGCAGGACGTTCGCGTCGACGAGTTGCACTTCACTTGCGCGCGGCCAGGCGGCGGACGAGCTCATCGTCCTCCAGCTCGGCGGCCAAGCGCAGCGCCTTGTCCAGCGGCACGGCCGGCTCGCCCATCGAGAACGTCGGCGTGGCGAACGGCTCAGCGCCCTGCTCGGGCGCCAGCGCGCTGCGCAGCGCCCCGTTGAGCGCTTCCCCGAACGAGAGGCCGCGCTCCTGCATCCGGCGCTCGAGCAGGACTCGAACGTCCGGAGCCAGCGTCACCGTTGTGCGCATCCGCTGCATCATATCATCGGCTTATGTGATGCGCTGACGCAAACTAACGCACCAGCCGGACCGCGAGCCCGCCGCCTGCGGGCGCCTGGCCCGCCCCGCCGAGCAGGCCGATGATCCGCGCGACATACCCACGCGTCTCCGGATACGGCGGGATGCAGCCGCAGGCGGCCACCGGGTTCGGGCCGGCGTTGTAGGCGGCCAGCGCGAGCGGCACCGAGCCGAACTGGCGTAGCAAGTCGTGCATCAGGTGCGCCTGCGCGTCGATCGCCGTCGTCGCGTCGAACGGGTTATGCAGCCCGTACGCCCGCGCGGTGCCCGGCATGAACTGCGCGATGCCCTGAGCCCCGGCCGGCGAGCGCGCGAACGGATTGAAGTTCGACTCGACGTAGAGCTGCGCGCCGAGCACGGCCGCCCCGACGTTCCAACGCTGCGCCGCACGGCTGATCGCGGGCGCGAAGCGCGCCGGGACGAAGGTCGGCATGCCGCTGCGTCCGTCTGCCGGCCCGTAGCCGACGCTGCGCGTCCCGGCGGCGCGGATGTAGCCGTAGTGCCAGGGTTCCCACGCGTAGCGCTGAACGAAGCCGAAGCGACCCGCGTTCGCGGCGAGCCAGCCGTAGGCCGAGCGCGGGCCGACGTCGAGCTCGGTCGCGTTGCGGTGCAGCGACTCGCCCGGTGGAGCGACCCACTTGGGATCCGGGTGTCGCGCGAACAGGACCGCCTGCTCGGCGTCGGAACGGAAGCCGCTGCTGATGACCAGGTGCAGGCCGTCACGCCGCGCCGCGGCGGCCATGCGGTCGAACGCCTGCGCGACGTCCGGCCGCATCGGCTCGCCCTGGCGGTAGGCGAGCGGACCGTCGTAGCCGCCCCGGCCGGTCAAGGCGGCGGGGTCCATTCCGCTCGGCGGCGCGAGCTCGGCCTCGGCGTCCGCGTGCATTCGAAGCACCTCGCCGGCGATCTTCACCCGCCGCTCCACCACGACACGGACGCGCACCGGGGCGAGCGTCGGTGCGTCGGGAAACGACACCTCGGCGCCAGGAGCGTGGTTCTCGGAGGCCACCCGCACCGCCGCGCCGCGAACGAGCCCGAGATACGCCTCCTTCTCGAGGTGGCGCGGATTCGCGCGACCGCCGATGACCGCCGGCTCGAACAGGCGACCGTACGCCGCCTGCATCGCGCGGGCGCCGCTGAGCGCGGCGAGATCGGCCGCTCGCTGCGCGGCGTCCCGCGTACCCATGGCACGCGCGACCGCCCCGAGGATCAGCGCACCAAGGACGACGGCGAGCAGCCCGCCGACCACGAGCACAGCGACCTGGCCCGATGCACCGGCCGCGAATGCGGGCGGAAACCGCCGACGGGATCGACCCCGGCCGGCGCAGTCCCCGGGCAAGCTCCGCCTCGACGAACCGACCGTGAACACTCGCAGGCTCACGCGCGCAGTTCCGGAAGCGACCGAAGGCGAGCGAGTCCGGCCATCGCGGCCCAGCGAGATGGACCGGGCGGAAGCGGCGGGACGACGACGCGGCGCCCCGAGGGCAGCGCCGCACCGGTTAGCGTTCGCAGCGCGGGATCGACGTCCGCCGGCAGGACGGCAACCGAGAGGCCGAGGGCAGCCAGGATCGGCTCGAAGTGCTCCGGACGCGCGCCGACCACCGCGAGGACGAACGGCGTGGAGGCCAGAATTCGACATGCTTGGACTTCGTCGACCGCCTTCGCGGGCTCGGCATCGAGCGCGAGCCACGCCAGCCGGCCGCACGCGGTCGCGGCGAGACCTGCCTCCGCCAGCCGGGCGGCCAGGCGGCGGGCCCCCGGGGTGGTCGCGCCCGCGGGCGACCGCGCTCCGGGCGCGCCGGTCATCGCCTCCCCGGGCGCGGGAGCCGGAGCGGGCGCACGCCAGACGCAGATCAGCGCCGCCGCCGCGCGCTCGCGTGCCCGCAGCTCTCCGGCGCAGGCCGCGGCGACCGGCACGACGGCTGCCGGCGTGCCGAACACTCCGGCGGACAGCGGGCTCGAGCCGGGATCCGTGCCGCCGTCGGAGGAGGAGACACCCAACGTCCGCCCAGGGACCGTCGGCCCTGGGCGCAGCGGTGCGGGCGCATCCGACGGGGCGGGCGCAGGAGTGGGGACCGGCTCGAAGAAGCATGCGGAGATCCGGCGCAGCAGGCCGGTCATGGGAACGCTGCCTCACCCGCGCGACGGCCGCTCACGGCACCGGTTCCGGACCGGCGGCGGCAGTCGCCGTCGCCCCGAGCCGGTTCTGGAGGAAAGCGATCGGCGTCGACGGACGAACGGTGACCGTGACCTCGCGACCACTGATCCAGATGGTCGCGCGCTCACCGGCGGAGGCGGGCAGCGCGGCGCGCGCCGCCGCGGTGGCATCCGAGTCCTGGATCAGCGCCATCGCGCCCGCCTGCGCGGCAGCTGCCGCCTGCCCCGCCGCCGCCTGCGCGCCAAGGACGGTAGGGATCGCGAGCCCGACGACGAGGGTCAGCGGAAGCAACGCCACCAGCTCGACCGAGGCTTGCCCGCGCTCGTCGCGACTCATCGCTGCGGAGGGAAGTGGGCCGTGGCGGACGTGTGACCGAGAACCTCCAGCCCCAGCACCGGCGGGATGCGCAGCGTGACCTCGACCGCCCCTTCGCCGCGCGAGCGGACCCGCACGCCACGCTCGAGGCTGGGCGTCAACTGCGCGCGCGCGGCCGCGCGCGCATCGGCGCCCACCGCGGCGGCGCGGGCGGCCGCTTGCGCCGCCGCCCCCGCGGCCCACCTCGCGTGACCGGCGACGGTGAGCTGCCAGGCGCCCGCGAGCAACAAGATCGCGAGTGGCAGCACGGCGACGAGCTCAACCGCCGCCTGCCCGCCGTGCCCACGCCATGAGACCATGGCCGGGAGCTTCGAGTGGCCCGGTGAACGCAACCACGCGCGAACGTGTCAATCGGCGCGCAAGCCTGCGACGAGACTGCGCGGCCGTGATCGCCCAAGGCGACAGCGCCGAGCTGCCGCCGTCACCCCTGGGCAGTTTCCGCCAGCGCCTGGTCCAACCAGGCCGTTCGGCGCACCAGCCAGTCCTTCAGCGCGGCGACCGCTGCGCGATGCGACCCGTGAACGGGCTGGTTGCGGAACACGGGTGCGTCGAGTGTCCGCCAGCGGGCGAAGTTGCGGTGCGCGGGTCCGCGCAGGTCGCGCGCGTGGCGATCGACGCTCCGCTGCAGGTCCTCGAGCAACCCGCTCGACCGAAGCGCCTGAACGCCTGGGAGCTCTGGCCGCGGTGCTCGATTCCGATGCGGTACGTCCGCCCGCCGACGGTCATGGCGCCGGGGACCTTGGGCTCGTCGCGGATCGGCTTGGCCACCCTCAGCTCGAGCCGCGGGACGGCAGCGGCGGCCGTAGACGGCAGCGCCGCGCCGAGCGTGAGCGCGACGGCGGCGATCGGTGCGGCTCGAAGGTGGCGGCGCAGCGTCACGCGCTGCTCGACCGCCGGCTCGCAAGGCGGTTCCTCAGGTGGCGATGTGGTGGTCATAGCGTTGGTTCTCGCGGATTGGGGTGAGGCGGCGATGAGCATGGCATGAGAGGTCTCTCACCGGGCCGTGGTTCGCCTTGTACCGGGACCGGCCGTCAGGCGGCGGCTCCGGCGTCTGCGTCAACGGCGGCATCCAGGGAGAAAGCCTTTCCTGCGCGTCAACGTCGGTCACACCCTCCGCCGCATCGACTGCCCGGCGTGGACGGCGATAGCGGCCATCAACGCCGGTCACCGACGATCTCGGCGCGGTCGACCGGCGTTGCCCGCGGCACGCCGGGCGGGTTGCGCCCAACGTCGCAATCCGCGGGTCGCCCGATCCCGCTCACGACGTTCGGGACCGATGACAACCTCAATGTGGGCATCGTGTCGGGCGAGCACGCGCGTGCGACGTCGGGAACACGAGCAGGCACCACTCCCTTCCCTCCTCGATGCCGCCGTCGACGTGGACGCCGGGCGTGCCACCGAGCGGCCAGCCAGCAGCCCAAGCCCCGCGCGGCCATAGCCCCTAGTGGCCCGTCTCGTCCGGCTTCGCTCGCAGGTCGATTGTCACGAGACGGGCACTAGTACTCGCGCGACGCTCGAAACACCTTGACGCATCCGTAGGCGCCGGCGCCGATCAGCGCGAGCCACACGAGGACCCCCAAGCCACCGCCCTCCCACAGGCGCGCCGTCCCGATCAGCGCGAGCGCGATGAGGACGACCGAGCCGTAGAGGAGTCCGCGGACGCGGTCCTCGAGGATGAACAGCGACGAGCGATGCTCCATGTACATGCGATAGGCGAAGAAGACCAGTCCGCCGGCGAACAGGAGGCCGAGGATGTTGTTGAGGGTCCCGGCCGCGGTGCCGCCGCCCGGCAGCAGCCACACCCCGAGCGCCAGCACGATCACGATGCCGAAGTTGCGTAGATGCGTGTTGCGGTCCGGACCCACCCCCGGAACGATAGCCAGGCTCAGGCGCCGACGGGAGCGGTCGGGTGCTTCACCGGCTCCCGCGTGGGCTCGGCTGAATGCACCGGAACGGGAAGCGACACCTTCACCGAGGCGTCCTCGGGTCCCTGCGCCGCGAAGCGGTAGCCGACGCCGAAGTGCGTGTGGATGTAGCGCCAGCGCGGCGAGGCCCGCTCGAGCTTCTGGCGCAGCTTGCGCACGAAGACGTCGACGGAGCGGTCGCCGTGGACCATCGCGTAGCCCCAGACGCGCTGATAGATCTCCTCGCGCTGCATGACCTGGCCCTGCGCGTCGGCCAGCAACTGGATGAGCTCGAACTCGCGCCGCGTGAGATCGACGCTGACGCCGGCCACGAACGCCTGGAACTGATCCGGCCGGATCTCGACCTCGCCGATCACGAGCGGACCCACGTCCACCCGCTCATCAGCACGCTTGCGGCGCCGCACGACGGCCTCCACGCGGGCCATCAGCTCTTCGGGATGGCACGGCTTGGTCATCCAGTCGTCGGCGCCCAGACGCAACCCGCGCACGCGCTGGGCGACCGACGACCGCCCCGTGCACACCACGACGCCCAAGCTCGGCAAGCGCGTGCAGAGCTGCTCGAGATAGCTCCAGCCCTGCGGCCCCAGCACCGCCAGATCGACGACCACGGCATTGAGCCGCATCGCCACCATCGCGTCGAGCGGAACCGGACTCGCCAGCACGCGGTACTGCCAGCCCGCGCCCTCCAGGCGCTTGCAGAGAACCCGCAGGAAGCCCGTGTCGGAGTCGAGGACCGCGATGCGAACAGGAGACTGGATCATCTCCCGCGCAGCATAGGAGGCCAACCCGACCGCACGAATCCGGATAACACCATGGTCACCGGATTCGGGCGTTTTCCGGACGAATCACCGGTGCGACGCGTCGCTGAACTCGCGGAACAGCCCGGTGACCACGAAGGCCACCTGCTCCCCGACGTCCACCGCGTTGTCGCCGATGCGCTCCATCGCGCGCGCGACGAGCATCATCGTCATCGCCCATTCGCGCACGTCGGGATCGGTCCCGACCTCGACCGCACGCGCGAAGATCTCCTTGTTGAGCTGGTTGATCTCCGCGTCCTGTCGCACCAGGTCCTCGGCGAGCGCGACATCGCGCAGCAGGAACGCCTGCTTGGACTGCGACACCTCCGAGCGAGCGAGCGCGCCCATCCTCTCGATCTTCTCGAGAATCTCCTGATCGACCGGCGGCTCGTTGCCGGTGAGCGGCAGGACCTTGGCGATGTTCACGCACTGGTCGCCCATGCGCTCGGCGTGCTTGATCACGTGCAGCAGCGCCGCCACGACGCGCAGGTCGGAGGCCACGGGCGCCTGCAGCGCGAGCAGGGAGAGGATCCCCTGGTGGACCTCCAGGTAGCGGCCGTCGATCCGGTCGTCGTCCTGGATGACGATGGCGGCGAGCTCGATGTCACGGTGATGCAGCGCCTCGAGCGTCCGGTCGAGCGTGGTGACGACGAGGTCGAGCGCGCCGAGCGCCTGCTCCTCGAGCCGGGCCAGCTCCTCCTGGAAGCGCAGGCGTTGCGAGGCCGGCACGAACCTAGCCGAACTTCCCGGTGACGTAGTCCTCGGTGCGCTTGTCGTCCGGGTTGGTGAAGATCTTGTCGGTCCCGCCGTACTCGACGATCGCCCCGGTACGGCTCTTGCCCTCGTCGTGCAACTCGACTGTGAAGAACGCGGTCATGTCCGACACGCGCGCGGCCTGCTGCATGTTGTGGGTGACGATCACGATCGAGTAGTTCTGCTTGAGCTCGGTCATGAGATCCTCGATGCGACCGGTCGAGATCGGGTCCAGCGCCGAGCACGGCTCGTCCATCAGGAGCACGTCGGGTTCGGTGGCGAGGGCGCGCGCGATGCACAGGCGCTGCTGCTGGCCGCCGGACATGCCGAACGCGTTGGTCTTCAGCCGGTCCTTGACCTCGTCCCACAGCGCGCCGCGCCGCAGCGCCTGCTCGACGATCTCGTCCATGTCGCCCTTCGTGCCCATGACGCGGGGGCCGAAGGCGATGTTGTCGTAGATCGACTTGGGGAACGGGTTCGGCTTCTGGAACACCATCCCGATCCGCTTGCGCACCTGCACGGGATCGATGTCGGAGGCGTACAGATCCTCGCCGTGGTAGATGATCTTGCCGTCCACGCGCGCGGAGGGGATCAGGTCGTTCATCCGGTTCAGGCAGCGGATGAAGGTCGACTTCCCGCACCCCGAGGGTCCGATCAGGGCGGTGATCTCGTTGACGTGGAAGTCCAGCGTGACGTCGCGGATCGCCTTGTGCTCGCCGTAGAAGACGTTGATGTCGTCCACGTCGAAGATCACGTCGCGCTCGACCGGCGCTGAGGCCGGCGCGGTGGCGGCCGCCTCCGTCGCCGGCACCGCCGCGGCGTCCTTGTCCTGTCGGCGCTGATCGGTCACGTTCTCGGCCAAGGGTCGGTCACCACTTCTGCTCATAACGGTTGCGGAGGAAGATTGCCACGGAGTTCATGAGAAGCAACAACACCATCATTACGACGATGGTGGCAGCCGCAAGGTCGACGAACTCGCGGTTGGGGTCCTGGGTCCAGGTGAAGATCTGGATCGGGAGCGCGGTGAACGCCGATCCCAGCCCGTCCGGGTTGAACCGCGGGTTGACCGCGGCGCCGATGACGAGCAGCGGCGCGGTCTCACCGATCGCCCGTGACAGCGCGAGGATCACCCCGGTGGCGATGCCGGCGATCGAGCCCGGCAGCACCTGCTTCCAGATGGTCTGCCACTGCGTCGCGCCCAGCGCGAGCGACCCTTCACGGATCGACGGCGGCACGGCGCGGATCGCCTCGCGCGCGACGATGATCACGACCGGCAGGACCAGCAGGGCGAGCGTGATCCCGCCCGCCAGCACCGTGCGCCCCAGGGAGAGCGGCCCGCGCACGATGAAGGCGAGCCCGAGGATGCCGTAGACCACGGAGGGCACCGCCGCGAGGTTCTGGATATTGACCTCGACCAGCCGGTTCCACCACTTGGTGCGGTCCGCGTACTCCTCGAGGTAGATCGCCGTCGCGATGCCGAGGGGGACGACGATCGTGGCGCAGACCACCATCAGGAACAGCGTTCCGTACAGCGCGGACTGGATGCCCGAGCTCTCCGGGATGATCCGCGACGGGAAGGAGGTGAGGAAGTCCCACGAGAGGCTCGGCACGCCGTCGCGCGCGACGTCGTAGAGCAGCGTGAGCAGCGCGAGCAGGCTGACGCCGATGGCGCCGTACATGAGCAGGCGGAAGAACCCGGCGAACGCGCGGTCCGCGCCGGTGGCCTTGGGGATGACGGCCTGCCGCGCCGCGCGGTCGGCGATCTGCGCGCCGGTCATTCGTACACCTGCCGGTACTTGCGCACGAGCCGGATCGACACGATGTTCAGCGCGAGGGTCAGCAGGAACAGCGTCATGCCGACCACGAAGATCGTCTCGTACTCGATCGAGCCCGTCGGGATGTCGCCGCGCGCGGTGGACGCGATGAACGCCGCCATCGACTGGTACGACTCGTACGGGTTCAGCGAGAGCCTGGGCTGCTGGCCGCCGGCGATGAGGATGATCACCGTCTCGCCGATCGCGCGCGAGGCGCCGAGGACGAGCGCGGCCACCACGCCCGAGAGCGCCGCGGGGAAGACGACGCGAATCGCCGTCTGGACCTTGTTGGCGCCGAGCCCGGCCGAGCCCTCCCGCAGCGAGGCGGGAACCGCCGACATGGCGTCCTCGACCAGCGTCGCGATCGTGGGGACGACCAGGATGCCGAGGATGATCCCGGCCGACAGGGCGTTGAACTGGTTGACGCCGAGGCCCAGCGCGTTGCGCAGGACCTCGGGCGTGAAGAAGGTGAGGGCGAAGTAGCCGAACACGATGGTCGGGACGCCGGCGAGCAGCTCGAGCACCGGCTTGACCACCTTGCGCACCGCCCGCGGCGCGAACTCGGAGAGGTACATCCCCGAGAGGATCCCGACCGGGATGGCCACCACCAGGCCGATGCCGGTCAGGTACAGCGTCCCCCAGATCAGCGGGAGCACGCCGAAGGACTGCTGGTCACCGCCGAACTGCGGCGTCCACTTGGTGCCGAACAGGTAGTCGCCGATCGGCACATCGCCGAAGAAGGCGATCGTCTCCGAGAGCAGCGAGAAGACGATCGCGAGCGTCGTGAGGATCGAGACGACCGCCGCACAGAACAGGATCGCCTTGATGGCCCCCTCGAAGCGCGACCGGCCCGAGGGGCGCCGGACCATGCTGGTCCGGCGCCCCGTCGCGCCTCCGGACGCGGCTGTCGAATAGTCAGCCACGGGGTGGATATGCCTACTGGGCGAGGGCGCCCTGCGCCTCGGTGAGCTGCTCGTCGGTGAGCGGCACGATCTTCGCGGCTTCGGCGATCGCCGGGGCCTGCGTCGTCACGAAGTCCATGAACGCCTTCACTTCGGGCCGCTCCATGGCCTTCTTGCTCGGGTACATGAACAGCGGGCGGGCGAGCGGCTTGTAGGAGCCGTCCTGGATCGTCTCGAGCGACGGCTTCACGCAGTTGCCGTCGCCGCTGTCGACGCCGACCAGGTTGAGCTGGTCCGCGGCGGCCTCCGCGTAGGAGAAGCCGAAGTAGCCCAGGCCGCCCGCGTCACCCGAGACGCCCGTGACGAGCTGGTTGTCGTCCTCGGAGGCCTCGTAGTCCTCGCGGCTCACGCCCTCCTCGCCGTTGATCTCGTCCGTGAAGAAGTCGAACGTGCCGGAGTCGGTACCCGGGCCGTAGAGGGAGAGCTCGGTGTCGGGCAGGTCCGGGTTGACGTCGGCCAGCGACGCGACCTTGGAGCCCTTGTTCCAGATCTTCTTGAGCTCGCCGGTGGTGAGGCAGTCGACGGCGAGCTCCTTGCTCGTCGCGACGGCCACCCCGTCGTTGGCCACCTGGACCTCGGCGTACTCGACGGCGTTTTCTTCGCAGATCGGGACCTCGTCGTCGTCCGCGATCGGGCGCGACGCGTCGGAGATGTCGGTCTCGCCGGCGCAGAACTTCTCGAAGCCGCCGCCGGTGCCCGAAGTGCCGACCGTGATCTGCACGCCGGCGTTCTCCTCGTTGAAGAGCTCGGCCGCCGCCTCGGCGAACGGCGCCAGCGTGGAGGAGCCGTCGATGGCGATCTGGCCGCTCAGGTCTCCTCCGCCTTCGGCCGCCGGCTCCTCGGTCGTGGCCCCTGAGGTGGGCTCTTCCTCGTCGTCACCGCACGCGGTGACGCCGAAGGCCAGCGCGCTCGAGACGGCAAGCGTCAGCAGCAGTCGATTGTTCCTCATTCGTACCCATCCTCTTCTCGGTGGTGTGCACCCTTGTGAAAAGGATGTGAAAGCGCGTGCTTGCCGACCAGGTCGGCTGAGTGCTCCGGCTCGAAGCGGTAGCCGAATCCGAGGTGCGTGTGGATGAACCGGCATTCCGGGATCGCGCCGGCCAGCTTGTGTACATACGTCGACGGAGCGGTCATGAGCGCGCAGGGGGCGCGCCCCAGACCGTCGCGTAGAGCTCCTCGCGGGGGACGATGCGGCCCTGCCTCCTGACCAGCGCCGCGAGTAGATCCAGCTCGCGCACCGACAGCGACAAGGCACGGCCTTGCGCGAGAGCGAGATGGTCGGCGGGCCGGACCTCCAGTTCCCCGGCCCGGAGCACATCGGGTTGCTGCATCATCTCCATCGAGGGCATGAGGGTGGCGGACCGCGCCGCGCTCGCCGGTTACCGGGCGGTGAAAGGCTCGTGAAGAGCTTGTGAACGCGCCCCGGGCAGGGACCACGACCCGACTATCCTCGCCGTGCGTGTGGCCGGCCAAGCCCAAGCCCGATCCCGAGCTGCTCGCGCTGTTCGAGGAATCGGCGCGCAACGTCCAGCGCGTATCGCTGCTGCTGCGCGACCTCCTGACGGACTATCCGGAGCAGGCCGCCCTCGCGCGGGACATCCTGCTCTGCGAGCAGGAGGGCGACCGCATCGCCCACGACATCCTGCATCGCCTGGCGGTCAACGGCCGGCGCCGCGCCGCGTTCGACGCGGCCGACGTGCACGCGCTCACCGTCGCGCTGGACGACATCGTCGACCACGCGGAGGAGACGGCCGATCAGCTCGGCCTCTACGGCGTCGAGGCGCCGATGGAGCAGGCGCAGGAGCTCGCCGGCGTGCTGGTCGGCTGCGCGGAACACGTGGCCGAGGCGCTGCGCAGCCTGCGCAACGGCGCCGAGCTGGCGCCCCAGCTCGTGGAGATCCATCGCCTCGAGAACGAGGGCGACCGCCTGCAGCGGGCCGCCGTCGCCACGCTGTTCGCCAACGGGATCGACCCGATGATGCTGATCCGCTGGAAGGACATCTTCGACACGCTCGAGTCGGCCGTGGACGCGTGCGAGACGGTGGCCAACGTGCTCGAGGGCATCTCGATCAAGCGCGCGCACCGGTAGCGTCCGTCGTCAGACGGGGCGACATCCGGCCGGCGAGCCGCCGGCCCCGCCTCAGCTCGCGACCGTCTCCAGCTCCGCGTAGAGCGCTTCGATCCGCGTCTTCGCCTCCGCGTGCCTGCGCGTCGACTTCTGGGCCGAGCGCGGGTCGTTCCACGCCTGCGGGTCGGCCAGCGCCTGCTCGATCGCCGCCAGCTCGGTTTCGGCCCGCTCGATCTCGGCCTCCAGGCGGCGCGCCTGGCGCTGCTGGTTCTTCGAGCCCGGCGACTCGGCGGCCGGCGTCGCCGCTCCAGCGGACCGGCTGCGGTTCGCCGGCCCGGTCTTGCCGTTGCCCTTGGCGCGCGCCTTCGCCGCGCCGCGGGCCAGCTCCACGCGCTCCTCGCGCAAGCGGACGTACTCCGGCCAGCCGCCGACGTAGGAGTGCAGCGTCTGGTCCTCCACCGCGATCGTGCGCGTCCCCACCGCGTCGAGCAGCGCGCGGTCGTGCGAGATGAGCAGCAGCGCGCCGGTGAAGCCCTGCAGCGCCTCCTCGAGCGCCTCGCGGCTCTCGAGGTCGAGGTGGTTGGTCGGCTCGTCGAGGATCAGCACGTTGGCGCCCGAGGAGACGAGCACGGCGAGCGAGAGCCGGCGGCGCTCGCCGCCCGAGAGACCCTCGAGCGGCTTCTCGGCCTGCTCGCCGCTGAACAGGAAGCGGCCGAGCAGCGACCGCGCCTCGTTGGGCTTGAGCCCCGTCGCCCGCTGGCACGCTTCGAGCACCGTCCCCGCCATCCCGAGCTCGTCAGCGTGCTGGGAGAGCAGCCCGACCCGGACGTTGTGCCCCCGGCGCAGCTTGCCGCGGTCGAGCGGGCGCTCACCGGTCAGCGCGCTGATGAGCGTCGTCTTGCCCGATCCGTTGGGCCCGACGAGCGACACGTGCTCGCCGCGCTCCAGCCAGAGCTCGGCGTCGCGCAGGAGCTCGCGCTCGCCGATCCGCAGCGCGCCGCCCTCGAGCTCGAACACGACGCGCCCGCTGCGCTCGGGCGGCTTGAAGCCGAAGCCCAGCGACTTGCCGTCGCGCGGGTCGCGGCCGACGCGATCGATCTTCTCCAGCTGCTTGACGCGCGCCTGCGCCTGGCGCGACCGGGTGCCGGCGCGAAAGCGGGTGACGAAGCGCTCCAGCGCCTCGATCTGCGCCTCCTGCTTCTCGATCGCGCGCCCGAGCGCCAGCTCGCGCGAGGCCTTCTCCCTGCGCCACGCGTGCCAGGTGCCCTTGAAGTACTTCGAGCGCCCGCCCTCCAGCTCGAGCACCGCGGTGCCCACCGCCTCCAGGAACCAGCGGTCGTGCGCCACGAGCACCACGGCGGCGTCGAGCGACTGCAGGTACTTCTCCAGCCACTCCAGCGCCGCGATGTCGAGGTGGTTGGTGGGCTCGTCGAGCAGCAGCAGGTCGGGATCGCCGGCCAGCGCGCGGGCCAGCGACGCGCGGGTCAGCTCGCCGCCCGAGAACGAGGACAGGTCGCGGTCGAGATGCTCGTCGCGAAAGCCGAGGCCGTGGAGGGTGGCGTTGACGCCTTCGCGCCAGCGGTAGCCGCCGGCGTGCTCGAGCCGGGCCTGCGAGCGCGCGTAGGCATCGAGCGTCGCCGTCTCGGTCGCGCCGTGCGCCATCGCCTGCTCGAGCTCGGCGAGCCGCGCCTCGATCGCCAGCAGGTCGCCGCAGCCGCCCAGCACGTAGTCGCGCAGGGACAGGTCGCGGTCGCGCGGCGGGCGCTGGTCGTGCAGCTTGACGCGCGTCTCCTTGGCGAAGGCGAGCTGGCCGCCGTCGACCGGGGTCTCACCCGCGAGCATGCGCAGCAGGGTGGTCTTGCCCGAGCCGTTGCGACCGGAGAGCGTCAGCCGTTCGCGGCGCTCCAGCTTGAAGGAGACGCCCCGCAACAGCGGGTTGCCCGCCATGTCCTTGGCGAGATCGGAAGCGATGGCGACAGCCACGCGGTCAATGGTACGGCGGCCCCCGCGACCCCGATATGCTCCGGATCGATGCGCCGCACCGCCCTTCGCACGACGCTGCTCACCGTCGCCGTGCTCGCGATCGCCGCGCCGGCCGCGCTCGCCCACGACGGCGGCGAGGGCTGGTGGGGGGAGACGAACGACAAGGTGGTCACGAACGCGGGCTTCATCCTGATCGCGTTCTTCCCTCTCTTCATCTTCGTGATGAGCATGATCCAGTGGCGTCTGGACAAGCGCAAGGACGCCCGCAAGCGCGCCGCCAAGGCCCGCACCGCCCGCGCCGACGTGCGCGGCGGCTGGTAGCCGCTCCCCGCGATCGGCGCAGATAGGCTCGCACCGCGGGTAGCGCAGAGACCGAGGGAGAGGAACTACGTGCCGACCTACTTCGTGACTGGGGCAACCGGCTTCATCGGCCGCCACCTGGTCGAGCGGCTGCTCGCGCGCGAGGGCGCGATCCACGTCCTGGTCCGCGAAGGCTCGACCGGCAAGCTCGACGCGGTGATCGACCGCCTTGGCGGCGGAGGGCGCGTCCATGCGGTGCTCGGCGACCTGTGCTCGCCCTACCTCGGCGTCGAAGCGTCGACTCGCGAGGCGCTGCGCGGCATCGACCACTTCTTCCACCTCGCGGCCATCTACGACATGACGGCCGACGAGGCCCAGAACGCGCTGCTCAACGTGGGCGGCACGCAGAACGCGATCGCCCTCGCCGACGACCTCGGGGCGAAGCGCTTCCACCACGCCTCCTCGATCGCCGTGGCGGGGACCTACGAGGGCCACTTCACCGAGGACATGTTCGACGAGGGCCAGAAGCTGCCCTCGCCGTACCACAAGACCAAGTTCGAGTCCGAGAGGCTGGTGCGCAGCCGCGTGCGAGGCGCCTGGCGCGTATATCGGCCGGCGATCGTCGTCGGCGACTCGCGCACGGGCGAGATGGACAAGATCGACGGCCCCTACTACTTCTTCAAGGCCCTGCAGAAGGCGCGCCGCGCGCTGCCGCAGTGGTTCCCGCTGATCGGCCTCGAGGTGGGCTGGACCAACATCGTGCCGGTCGACTGGGTCGCCGCGGCAATGGATCACATCGCGCACGAGCCGGGCCTCGACGGCCAGGCGTTCCACCTGGTGAACCCGCGGCCCCAGCGGGCCGGCGAGGTGCTCAACACCTTCGCCCGCGCCGGCCACGCGCCGCAGATGGTCCTGCGCGTCGACAAGCGGATGACCGACATGCTGCCCAAGGGCGTGCTCTCCTACGCTATGAAGCTGCCCGCGCTCAAGGAGGTCCGGCGCACGCTGCTGGCCGACATCGGGATTCCCGACAGGGTGATCGAGCACATGGCGCTGGCGCCGCGCTTCGACGGGCGCGACACGCAGCGCGCGCTCAAGGGCACCGGCATCGAGGTCCCGCCGCTCGAGAGCTACTCCGAGAAGCTGTGGGACTACTGGGAGCGCAACCTCGACCCCGACCTCTTCAAGGATCGCTCGTTCGCGGGCGCGATCAACGGCAAGACGGTCGTCATCACGGGCGCCTCGAGCGGGATCGGCAAGGCGGCCGCGCTGAAGATCGCGGCGGCCGGCGGCATTCCCCTGCTCGTCGCGCGCACCATCGCGAAGCTCGAGGAGGTCAGGGTGGAGATCGAGCGTGCCGGTGGCGCCGCCTACGTCTACTCGGCCGACCTGTCGGATTACGACTCGATCGACGCCCTGGTGGAGAAGATCTTCGCCGACCATGCCTCCGTGGATGTCCTGGTCAACAACGCGGGGCGCTCGATCCGGCGCTCCGTGAAGCTCTCCTATGACCGCTTCCACGACTACGAGCGCACGATAAAGCTCAACTACCTCGGCACCGTCAAGCTCATCCTCGGCCTGCTGCCGCACATGAGCGAGAAGCGCGCGGGGCACATCGTCAACGTCTCTTCGATCGGCGTCCAGACCAACCCGCCGCGGTTCTCGGCGTACGTCGCGTCCAAGTCCGCGCTGGACGCGTTCACGCGGGTGGTGAGCTCGGAGACGATCGGCGACAACGTGACGTTCACGACCATCCACATGCCGCTGGTCCGCACGGCCATGATCGCGCCGACCAAGATGTACGACTCGTTCCCGACCATCTCGCCCGAAGAGGCCGCCGATCTGATCTGCGAGGCGATCCGGGCCAAGCCGAAGCAGATCAACACCCGGCTCGGGACTTTCGGCGAGGTGCTGTACGCAGTCGCCCCCAAGGCGGTCGACCAGATCCTGCACATGGCGTACAAGGTGTTTCCGGAGTCCTCGGCGGCCAGGGGGGACAAGGAGGGCAAGGAACGCGCGTCGGGCGAGGCGACCGCCCTGGCGCACCTGATGCGCGGCGTGCACTGGTAGGCCGGGCGCAAGAGGAGGGAACGTGCCAAGCCTCGGCGTGCGCGTCCTGCAGCGCGTCCTGCTGGCCCGGACCTCGGGCACCGGGTCACCGCGATGCCACCCGGTGCGCGGAGCGGGTCCCTGACGATTCGGGTGCTCAGCCGAGCTGGGCGATGAGCTCGCGCGTGAGGACCTTGCCGCTGGGATTGGTGGGCAGCGCGTCGACGAACACGATCCGGCGCGGGCGCTTGAACGTGGCCAGCAGATCGCTGTCGCGGCAGAAGTCGTCGATGGCCTGCCGTGTGAGCGAGGGATCGCTGCGCACGACGAAAGCGGTCACCACGCTGCCCCACTCGGGGTCGGGCAGGCCGACCACCGCGGCCGCGCGCACGCGCGGACAGCTGTGCAGGACGTCCTCGACCTCGGAGGGATAGACGTTCTCGCCGCCGGTGACGATCAGGTCGTCGGCGCGGGCCTGGAAGTAGTGGTAGCCCTCCGCGTCGCGGTGGAAGAGGTCGCCGGTGTACAGCCAGCCGTGGCGCAGGCGCTCGGCCGTCCGGATCGGGTCGTTCCAGTAGCCCGGCGTAGTGTGCGGGCCGCGCACGAGGAGCTGCCCGACCTCGCCGGTGGGGACCTCCTCGTGCGGGAGGACGTCGCGGTCGGGGTCGTGGACGACGAGACGTGTCTCGCTCAGCAGCGTCGACTTGCCGCAGGAGCCCAGCTTGCGCAGAACGTCGCGGGGGTTCATCAGCAGCGTCAGGCTCGCTTCGGTCATGCCGTAGCCGTTGTACAGGCGCGGGCAGAGGTCGCCCAGGACGCGCTCCATCGTCGCGGCCGGCAGTACCGCCCCGCCGGTGGTGATCATCTTCAGCGAGGAGACGTCGCAGCTGTGGAAGTCCGGATGGAACAGCATGCCCTGAATCTGCGTCGGCACGGCGAACAGCGTGGTGACGCCCTCGTCCTGGATCTCCTGCAGCGCCCGGCGCGCCTCGTAGCGGGGCTCGATGAGGTTCGTGCCTCCGACGAGCAGGTGCGGGATGAAGAACGCCTGCATGCCACCGACGTGGTACAGGGGAGCGATGTGCAGAGCGCGCTCCTCGGAGCCGAGCTGGTACTCGAGGGCGCAGTTCATCGCAATCGCGACGTCGTTGGCGTGCGTGTGCATGACGCCCTTCGCGAGCCCCGTGGTGCCGGAGGTGTAGACGAGCGCCGAGAGCATCTCGGGGCTGATCTCGGCGGAGATGACGGGTTCGTGGCTCGGGCCCGTCTCGGCCAGCGCCTCGTAGTCGTGGTGCGCGACCGGCGGCGGCCGGTCGCCCGGCTCGACGACGATCACCTCCGCCATGCCCCGGACCTCGTCGAGGGCCGCCGCGGCCGTCTCCGCCAGCGACCCGCCGTACGCGAGCACCCGCGCGCCCGAGTCGCGCAGGATGTGGGCGACCTCCCCAGGCGCGAGCCGGAAGTTCATCGGCACCGCGACGGCGCCCAGCTTCTGGCAGGCGAAGTACAGCGTCGTCGTCGCCTCGTTGGCGTGCATGAACAGACCGACGCGGTCGTAGGGGCGCACGCCCAGCCCGGCCAGCGCGTGCGCCGTGCGGTTCACGCGGGCGTTCCAGGACTCGAAGGTCCAGCGCCGGCCGGCATAGACCAGGGCCTCGCGGTCGGCGTGGCGCTCGACGGTACGCAGCAGCATCGAGGCGATGGTCAGGCGGCTGGTCGTCGGGTGGGTGAGGCTCATCAGAGGTTCGGCTTGAGGTCGGGCAGGTCGGCCGACGCGATGAGGTACTTGACCATCTCGGTCGTGCCGCCCACGATGGTCAGCGCGCGTGCGTCGCGATAGATCTGCTCCGCGCGGCCGTACTCCTTGGTGATGCCGTCGCCACCGAGGACCTGCACCGTCGCGTCGGCGCAGAAGATCGCCGCCTCGCTGGCCACCAGCTTGGCCATGGCGGCCGGCTTGACCATCGCGTTGGGCGGAAGATCGCCGCCGTCGTAGAGCTTCGCGGCGCGATAGGTGAGCAGCTCGGCGGCGTCGATCCGCCAGCTCATCTCGACGATCTTGTCCCAAACGAGCTGCTTGCAGCCGAGCCGCTCACCGAACGCCACGCGCGTCTGCGCGTGCCGGCGGGCGATCTCGAAGGCGCTGCGCGCGACGCCGAGGCCCGAGCCGCCCAGGATCACGCGCTCGAAGTTGAACATGCCGAGCATGATCCGGAAGCCCTGGTCACGCTTGCCGAGCAGGTGGTCGGCCGGCACGCGGCAGTCCGAGAACTCGACCTCGCCGACCACGCAGCCGCGCCGGCCGACGAAGTGGTAGGAGCGCGGGAAGGTGAGGCCAGGCGTGCCCGCGGGCACCACGACCGCGCTCATCCCGCGCTGGGCCGGCACCTCCGGGTCGCTGATCCCGTACACGATGTAGGTGTCGGCCACCGAGGCGTTCGAGATGTAGCGCTTGCGGCCGTTGACGACCCACTCGCCGTCGTCCTCGAT